>Ga0163217_1109155_pt1 | contig 10004 bp, 5 predicted proteins | sample SynspAceP_FD_185933 | JGI IMG/M metagenome (GOLD analysis project Ga0163217, IMG submission 185933) | Saline lake microbial communities from Ace Lake in Antarctica - Synechococcus sp. Ace-P (PacBio error correction) | ecosystem: Environmental > Aquatic > Non-marine Saline and Alkaline > Saline ...
AGAGGAGATTTCCGTAGGCTGCTAAAAGCTAAACACGCAGATACAAAATCCCAACCAAGGGTAAACGGCTCTAGATAAGGAAGGTTTTTTGAACCAATAAATCTTTGCCATCGTGGCAACAATTTCCCCAACAATGTAATGGCAGAAAGCCTGAGGGGTTTTCTTTAAACAATGGCCAATGAAATGTAATTCCCCTGTCGCCGTAAATCATCGGACGAATGGCTTTTGAAGGGAAAGCACAATGTCTTTGGTTTTTAGTAATCAAAAAAAATTGGTTAAATTTTTAATGCCTTCTAAGCGGCTTCCCATTGGGCCCTTTTTTCCAATGCCATCAAATACCACTACGGAAAAGACTTCCGATAAATTACGCACCATAATTGGAAAGGGCCCCAAAGGCAAAATAACGCCTGTTTTTGCAAGTGGTGACATACTGATCCAAATTCCCTGGCATTCCACATAACTTAGAGAAAGAAAAAAATCTGCACCAGCAAAAAAGGGGGGGGGGGTCCGGGGGGTTTTTTTATTTTGAACTACGGAATAACTCAACCAACCCCATAAGTCGAGATACGGTAAGGTTCGGCTAATTGGTTTAGCGACGCAGTAAAGGCAAGAACACCAATCCATCACAATCGCAAAAATACTTACCAGCATGTCGCCAAAATAAAGTTTAACTTTTGCCGCTGACAAAATCATGGGAAAGCACTTCCCATGGGTAAATGCCCAGTTTCCAATGAAATCCATTCATGAATGTAGCCCTCCACGACCTAAACCTTTACTCAAGGTGTGTTTCTACGTCTAATAAAGAAGACTAAGAAATTTGAGCCATAAACAAAATAAAATAACAATACGACACCGAAGATCTCACCAACCTGTAAAAGTTGTAATCCGCTAACATTTTAGCTTTAAAAGGTAATCCCCATCCGTAATCAGAGAAACTAAAAGACGTTCGCTTTTTAACTAATTCAATAGCCAAATTACCAAAAGGCGGATCATATTACACCAAAGCCTGCGCATTGATGATTCGGCCACAGTCCGTTGAGAAGCCGTAAAAGTTTACTGCAATGGAGGCTTCATACTGTCCCTTTTGCACGGAATTGAAAGCCACGAACAACTTTGTACCGTACGCACAAATATCAAAACCTAAGGCAACAACAGCAGCTGTCATCGCATCAATGAGTTAATATATACCAAAAAATGGCAAAACAAAATAAATCACAATACAACTGAATTAGCGCCGGGATGTAGCGCACGAAAAAAGTTCATGTAAACAATGGCAATTTGTTTGAAGGGTGCTGTGAAGCGTAAAGAACGAAATCCATCCGAAGCTGAAAGGCCATTAACACAGCGAGAGGCAACGCCATTGGCCACAAGGATTTTCTATGTGGAACAAATGGCGCCCAGTGGAGTAATACGGAGACCAATTTTCTCCAAATTCCATGAGTCTAAATTTACCCAGAGTTATTGCACAAATGTTTTCGGCAGTTCATGGCTTCGGGAGAAGTATGCTTAAACCAAACCATAAGGCTCTACAGGCAATATGCTCTTTAGTATCAAATAAAAGCCTTTCAATTCGGCGTAAAGGCATCAACGCAATACGGTATCTGATGGGCGAGGAAAACCAAATCCATCACGTAGCCTTTAATCGATTTAACCCCTTGATCATTAAAGGCGTAAAAGGTTTGCGCCCAATCCACGGTGTCATCTTTTTAAGCCAACGATGCCAATAGTTTAAGCTCGACCCGCTAACGCATCAAATACGATTTGAAATTTAAGCGCAGAACACAGATGGATAAATCGGTAAAATCACAATTTTTACTAAGATCAATACCGAAGTCACGAGCATAGCCGTACTCTACAGGAGGGGAGAATGAGCCAGACATCCAACACCAAATTCACAGACTTACTGTCCATATGTCGGTAACCATTTTAGTGGGCTTTTAGGATTGCCGCCCGTTGTTTTATATAAGCCAAAAAGCCTGCTGCGACGAGAGAGAGATGAATGGATTAGAGAAACAAAACGTGCTTCTACATGAGAGCCGAGTGACGAATATAGGCACGTATATGTACGCATCCACGCGGCAATAACATCAGAAATAGCGGCTGCTCTTAAACTCTTCGGATCCCCTTAAAAGAACCGAAATTTCCAGTAACCAAATCCACCTTCACATTATCCACACGCGAAGATAATTAGCACTTGAGGTACGCCAATACTAAGGGCGGCTTCAAGCCAGCAGGCTCACCATCACAGAGGAGTCGTAATAGCCATATGAGGTTACTTCAATTGGCAACACCGGGCGTGCTGACCGAACAGAGTGCCTTCATAGTGTATCTTATCTTATATGTTACCAGCGAGCTACCGATAAGCGAGAGAAGAGACGCCATATAAAACATTAGAGTATATTATACGTTATTTCCTGAATATTTATCCATAATAAACTCAGTGAGGAAACTGATCAGGCGGAAAGAGTGCGTGAGGGAGAGCGACAGATGAACAATGGAAGCAGAGATGAGCAAGAGGAATGGAGAGGAGTCAGTACGCGTCACTTTTGCCAACTAAGTCTAGAGTAGAAAACAGAGGCTACAGTAGAGGTATTTTAGAATAGAAAAAGAAACACCCAAAGGCTTAAAACGCTTATCTGCACAAAAGTACCAAATAAAAAAATACCAGACATTGTCTGGTATTTTTTAATCGATCAATAACTTACCCAGGCATCCTTCCCTCTTCCCATTCATCTGATAGACACTTGAAGTGACAAATATAAAATTGACCGTAAAGCTAAATTAGCTTAATTTGTAAAATCTGAATTACCTATGGGTCAATTATTGACCATTCGATAAGATAGGGAGTTTCACCTGAACGGTTAGGCCTTGTTGAAGGTAACGACCTCCAAAAACAAAGAACACCTTGGTATTTGTCTACAATATTCTCACAATAGACAGCCCAAGACAGCACTTTCCACTCACCCGAAACCGGAAAAAAGCGTTCACCTCAATCCTATTTCTATCTTGTCAGGACCCCCATACCTTATCAATCTATCTTTAACTCAACTTGCTTGGCAAGTTTGCGCCCAGACTACTTTGAGTAACTGAGGCCATTAAGGTGGAAACTTAATTGCGTTTACTCATTAAATTTTTGCAATAGTATTTCGATAGTGGCTCGGTCGATCAAAAAGAGAGAGAGAGAGGCAAGCTAATTATCAACATTAAGAATACATGGTCCAATGGTTCGTTTCATGCTACAAGGAAGAATATCTGCAAATCATTGATACGGAGTATTGCCAAGACAGTCGAGACCTTTTTCCTTAACAAGCGTCCTTTTTGATGTTCAAGACGCGCTAGAGCAGTAAACTGAGACACAATTCGCGTGGGAGCGATCGAACCCCAGATGTAAGCTGTGTTTAGCGGATTGATTGTTCTGTTATCATTGTTGCTGAGTCGCATTTTCAGCATGCACCTTTAAAATACTTATGGGGTTTCTTATATTCATGGCCACCATCGGCCGATCCAACCGTTTTTTTCGCGCTTTCATCAGCACATCTATTTCTACTAAAAGGCCATCAAAGCGCTTTAACTGGAGCCAGCTCTTCAAGGAACATCAGAACATTTCAATCGGTTTCTAACTTTGTCGGTGTGATTTTAGTTATTCGCTGGGCTAACTGCTGTAAGGGCTCAAAGACCAAGGCCAACCGCAGCCAATAACAAGCACCGCCAAAATAGGCAAGCCTAATAGCTCAGGAAACAGTGTTTGAAAAACAATTTGATCTGACAAATTTCTCTCTCACTGTTGCACGCTCTGCACACAATGATCCTGACATCACCAACCGTTTGTTCTAGCGTAAACTGGTACGCCACTGATAGTGATCAGACATGGCATAACCGTAAGCCAAAGGTCCGCCTTTGTATTATGCTCAGTGAGGGATGTCAATATACGATTTTGAGTTTAATCCATACTCCAAATCTGATAAATATTTTACTTTCGTACTTATGGCCAACGCTGGAAATCGATATTATGCTTGGTATCAATAGAGAGAGGAGGGCGGAGAATATCTAAATTATGCACTTATCCTTCAACGTTTTCGAGGATAAAGTGAGCAGCAACCTTGGGGCTTGTTGAGCAACCGCGCATCAAAGCAACGTCTTTCGGACTTCAATGGTTAGCGAAAGTGAACAGCCCAATCAACATGATAGCAATACTGGTAAGGTAAAAACCAGCATCACAAAAAAAGCGTTCTTCTTCGAATGTGAGCTGAGTAACTGGCTTTTAACCCACGTCTGAATCGAACCACATAGCCAATGCTGATGGTGCGAATTAATTCAGGGAACCGCTTCTTAACGCAAATGATGGTATGCACTTGCTTAACGCATTGGCTTCTACATCATCGCCCCAGCCATACATCAACTGTTGAAGTACGTCTCTGGTAATACATGTCCAGGCTGACTAATAAGCTCATGCAGTAAAGGAATATTCTCTTCGTGGTAAGAATTGATATCCCTGTCCTTGATAAATCACTTTAATGACTCGCGGGATACAACAACGAGTCCTTTAGTAATGACTCACTGATCGCGCGCCTAACTAACCGTCGTAATAACGCCCCGTGCCCGTTGCTTTCAGTTCAGTCACAAAAGAGTCATGAGATCAAAAGGTTAACAAGATAATCATCTGCACCTCACACAGACTCCACCGGCTAAGAAGAACGTCTTCCTCCAGCATCTCTGGCAGCAGTAAAGTTCAGAATTCAGGTCACAAACAACGGCACGACGCTATCTTCCTGTGGCTCCACGCAGTTGCTTAAGCACAGAGCTAAGCCATCCAGTCTTGGCAACCCAAAATCCAAACACAACTAAATCAAACACTTTCGTTCGCGGCATGCCTCCAAAGCAATGAATCCCAATCAATGGAGTAAATCAAACCGTATTAACCTTCCCGTTTTAGAGCGGTAACAAAGGCCCATCGCGCTACGAAAGATCATCTTCTACAACCAGTATGCGCAAACCTATTCCTTCTTTCATAAGGTTGCAGGTTAATTGAAGCATGCAATGTTATAAATTGGCTAAATCCATTTCACCTTTGGCGAAACGTTGATCAAATCACCATTAGAGGAAAAGAATAACAGAGTTGGTGGCCCAAATACGCCATATTTTGATAAAAATGCTTGCTGAGCAGGCGTATTTTCAGTGAGTCAAGCTGCAAAAATGAGATATTATTTGAAAGGCCCTTTTGATCACTATTAACTAAAGACATCCTTTTCCACTTTCTAAGCAAAGCAGTACACCATCCGCATACATATCCACTAACCACAATTTTCCAATTATCCTAGCCTGTTGCATTGCATTTTCGATAGCGCTGGGATCTTTGCATACGATTAAATAAAGGCTGTTTCTTCAATCGAATGACGTCACCTGTTACAGAGGGAAAATAGCCTAATGGCTTGTTCCTAAACTGGGCTTTCTGCCAAGCCAGAAGTCACAATGCCCCCGTATATGAAATAGAATCATGCAAAGCTTGACGAGTTTTTTCCCAGCCATTGCTACCAGATTGAAAAGGAGAAAGATGTACAGCAAATAGACAATACCAGAGTACGGCCCATAAATACAACACTGAAGCGTTTTCCGATACAATTCGTGATACAAAACAATTGCCACAACCCAGAAAATCAACACCGGAATGCGGCTTTGAACTTGCATCATCCACATGCCAGCCTTCGGTAGAAATATTTACCACTCCCAAACCAACAAGTAATAAAGGGATCCCCATTCCCAAACTCATCACAAATAACACAACCTGCCCACCCAAGCACCGCTCAACTGTGGTACTGATATAAATTAATGCAACCGGCTAATGGGCAGAAGACACCAGGTGAAACAATCAGCGCTAAAAATAGCACCCATTAATACGACACCAAGATAAGGGCCACCGGCATTTTTTGACTACCGATCAAGCCCTGTTCTCGAAGAAACATAGGTAACTGTATTCATAGAAACCGAACATCGACAAAGAACAGCAAGACCAAACAACAACACTAAAACCAATCAATATGCCGCGGCGCTTGAAACAAAGCTGAAGTTTCAGTTTTGGCACCAAAGATACCACTACACTCCTGCCATACTTAAGAAAATGACATCCCTAGGACATATGATTGGGATAAGAAAAAAACCTTTCTAAGCGGTAATATTGCCCTGCTTGAACACCGGCAATGAAATACCCGCTAAGATTGGAATCATTCGGCAATACACACGGTGGTAAAAGTAAGACCTAAGCCTAAAACAAAAAAAGTAACCAATACCCAAAAACGATCACGTTTTAAAACAACAACTTTTACGAGCTGCCCTTCTTCTGCTTCGGAATGATGTTTTTCTGCTCAGTTAAGAAAATGAGTTCTCGCGAATGCAATTGACACTGCTTGCCGTTCGACTTTTGGTCAGGCGTTCAGCATGATTAAATGACACAAGTTTGGTTTGCGGTGATAACACAGACCAGCGGCGGCAACACCTTGATATGTACCTTTCAGCTCATCCAATTTTCGGCGACGGATCAATAACAATCAACCAATTCGATTTGAAAAACCTGCAGCACTATGCCAAAAATTTGGATCGTCTTTACGTCAGATTTCGTCAGAAAATGAAACGGTATGGAGACCGATTTATCATAGCCAAGCCTACTTTTTTACACGTGATTCATACAAATAAATAACCATCAGAAATCGTCCATTGCAACTTCTCTTTTTACCGTATCAAGTTGCAATTGACGCTTCAGATGGTTTCAAAAAAATCACTAATCAGCAAAAAGCAGGCCCACGCCAAAATCAACAGCAAACACAAAAGCCAATTAGCCATTTAATTAACCTAAAGACATGAAAGAAGTCGTCACTTAAATGTTCCCTTAATATACGGTTGATTGAGCCAACTATAAATAAGAAACCTTAAGCAAAATTCTTACGTCTTATATTTTTGACAACTACTTAATTTTTTCCCTTAAGAAAGAGGTCGTACTATTTCGAATATATTTTATTTGGAAGCCAGCCATGATCAAACATCAAAAACACGTCCTTGATGCCGCTCTCTCTAGCTGCTATCTTTTCTTCCAGCCCTGTGGGCAAGCGAACTAATATCAGCCCGCTAAGGCTAAAATTGCACCTCATCAATCGGTGGTCTTACCTGAGTACCAAACACAAACAAATGTCATTAGGGCATGGAAAAAGAACCAAGTAGGCTACGGGTGGATTTTTGGGCTTTATGGGTGTGGACCTTGCCGAGAGTCCTTTCCATGGATGACGAAAATCCAGGCCAAATACAATGGCCACAAGGTCTGAAAGTCCATCGCGATTATCTGGATCAAGAAAGACCAAGCCATGGATTTCTAAAAGAGTGTTAAACCCTGGGCTTTTCCGGTATTATTTGATACCGACGCCGCAGCTTCGCAGAAGACTTTGGCGTCATTGGCAAATGCTAACCAGTATTTTTTGATTGATCGTCAAGGGAAAAATTAGTAGCAACTATATTCCTGCTCGGTTTTCACAGAAAGAACATAGCGGATTATGATACGCATGCACTGGTGAGTTATTAGCGGAAAAAGGGGAATAACAGATGCAAAATAGTCAGCAATAATCAGTTTGGCGCTTGCCCTGTCTATTGTTTTTAGCGGGTTGCAGGCGATTCTTGGAGTGAAACCCTGGGAACGTGAATGTACTTGCCCAGCAAGAAAATGAATTTAATTCAAGTGATCCTAATCGAAAGGAGTTTGAACGATCACATTATTTTAGCATAAGAAGCCCAGTAAGTGGCCGGACAAGGTTTTGGAATGGTGGTGGCTGTGGCTTGTTAACTAAAACAACGGCAAAGGAAAATCAAGATTTGGCGCGCTTTATTAACCGGACCCCAGCTGTGCATTAAATTGGCAGCCTATCTGCAAGTGCTAACGCGACGGAAAGCGGGATGGTCGGATTCTGCGATTTCTAACTTTATAACGAAAGTGACGCGGGTTCTGCCGCGATGCCGGGTGATTAGTGCCACTTTAAAAATTATGACGAAGAAACCAAACTAACTTTAAATAGCGCCCGCTGATCAAACTACCCTGGTGCAACTCGCACGTTATGGCAGGCCCTACCCCAGGCCACAAGTGGGATCGCAGGTGAAACCTTTACCAGCTCAACCAGCCCTCCGGTAAAGCGGAGTTATCAACTATGAATGCGCGCAACAGGCAAGGCAAGCAATACCTTTAGACACGCACATACTTTCAAAGATACCGCCCCGAAATCGCACTTTCCCTACCCTGGTATGACCAATGATCAAAATTTGGGCCTAGTGGCGTGGGCGCTACCTTTCGGAAGTGAACACGGATTTAATCAATCATTTAGGCCTAAATGGCAGCCTTGTCCACGTTATCTCAAATCAGAAAGAAGCACCACACTAACCTTGGGTGTAAACCTCTGTCCTAGTGAGCAGCATTAACCCTGAAGGGGCGGGCGTAGCAACAGGATTAGTGCAAGTACCCAACTAAGCAGCTCAGACAGTGAATTTACTTTATCAGCTCTGTGCAGATTCTGAGAAATGAAAGAGCCTTTGTTGATGGCCGGTTTTTTTGGGTAACGACAAACCACTTAACCGCAAAACTATTATGCAGGATTTACTATGCATATCTGAGTAACAGTCTGGTTTTATCGTAACCGGACCCCTTATAAAATCATCTCTGTAAATAGATGATAGCTAATGGACGCAGTAAAATTAATGGTGTAAATTACAAAAGGCAGCGGGACCGGTAATCTTACCTTACGAAAAGCGGGCCCAGACTCACGATTGCCTAAAGCAAGTCCCTTTATTTGGCAAAACAAATAGTCAATTTGAGATAACAACGACAATAACTCGATGTGAAGCTTATCGATACAGTTTGATGATTGGGGGTGGGAGTGTTCAACTCGCATACATTAAAGCCAAGATATCGATTTCCGTTTAACAACCAATAATCTAGAGCCCCTCAGCAACTTTCGTTGGTAATACTCGAGCAAGGGCCGACTTTTATCATCAGTTATTTGTAAACTCAAGTGAATTTACAAGCGCTGAATTTGCCAGTGCAGACTATCGAAATGGGGAGATTTAGATACCTGAACATAAAAAGGCACCATTGGTTTTAAAATATGGCTATCCAGTTTTGCGCCCGGAAACTGAATTTTAGCCAGTACACATCACCGGGTTTTTCACATCTATATCATCAAGAAAGCTCTGGCGACAAAAGGTTATGGAAGTTGGCAACACAGGAACTCTCTACTCTGGTTTTAAGACTGCTGCAATGCTTTGTTGGCTATAATAATTTAACTAAATACAAGAACCTCTATAACGTCTTACCAAAAAGGTAGAGGGTGATCATTTAACCTTCCGGAAAACCATGACTTGTTATTGAGAGATTAATTATTGATTTTCGTCGTTCAATACGGCTAACGTAAAACTCCGAAACCCAAGTGTGGCAAGAGGTCAGCACGCGTGATTCTCAGTGATCTTAAATCAAATACAGTTTGAAATGCAAAATGGCAAGAACCTCACCTTGCCTCACCATACTGATTGAGAATGCGACAAGCGTTCGAATTAGTTAAGGACGCAGCGGCAAAAAATGCCATTATTGAAGCTTGGAGAATTGAAGTACAAATACAACGCCGCTATCAAAAAAACAAAATACCTTTTCAGACCATACAACCCAATCGCACGCCAGATTGGCTGGCAAAAAGCTAGACATGAAAGTGCAACAATAACTCGTTCCGATTGATGATTTTCGCTCAACGCGCCAAAGCCTACAACGCTGTGCTGCGGCTCGCAAGGATTATTTGATAGTAAATCCAGGCACTTTAAGAGAGCATGGGAGGACCTTTTAATATGGTAAAGACAAGAAGTTACCCACTACAAAAAGCATAATACCGAATTGACGCTCTCCCTTATACCCCTATTGTCCGGTTGGAAAGAAAAATTAGCTTTGGGAGTAGATGAAGCGCCTGAAAACAACCTAAAAAAATGCCATT
>Ga0163217_1111927_pt1 | contig 10004 bp, 9 predicted proteins | sample SynspAceP_FD_185933 | JGI IMG/M metagenome (GOLD analysis project Ga0163217, IMG submission 185933) | Saline lake microbial communities from Ace Lake in Antarctica - Synechococcus sp. Ace-P (PacBio error correction) | ecosystem: Environmental > Aquatic > Non-marine Saline and Alkaline > Saline ...
CGCCTTTCTGCGAGCGAAGCGCAAGCAGCGCAAAACCCGTCCTCTCCTTCTTCAAGCACGCTTCCGGGTGCCGCCCCGCACAGGCAACCTGCCTGATCTCGTCATTCCCCAAACACCTTGCTGCCTCTCTATGACCACCTCCTCCCCAGTGCCCCCGCTCAGCGTGGAAGCGCCCGCCGCTGCTGCTCAATAACAGCTCAAGCTGGCGCGTTCCCGCACCACTGCACCGCTTCGCTCACAGGCTGAGCCGAGGGCTTGGACCCCGCCAGTTCCCTCTGCCCTCTGCGAGCAGGCGTGGATCAACCGTCACTGGCAAACGGCCCACAGCGCTCTGCGGGAGGCTCATCGCCCTGGCAGAAAGGACTCGATGGCTTTGATCATCAGCAGATCGAGCCAACGCATTCGCAAGGAGCTGCAGGTACTGGCCCGCAGCCACACCGCCGCTGCAGGCCCGAAGAATCTGCTGCTGTTTGGCCCAGCGGCGTGGCAAGACCATCTGGCCATAGCCATCTACAATGCATGATCGACAGGACAACCCTGCCGCTTCTTCCCGCGCACGCCCTGTGCAGCTGCTGCAGAGGCCAAAGGCCACTAAACGAGCTGCCGCCGCACCAGAAGTGATCGCTACGCTGCGATCGACGACATCAGCTAACGTGCGCCGCAACGAGCTGGAAACCTCGTGCTGTTGACGCTGATCTCCACCCCTACGAACGCCGCTCGTTGCTGGGGGGTTGGGGGGGGAAAACCCCCCTTCCAACAGCCGTTCCGCCGATGGGACATCGATTTTCCAAGTGAATCCATGACCGTGGCCAGCGGTGGCCGGTTTGGTGCACCACTGCTACATCGCGGGCATCAAAGGCGAGAGCTACGTCAGAAAGAACTGCTCAAGGGTTTCTATGATTCCAGTGACCCGCCATGTAAATTGACGCGGCGACATGGCCGTCACCGATCAATGCCGCAGCAACCCAGCTCGCCAGAAACAAGGCGGCGAACACGAAAACTGGCCCACCACCTTGAAATTGACGCCCGACCACAACTGATGACGTCACCGACAGCAGGTCAGATCCAGTACCTTACATGAACCTCAAGCTTGCAGGAGGTTCAAAACAGGGGGATTCCACCGTCAACCAGATGACGCCACCCAATCAACCTGATGACACGGGACAGCAGGCTGAGCCCGAATTCAAGCGCAAGCGCACTCGCCAGCCTGGCACCTGGCTGCAATTCCGCCTCGCGATCAGCTCATGCCCTAATGCCGAGTCGCAGCAAGGGTCAGCCTTTCCGCGTCCCCGAGCGAAGCTCCCACTTTTTCCGCAGCACCACAAGCGCATCTTCCGCATGCCTTTTTCTTGCGCTGCAGCTCCTTTTTAGGGCCTTTGATCTCTCGCTGGTCCTGGCGCGACTTTTTCGAGCTCCTTCGCTCGCCACGTCAGCACCGGCTTGCCTTGGCATCCGGGCTGCCGCGTCCAACGCTCCACCCTGCTCGAAAAACGCCCCGCTCCCGCAGCAATGCGCTGAGCTCAGTGCATTCAGCTAAGCGGTCTCCATCACACCACCGTGAAAACTTGTCGCAGCGCTCCAGCGTCTGGGTCCTCTCCGAGCGGCACCACCTCCCTGTATAACCGCCACGTCTTCCCCATTTGGTAGAGGTGATCATCGTGATCCGCAACTCTTCGAAATCCTGGCCACCTCGCCTGTGCGGCGCTCATTCCTCCTTCTCACAATCAGCTGACGGCCTCGCTGTAAATCCGCGCTTGATCAACTGTCCTCATCGCCCCAGGTGTAACTGACTAGAGGGACATCTTCCTAAGAAAACACCCACGGCCATCAAGATCTCGGCCATTCATTCCGTTTGCGACAGTTTGTAACCAAAGCGCTTTTGCACGCCTTTTCCAGACCACGCACGTTCGTTCTTGTGATGCCTGCTGGTAAAAGCCAAAAGCCCCCGCTCTGAAATGCCATGCCATAGCGGCAAACATATTATAGTAAAGAAATGGCAATCTTGCGCGCTGTAGCCTATCAATGCTTTCCCTTTTCCAACCCGTGCAAGATAGCCGCCGTCTGGAATGCACCAAGCAGTGCTGGTTCTGCGGATTGCAACTGCTTGCCACCAAAAAGCGCTCCGGCCCTAGTTGCTCCCTGTCGTCCGCGATGAAAGTACCCGGTCCACCAAAATCTATTTTTGGGCCAAGCAAGCCAGGAGACAAAATGCTTGGCGCTTGGCCAGCGGTCATGTCAAGCCCACACCACTGATCAAGGTAATCACCGTTGCAGGCCCTAAACCGGGCAGCTTAATAGGTCTTGGCCTGCTACACGCTGTAAATCTAAGGCCTGAGATTGAACGAGACAACCATTGCCATGGATTCGCCAGTCGCTTACGCTTGCTTCTCAGGCTCAACAATAGCTATCCCGGCCAGTCATTCAAGAACGCAACTTGACCGCTAATTCACATTCTTGAATCTTACTGAATAAGCAATCAAACCACTCGACTGCAACCTTAAGCTCAAAGAGTGTTCTTCCTTGAATAGTTGCCGTTTAAGAGCGGCAGCTATCGTTGCTGTGACTCCTGCAAGCGGGGTAATTCACGCAGTGCGGCCAACTCTCTGCATCTCTTAACGCTGAATAGGAGGAATAATGATCCGCCGTGCAGTCAGCACCAGTGATGTCTTCAACACATGATGCAAACTGAGATTCATTTGCATAGTGCCTTCGCATGTGTGCTGATGCGAGAGCGGTAACGCTAACCAAAACATCCCTTTGCCGAAGTAACCCTTGACTCTGGCGATACAGATCTGTTGAAAGCTCTGCGCGAACAAAGACCCGTAGCGTGAAGTTGCGCAAAACCAATTGACACCTGATACAGTCTTTCCCGTCCGGAACATCTTGACGTGCCTAGCATGACCAATAGACTCAATGCCATATTCCACAGGTATTTCCGTAGAGTGGAACCCAGTCAGATTCAGTCGATTCATGGCCACCGTCTTGATGTCCGATGCAAGCAACCACTCAGCCATGCTTCAAAATCATTGGTGAAGTTGAGAATTCCGTACTGGTCATCGTCAAGCTCCCCGCTGTACCGCTACAACATGAAACCGACTGCCCGATGTCGTCTGCTGAACGTGATGAACCACTCTTAGGCGGCACGCGGAGGCGAAAGGGGAAGAAGTCCTGGCATGCCACCACTGCAAATGGTCGAGAGTGAAAAGCCAAGCAGTCGCTCTAAAAGAAGAACATTTCCTAATCGGAATACAACACCGGATTACTCCACAATGTCGCCCAGGGAGGGAGCGCTTAGTAACCCAACCACGTTTCCTTGCGAGAACAAGAGTCTCCAAAAGATTCATCGCCCATGGCACTGACTACCCAGGCAGTTTGGCAACGGCTTTGGACCTTGGCCGTGGTGTTTTCGGAACGCGAGGCGTGCTCAGGGACTGTACGTTTTCCTGAAACCGGGGATACGACTGTATACAATCCTCGAACGACTCATTGGCCAAACTGATTGGCCCAGCGAGAACTTAACACGATTCCAAATGAATTGCTAAACTTCAGATGACTGTCTAAACCCACATTTCAGGCATCCCCATTATCGTTTCATGTGCACCAGTTGTCTAACCGTGAGGCATGGGGCCTACTGGTGCACGACAGCTTTGCCCATGACGTCGCCGGAGTCCTTCCCAAACTAATTACCCACGCAGACTGGTGGCAGGCCGTTAAGCGAGCCGTGATGTTTCCCTACAGACGGTGCAGCAATGCTGTGAAACAGGGCTTCGCACATCATCAATGCCCAACTACCACTTCCAACTGAAGTCAAGGCCTTGAAGCACAGCACCAAAACCAAACTGATTGTGTGCGCTTGTCTCAGCATGACGCACATCAAGAGGCCTCGTGACCCCACCTCGATTAACACCATATGACCGATGGCGCCTAGAGGGTTGAACGAAGCCAAGAACTCGTGCTTTTTGGAACTAGTATTAGTTGCCCTTTCAGCCTATGCATAAATCACATGACATCGCACCCAATAGAGCCAATCCGCCTATATTTTTCATTTCTGTAGATGCGAAAAGTTCAAAGATCTACTCTATAAAAACTACTTTCTCAGATATCGACTATCGGCCAAAGCGTCGGGCACCTTGAAATAGTATCATTTTCCAAGCCAGACCTGAGACGGCCAAAAACTTCATCCCTGCGAACGCCAATTCCCGCAGACATCCACTCCATGCTTCAAATTAGTCCGCTTCCATCTAGCCATTGATATGGGTTAACGCGTTCTATGATCCAAACACGAGCCATATCTCTCCACAGAGAACGCCTAGAGCAAGGCCCATCATATTGACCTAAAAATCTCAATGAAGCTATGATGTACCTCTTCCACATCCCAGAATCAACACTAATCTCCATTCAGCTTATGCCACATGGACCAGCTTCAATTACATAGCTCAAAGGCCGACAGGGAGTCGCTGCGACTTCAAATACCACAATAATTTCGCATCTCAAGCATCAATCCCGACAGGAGTACCATGTTAAAAATAAGTTATCACTTCATCGACACAAAGCAACAAAGCAAGGGAGGCTCATGAGAACAAGATCAGGTCAATCGAAAAGCCAGAATGGGAATCAACAGATACAGGCTTTCAAGTAATCTATCAATACCGATCCGATAGCAAAAACCTTCAAAACATTCTAAGACAGGCTCAGCCCAAGAGGAAGCTGATCAACGCCTTTCTAGGTACGGACCAAACGAATAAAAGACAAAAAGCCAATCCTTTCTGCTATTCTCCTCCATAAACATTCTGGGACCCATTCCAATGGATATTGAAATTGCAGCAAAGTTCTTTCGGCAATAGGACATTGCCGACTTCTTCATCATTCTCCTTTGCTGATCCCAATGCTTTGTTGGCTTCTGGAGGAACATGAAAAGGCGGGCAACCGCAATCGCTGCAAACTGAACGGCAAAGCTTCTGTAAGAGCGCGATCAAACGGCAAAAGGACAGTGGAATCACATCGCATCTCGTGAATTGGTACCAGTATTGATCCGCCTGCGCTGGTGACATTGTGCCCGCCAGATGCCCCGCCTGCTTGATGGGGATCCAGTCGAATCGATCAAATCCGCCTGACTTGGCGAATCTTTACCTGCGACTTGAAACAGCAAGCTGGCGAGCATATATTCAGGTTCAATTCCTTCGCCAGGGAAGTCAGTGCAATAGTTACGCGACAGGTTCAAAGACTTACTTCGGTAAGATGACCGCCAACTCGTGCAACAGGACAGACAGTCAGCCTTTCCAAAAGGCAGTCTGAAGAATGGGCAGAATTATCTAATTGTCCTGGCTTTGGGGCTTGGATACGTTAATTTATTGTCGTGCGATCCATCCGAGGGATCCCATCCTTTACAACCCTTGCAGTCGCCTTGTGTTGACAGTAAGCGGCGATTCCTGTCCGCCTATGCCGACGGTTCTTCGGTCACAATGGCCGTTGAGCCCGATTGCTGCCAAGAAAAACGGCGAGTAAAGCAAATGGTTGCAACGAAAGGTTATCAAGGTGTAGACGTTCTGCGCGGATAAAACTGGCACACGACCCAAATAATTAACTTAGGAGATCCCTTTTGTGATCAACTCAAAAGTCGTCAGAGTCTTCTCTAGGGCGCGCATCAACCTCGGAAACAAATACACGAATGATCTCGCTGTATTGGATGGGAAAAACAACCAGTCCCCTCTAAAAAATTTACGAGATCGTCCGCACTTATCCCTTTGACCCATGCAATAACGTACGAAATCTACAGTCAAGGGTAGTGACAGCAGGACCTTCAAGGTGACCAAAGGAGCACCGCAGTAAATTCTTGCTTTAGCTGAAAACACTCACGAGTTTAAAATGCCGTTGACAGGCTGTCAATGCAAATTTGCGGCACGAGGTCCTCGTGGAAGTATCGCGAGCAGAAGGGATGCCCTGGCAATTTATAGGTTCTCCCCTTGTTCGATCCGCCTGGGCGATGCAAAGAGCACAATCGCTACGGTCAACAATATGGGTGTTTCAGATCAAATGGTACAGGCGATGCAAACTCGCGACGCTAAGGAACAGCAACAAGTACTGGGCTTGCACAAATCTATCTCGATGCAAGCGTCTGGGGATGTCCAACGCACAAGAGACAAACGGGCGGCAGCTAAATCCATCGAGCAAGGCCGATGGCTCGCCAAGGTTCCCTGAACACAATTCCATATTGTCCGTGGCTGCAAAAACACGGTCACATTTGTTGCATGACCGGAGGTGTAATGACGCCCCTGCGCTGAAAAAATCGACGCGCATTGCTGTTCGGCATGCAACAGAGCGGCAAGGGCAGCCGCAACATGTGCTGCTGCCCTGGACTGTCCGTGATTTATTGAAGCGATCAAGGAGAGTCGCCGCATTTTTCAACGGATGAACAGCTAACGCGACTACCGCATCACCGAAACGCTGGCGCTCGTTGTTGAATGACATTGGCAATCCTGGTGCTTCAAACTTTATCCTGTCACCGCTGTCATGATCGTCTACTGCAATTACTCAAGCGATGGTGCAATATTATCGATCCGCCTATCACCGCGTTCATTAATCGCGATCACCTGAAAGTGGGAATATGCGCTTAGTGCTAAGCAATCTCTACGTGCCTGGGCGAAATGGCGTAATCTCTGCATTTGGGATTTTTTATCTGGGAGAAGCGTTTTCTACTAATCGCGACCATTCCAGACCTTGATGTACCTAAACCTCTATCGCAAACAATTTAACCATCTTTCCTGACACGTACACAAGGACCGTTCTGGTCGATTCGTCCCCGCAAGATTCTATGGTTCGCCGTTCTCGGCACCCAGGCTCTTGCACGGTGATCGCCGTCTATGGGTTCTTCATGACACCGCTTTTCGGCTGGGACTGGGCACTGTCGTTGGGGCTACGCACTGGTTGGTCCCTTGTCAATGACCGCGAAGCTACTCGCCTATGCTTCTAATACGCGTCGATTGAAATTCTCCTTAATTGTTTTCAATCGCTGAGTTTTAGGGTCAGAAAATATGGGGCGTTAGTGGATGAGCCCGTTGCGATCAACTCCGCCAGAGTGGTTCAACAAACAGCAAAGGGCTCGCCCAACGAAGGCAACACCACCCTCCCCATCTTTCACGTTCCAGCTGGCCTCCATAGGTCCAGAGCTGCCCAGAAGATGGTTTCTTAACTGCGAGCCTTTTTCTATCTATGAATGCGATAGCTTATTCTGTTTCACAAATTCATGGCTGAGACCGCGCTCGCACCCACGAACATCCACGACAGGTGGATGGCATCCGGTAAAAGCCAGGCCTTGCACCATTGTTAGCGTAGTCCTAGAGCCGCCGTTTTCTCGCCGTAACTTCTTGCCCTCGCGCCGGCGCCGCCTGTGCCGGTGGCTTGCGGGCCCTGGGGGTCCTGCCTGGGGGAGCCAGACGGCTGAAGGCGAGATCAGCGCAGCGCTGCGGCAACCCCAGGAGCGGCGACGCGGCGGAACTTGCCGCCGGAGTGAAACTGCCACGCGGCCGAATCTCGCCTGGTGCGACTCTGATCTCAACTGCATTCACGGCTCCACCACCTAAACATCCCCGAGGTGGCCAAGGGCCGTGTCCCCTGATCCCCCCGCTGCGCCCTGACCCTGGTGTTTGCGCCGGCGACAATGGTGGCCGACAGGAACCAGCCTCAGCGAATGGCCAAGCTCAGGCGATGTGGCGTCTTTCGGGGCGGATCCTGGCCGCCCTTACGCAACGCCGCCTGCCCGTTGCGCCAACGATGGCAACCATGACGCGTCGTCGAGCCGCAGCGCGCGTTACACGTCGAGCCGTGACGCCATGAAGCGGCCCGTTTCTGGACGAGTCGCCGCAAAGATCCTGGGGCCTCTCTTCCGGACCTGCTTTCCTTCTCTATCGTTCTGCAGAGGGCTGTGCCGCTGGTCTGGGACGCCTCCTCCGCCCTGATTTCAGCCGAGCAGCTGCGTGGTCCGAAGCGCGCCCGCACTCTGAGCCTGCCCGCTTGGCCCGTCCGCAGCCTCGTACCGGCCACACTGCCCCCTGCAAGGCCCGTGGCCAAGGCCGCGACAGCCGGCGGCAAACGTGCTGAGCGGAGCGAGCAGCTTGCGCCAGCTCCTGAAGCGCTACGACGTGGAGGCGCTACATCAAGCGGCCCACCAGCACGTCCTATTCCCGCCCGCTTGGCCGCGTCGATCTTTTTCGCGCTCGCGCCAGCGGCAGCGCCGCGCCAACTACCCTGGAGGCGCCGCCGCCTTCCAGACCCTCACCGTGCTCGATCTCTCCTGGCAGAGCGGAAGCACCCTGACACCACCTAAACTGCGCACCCTGAGGTGAGACCGCAACGCCCCTCCCGGTCGAATCATGCAACCGCCAAGGGCAGGCGCTGGTGTGGCGAGCCGCTGACCCCGGGATCTCGGAGACTCGTGCCGCGGAGCCGCGTCAGGCCCACATCCACGCCGATTGCTGCTCCGGGCGCCGGTGATACAGCAGGGCGGCTTGCGCTGACGGTGCGATCGCCACAGCCAGCCGGTAGAGGCAGGTGATGCGTTTCGTGCGAGGAGTGAAGGCGCAGTGGGCCAGTCCTCCAGAGGCAGCCAACCGAGGCCAAAGCCAGTGACGCGCAGGCCCGCGCAAGGTCCGGCCACCGCCGAACAGAGCGGACCGATCACCGCCATGGAGCCAAGATCCAGGCCAGCGGAAGGGCGGACTGACGCTGCCCCTTGATCTGGCGCAGGATGTCGCCGCCACCCACAGACCCATCTGCACCGCCGGGCCGGCCATGCCGGCAGCGCTCGCCGTCCGCCGTGTGGCCGTAGCTGACAAGAGATCGCCCCACCACCCGCAGTGCCGGATAGACCCTCACCGATGAGAAATCTTGGCTGCCAACCAGCTACGTCTTTCCCGAGGCGATCCGAAAGCGGAGACCGCTGCGCTCGTCCAAGTTTTCTCAGGCCGCGTGAGGCCCGCGCCCCACCGCGGTCCCGCAGTACGGTGGCGGCCTCGAAAAACGGGGTTCCCCTTCTTTCCTTGAGCAGGACCTTGCCCGGTGCTCTGATCGCCCCCCCAATTGACCCAGACACAGCTCCACCCCCATTGCGCCTCTCGTAACTTCCCTGCGCCGCCGAATGCATTTTAGGCAGCACCGAATCCGGACCGCATCCACCAGCACACCGCAGAGCTCCACCTGCATACCCACTTACGAAATCGCGGCGCATGGCCAGTCTGTGGTCCATCAGCTCCATGCCAGGAGCCCGCCAGTTCTGCACCGGCCGCCCCGGCACCCACCACCACCACCGAACTGCCAGAAGAACTGGCGGCGCTGGGATCGGTGGTCTGCTCGCCTCTTCCAAGGCGCCATCAGCAACCGGCCGACGAAAAATGTTCCTGGCCGTGCCCAGGAAGTCTTCAATCGGCCGGTGCCAGCGGCCGCCATCCTCCGTGACCGAAAATAGTGCCTGCCCGAACCGCAGTCCAGCAACCAGCTGGTCGTAGCCGTAAGTGAATGGGCCTTGAAAACGCGCAGGAACGTTCTCCAGATCAGGTCGGTTACCTCCCCCAGCAGCACCTGAACGTTGGGGCCCCTGACCTCACAAAACTGGCGCAAGGGGCGAGCGCCCACATCCGCCGCCGAGAGACCAACCCCTGAAGCCACCTATAGAAGGAAGGGGCGAAAACAGGTTGAATTGCGCTTGTCAATCATTCAGGTGACCGCGCACTCGCTGGACCGGGCCAGAGCCTGGCAGACGCGAAACGCCGGCCGAAAGCCCAGCCCACCACACCACATGGGTGCCAGCTCGCCTGGGTTCGCGGGGGTCGAGGTTCAAAGAGAGAGAAAGCGTCCGGCGCCATTGAACGGTGAAGCATCAGCAAGACCAACTATTTCAGACGTTTAGGCCAGGCGCCGAGCGGTTGTCTTCCGCTTGCAGCCACTCGCACAGGCAATGGTGCGAGAACTGGCTGGCCCTTATGATTGGCGGGGCTAGGCCAGTCGTTGGA
>Ga0163217_1022927_pt1 | contig 10003 bp, 14 predicted proteins | sample SynspAceP_FD_185933 | JGI IMG/M metagenome (GOLD analysis project Ga0163217, IMG submission 185933) | Saline lake microbial communities from Ace Lake in Antarctica - Synechococcus sp. Ace-P (PacBio error correction) | ecosystem: Environmental > Aquatic > Non-marine Saline and Alkaline > Saline ...
AAAAGAGAGGAAAATTGAATTTCAATCCAGGCCCCCGGTTTTGATTGGATGAAAATGTTTGGGGCCGGGAACCGACCGCGGCGGGTCCCGGGGCGGCGGCGGCGAGCGCCCCTCGTCGCTTTCGAATCCCCGGCCATCGGCCGAGAAAGGTCGGATCACCCGGCCGGGTGCCCTCCGATTGCGGGTTTCCCGTCAACAGCAAAGCGCGGAGAAATTCCCCAGCACGGTGACCAATCGAGGTCAGCCCCGCCTTGGATGGGGGGGAAGGCTGCACCGCGCCGCGAAAACGGCCGCCGCATCCGGGCGGGGCTTTCGATAACTGGTCCCAGGGCAACCGTCACCCGGCCGTGTCCGACCATTTCCACATAGGTGATTCGCCACCCGGGCCGAGCGGACCGAGACCTCGCGGGCGATCGCCCGGGATCGCGTCAGGGCCGCGAACATAGCCCCGCACGCTGCAGATTGACTTCCCGCATCAAATGGAGGCGAGACATCGACCGGGAGGACGAGCTTCGACATCGACGGGGTGGTTTCCCCTGGGCATAATGGCCAGGCGCAAACGAGAAAAGAGGCCTCAGCAAGACTGCAGGGGCGGGTTTCAACCCCCGCAGGACAGCGGCAAATTCTTCTTTGCGAGAGCGACGTGAACCGCGAACAGGGCGGGTTTGGAAAACCCGGCCCCCTAACCAACCCTTGGCCCGGAGGAGAGGGAAATCAGACCAGCGCGGCATTGTACGAATTCCAGCAGTTTTCCGATCAACCACGGCATAGACGCACCGGATTTTGCGGTTTCGGTAGACTTCGCATGGTTGATGCCCGGGATCGTGTGGCAGGGATTCGGCTCTCCGGCGGCGGCCAACAGCCGCCTCGGCCTCCACATAACGCACCAATGGGTGGTTCGTCCCGACCGTGGATCAGCACAGGGGGGCGCGGCGCAATCCGGTCACCCGCCAGTCCTCGCGGCAAACCCGCAAGCGGAGTTTCGACATTTTTCCAGCGGATAGCCCTCGGATAGCATCCTCGGTCCCTTTGTACATGGTCCCGGAAAGGCCTCCCGTTCGGCGGGGCCCGGGCGGGGACATATCCTGATAGGGCAGCGTGCGCCCGGACCGGTTCAGGGCCCGCGCAACCGGTCGGCCGCCCAGATCCTGGCCTGCAGGATATCCATTCCGGCTTTCGGTGCGTTTTGGAGGCGGTGCCAGCGCTTCGCCATTGCCCGGTGCCGCCCACCGTCGCAGCGCACAGGATCTGCGGGGTCGACCGCCGTCGCCTTGATCGAGGCACGCCGCCATGGCTGAGCCCATCACCGCGACGATGGCCAACATCCGCACGCGCGGAGAAGCCAGATGCGGGCGGCGAGAATATCGCGGAACCTTGTTCCTCGGGAATCGAACCGGGCGGTGTGCTAGCGCTGTCAACCAAAGCCGCGGATGATAGCAATCTCAGCCGTGTGATAGCCCGGCCGCCGTGAAAATCCCGGCACCAAAGGGCGGCATGTAGGTTTCCTTGCGCCCGTATAGCCATGCACGGCAGATTGATTGCCGGGCGCACGCCCGCCGCTTTCTGCGGGGTTAATGTCCCCGCCAGACGGGATGCCATCTGCAAGAAAGTCGCCGCTTCGTTTTCGTCATGCCTGTTCTCGTCATTCCGGTTGATCCGCTTCGCCGGGCGTGCTCAATCCCGGGCGATAAAACAATACATGCCGCGCAACCCCAGGGAGCGAGACCATGCCGCACAACACCAACCGACACCGAAGAAATGGACCACGCTATAATCGCGCGTTTCGAGACCTGCCGCCAACAAGGAACCGCACCGCCGGAAATCCCGCCCGAAGCCCGCGAGGCGGATGACCGCGCGCGCAACCCGCAACCGTGATCCGCGACCGTCGACAAGGACAACGCCTGGGGCGACGGGGTGAATCCCCGCCCCCGCCGAACTCGACCGTCGTCATCGCGAATGCGAGCCGGGCAATGGCCCGGGCTGGCATTCCCACGCGAACACCACCGAGACCTTCACCTGCCTGCAAAGCCGGTTCGTGATCGAATGGGGGATGAAGGCGAAGCATTCCATCGAGCTGGGGAAGTTCGACTACGAATCTTCCGTGCCGCCGGCGTGAGTGCGGCCGCTTTGGCCCAATATCGGTGACGAGCGCGGCCTGCTGCACGTCACCTTGCAGGGTCCGCTGGCGCGATGTTGAATTCGCGCCCTCTTTGGGAACCGAGCTTAGAGGAGCGTTTTTGGCGAAGAGGTGGTGAATCGGCTGCTTCGGGTCTGGGCTACACCTTCAACGCGGGAACTTTGAGGACTGACCAACACGGGCGGGTTTTAAAACCGCCGTGCCCGCCGTCATGTCCGACCGCTGAAGATCGCGCAGATGGAACCTAATTACAGGTTGTTTCTCGTAATCGTTTGGCCAGGCGCTTGTCGGTTTCGTCCGCGTTGCGCCGTACCAGTCCCTGATTGATCCTGCCCAGCGTGGGACAAATCGCTCTTCTGGCCCTTGTTGTCCGGGTTTTCCAGAGATCGGACCGGGATCACGCCTGCGGCAGTGGAAGTAGACTAGCGGTTATGTCAATCACCAGCGCTTTGGGGCGGGGCGGGGGGGCCCCCCCCCCCCCCTGCTTGCCATTGGCGCACCATCGTTGTCCAGCAGCGCGGGGTCCGTGGTCAGGCGGCGCGCGGCCGTTCAGGCGCATCACCTCGTTCAGGCCCGGTAACATGAACATTCACGGCGATTTCGGGGTTTTTCCTGATGTTTGTGGAAGGTGGTCGGTGCGGCCGGTTGCCCGGGCGGTCCGGGGATCGCGATGGTCGGTGCGTCGTTGACATGCCAAAACCGGGCCGATCACCGCGCGGGCTGCCAATCGGCCGGGCCATCACCCGCAGCGACGTGGACAGCACACAGAACGGTGACAATTCCAGAAAACGATGCAGTGCGCGCTGAGCTCGGGCTTTTCCTTCCTCCGCAAGAATGGCCCTGCGGTTCCCGTATGCTCAACCAGTTCCTCGACGGGTTCTTGAAATATCGTCCGGCATGAATCTCAGTCCTCTGTGGTTTGCGCCTAGCCCTGTCGGAATACGGTTTCGGTCAACATTTTTCAGGCGAAGGCACTAGAATAGTTTCCATGAAGCGAAAAAATATATCTCGACTATACGCCGCGATGAACTGGACGACCAGTACATCACGTCAAGACCGATGCGATTGAGGCACCCGAATCCCGATGGTGACGGCCAATTCGGCCGGCTGTCGCCGACCGGCTCGCCCCCCAACGGCGCGGACTGTCCTACAGCGAACAGCCCAAAGGACCGTTCGACTTCTACCGTGCCGAAGCGGGCCGCCCCGGTGATCATTTTTCGCCATGGCGGCAATGGCAGCGCGGCCTCGACCACGGGCATCCTCGGGTGGGCCGAGGCGCGCTTCCACGGCATATCCTTTCGGTGCGGGGAACCTTCCGATGCTCGCAGAGGTCCGTAATCCCGGACATGGTGGATCACGTCACGGCGCTGGTGCGCCATGTTCGCGCCCATGCCGCCGAGCTTGGGTGTTGGACCGACGCGAAATCTGTATCCGCGGGACATTCTCAGGGGGACATCTGGCCGCGCACCCTGGTCGAATGGCAATGAAGAAAGATCTGGACGGGATCGCCTGCCGGCATGACGGTCAGCGGCACATTACGACCCAATCGCCCGCTGATGCTGAGTTACCGGCAGGAAAATTCATGCAGTTTGAAGCGAGGCGGAAACGCATCCGCCATGTCGCCCCTGCTCACCCTCGACAAGCCGAATGCGACCATGGCAGGGTGGCTCATGGCGGGGCGGGAAAGTGACCGAGTTCAAGCGCCAGGCGCAATGGCAACGCAGCGCTCGCCGAAGGGGCGAGGCAAGCTGGTAACTGTGCCGGACGCCCAACCATTTCCGGTTCTTCTCCGGCCTCGAAGATTCCGCAGGCGAGCCTGGGGATTCCTGAAACCCCACCTCGGCGTTCGCGGGGCACAGGCAGCGGAATAACCAAAGGAAGTCCTCTGGTAGGGGCGGGTTTTCAAACCCCCGCCTGATCGCCGTATGTGATGTGGCAGACAAGCGACCCTCGATCAGACGGATGCCAGTCTTGACAGGGCGGGTTTTTTGAACCCGCCCTACAGTACGCCTTCTGCCCTAACTCCGCGGCTTTCGCGTCGCTGCCGGTTTCCACGATTGCACCGGACCAATCAACCCTTCGTATCTCAATCCGGCGGGCGAAGCGAACTCGGCCAGAACCTCGCGGGAGTGCTCACCCAGAAGCGGTGGCGCCGCGCCGGTCCGAGGTCGATCGGCCGAATATTTGACCGGATGGGGAATCACGCTGTGCTCCCACCCGTGGCCCGCCGGTACTTTTGCGATCATGCCGCGGGCAATGGTGTGCGGGTCTTCCGACATTTCCCTTGACGTCATCGACCGGCCGGCCGGCCGCCGGCGGCTTCCAGTTTTTCGAGCCACGCGGCTGTGTGCGATGGCTGAGGATTTCGGTCAGCGTCTCGAACCAGTGCGTCCAGATTTGGTCATCCGCGAATTGCTGGTCTCGAATTCGCGGTCTTCGGCCAGGATGGGACGAATCGATCGCTTCCGACGAAATTTCAAGCGCAGGGCTCTGGTTGGCGGCACCGAACGCCAGCGAGGTGGTTCCTTGGTCGGGAAGGCTGATAGGGCGCCGAGAAGCGGATGGGCCCGACCCATGGGCTGGGGGTTATTTCACCGGTCCGCATGATAAATCGGCGGTCCTGCCAGAAGGGTGTGCAGGGATCCCGGCTTCAATAAAGCGAGGAATCCCACATACTGGCCTGTCCGGTTTCATAGCCGGGCTGACCACCGCACCCAGAATCCCGGTTCGCCGACAGGATACCCGCCGTTGGAATGTCCGTGATCGGCGCGCCGACCTTGATGCGGCGGGCGCCCCGGCGCCTCTCCGCGCCGGTGATGCTCATGATGCCCGACATGCTTGCGTGATCAGGTCGACGCCGCGTTCGGCATAGGGGCCGGGTGCGGCGAAGCGGACACCGACACAATAGATCAGCGCGGATTGACCTTTGTGGCATCTCCTCCCAGCCGATGCCGAATGCTCCATCGCCCCCTTGCGGTAGTTTCTCGATGAAGACATCGGCCTGGGCGGATGATCCTGTGGCCAGCGCCGCCCGCGCCTCTTCAGACTTGGTGGTCACAGCCAGACCGCGCTTGTTTCCGGTTCATCAATCGCAAAAGCAGCCGAATCCCGTCCGTGCTTTCCCCGAACCGCCCGCGTGGTCCATCCCACACGGGCACGCGCTCGACCTTGATGACATCGCCCTATACCGCTATAGCATCTGCCCGCAAGGTCGGGGCCGCCATGATGTGGCTCATCTCGATACCTTGAGGGCCGTGCAGCAGGCCGGTGTTTTTATTGTCATGTCTGCGTCCCTCGAACTCGGGTTTTTTCCTGGCCAGAAAGGCCCCGGAACCCGGTGTTGAAATCCCTCCGGTGTCGAAACAGGCAAAGCCTTCGGCCTGCTCGACCTCACTCAAGGGGCGGCCCACCGGCCAGCACCCGATCCACAAACTCTTGTGCCAGCGATTGACCAGCGGTGCCCCATCGGCGGATGCGGCCGTGGCGGTTTTATAGTTTCTTCCTCGACCGCGTCTCCGCCACGACCCGATTCAACCAGACCTTTCTCCTTTGCTTCTGCGGCCCAAACACCCGCGCCTCAATAGAGAATTCCAGTGGGCACCGACCGCCCAACCAGCCCCCGACCAGCGCTTCGACCTCAAGGGTACGCCATCACCAGCCCGAGGCGGTTTTGATCGGCACACCGAAACGCGAACCTTCAACGCAGATGCGCATGTCGCACATCAACGCGATTTCCCAGCGCGCCCCCGACGTCAAACCCTTGATCGGGCAATCACCGGGTGCCGACAATCGCGGATCGCATGCATCGCGTTGTGCATCAGCCCGCCATATTCGGCCGCCTGGATCGAATTGGACCGTTCGGTTTCGAAACTCGGAGATATCCGCGCCGCCCATCGCTTGTCGCCCGCACCACGCAGCACACACATCGCACGGATTCATCCGGAGACTGAAGAATCATGCTCACCGTCCCGAATCCGTGGCCCACATCGCCTGTTCAGCGCATGAGCTTTCTCGGGCCGGTTCAGCAACGACGGTGGGCAATTCCCCTCACGCTGGACCCCAGAACAACTTCGCCATCACTGGTAGTGGCTTCACTCATGAAACATCCCAGAATTTGTTTTGCTGGCCCGGCCAGCGTCTTTTGTCCTGGTCTTGGGCAAGCAGTATAAGTGCGCCCATGAAAAGACGTGCGCCTTGTGGAAAACAAGGGCCCCAAAAAAATGGAGAGAGAGCATGAAAGGCATGATGCGGGCGACGCCTGCCATTGAACCAATCACCGACCGCAAGCGCTGGTCCTTCCCGGTGGAGCCAAGATGGTTCTCTGGCCGATTCTGGCTCTGGAAGTCTGGATATTCGTGCGGGCCATGGCGCGCAATGGTCATCCCCCGCCCCAGGGAATCCCGATGATTCCCGATCATCCGAACTGGAGCTGGCACGAATACGGCATGCGGGTCGGTTTTTCTGGCGGCAATCAAGTCCATGCTCGACGATCTGGGTGTCCGCCCGACGGTTACCCTGAAACGCGCGACCATCGAGGATTATCCGCGCGCCCGCCGAAGCGGTGCTGGATGGCGGGATGGGAATTTCAAATGCCCATTCCCTAGAACAACAGATGCCCATGCACAGCTTTCAAAGACGAGCGCGCGGTCATCGACAAGTCGCTCAAGATCATTGGCGACTTCTGCGGCAAAGACCCGCGCGGCTGGTTCGGCCGGGCTGACCCGACCTATTCAGACGATCGACCATCTGGCCGGAAGCGGGCGTCGAGTAATAATCGGGGACTGGGTTCCTGACGACCAGCCGGTGCGGCTGAAAACCACCAGCGGCAAAGCGATGGTTGCCCTGCCCTACACTACGAACTCCATGAACATCGTGATGATGGCGATCCAGCATCACGTCCGAGGTCTTCAAGAACCGGTCCTCGATTATTTCGAGAACGATCTTAATGCCGAAAGCCACGAGCACACCCGCATCATGGCTGTCGCCATGCACCCCTATCTTTCGGGCTCCCCCAACGGATCAAGTTGTCCGGGAAACTCGAGCAATCCTCTCCATCCGGGCGTGGGGTGCTGGATGGGCGAGCAGATCTTGACTGGTTCAACGCCGAACGGCCTGCCCCAAGCCGCGCAGGCGAAATCGGGCAGCAAGAAAACGAAGTAGTCGTGTCTGGCCGATCCGCGGATGTCAACCCGGGTGCGGGCTCACTCACCACCGCTCAACGCGGCGGGCGTATCGAGCCTGAAAAGGAAAACCCCGATGGAAACCGAACCGAAATCCCGCCGATCCGCGTTGGCGCGTTCATGCCGCACAAACGATCACCGGAACCATCACGGGTTTCGGGGAAGGTCGCTCGCGGGCAAGACCTTTGTGTGAAGACCAGTACCATATTTGCAGACGCAAGATTTTCAAACGGGAGCGCCGGACTATCTGGCCTGGTCGAGCGAACAGACCACAACCGCCCCGACCGTTCAGAAACTGCTCGACGCGGGGGGCCGATATTGTCCGGCATTACGTCTGTGGACGAGTTCTCTACACGAACGGTGCGAATGCCCATTACGGCACACCCGTGAATGCAGCGGGCAAACCGGACGCATGCCCGTGGATCATCCTCCGGTTCAGCTGCCGCCATGGCCGCCGAACTTCTGTTGATTTCGCATTGGGCTCGGACACTGGTGGCTCGGTCCGGATCCGGTTCGTTCTGCGGAACTACTGGCATACGGCCAGCCTTGGCCCGGGTGGACTTTCCCATGCCCACGGGATGGGCGCCCTCCTTCGAAACTGCAGGCTGGTTTTGCAAATGATGCCGAATTGTTTCCGCAAGAATCGGTAACGGTCCTGCTCGACAGCGCAACCTGGCCGGCACCCCCAAACGGATGCTTGGTTCCACCGATACTTCGAACGCACCGACGCCGATGGTGGCCGATGCAATCCATGCCGTGGATGCGGCGCGGCGGCGAGTGTTCTCAGCAGCCGAACCGGGTTTCAAGGTCGCCGGCGACGAACGCTGGAATTCTGGTGGGACGCATTCCGGATCTTGCAGGGCGGCGAAGTCGCGCAGACAAACGGCCCTGGGTTCGGCCGGAGCACAATCCGATCTCGTCCCCGGGCATTCGTGAACGCTTCGCCATGGCCGACGCCATCGCGCCCGGAAGAGATTCAGGCCGCAAAGAAGTCCGGCAGCGGGTCCGCGAAGCGCGGGGTCTTCTCGCTGGCCACACCGGACACCATCCGTGTCTGCAACCGCCCCGTGATCGGCACCCGAAAAACCGATGGCACCGGCCGAGGACCTCGAGTTTTTTCCGGGCCAACACCATGGGGCGCTGAACCTGCATCGCCGGCCATACCGGTCTGCCGCAAGATCACATTCCGCGCCCAATGTGGAAGCTGCCCGCGGGGCTGCCTTCAATCGGCTGCCGGGCGGAGACGAAAGCCCTGCCGACCTCGCCGTTGCGATTGGCAACCCTTCTGCGTTTCGTTAGGGCAGGAACCCGATCACTGCTGGAATTTCATTCACCCCGCGCCATTGGCGGGGTGGCTGCGTGCTCACCACCATCGCCTCCTGCACAGGTCATAAAAGCCGGCGCAAGCGGGAATCGACGCCGATGTGTTCGCTGGGCAATGTCCTGAATCCTGAACACGGGGATCGTGCTCTGGCTGATCTATGGTCTGGCAACTGGCCACTGCGCTTAATTTTCGCAATGCCGTAAACCCGTTTCTGACCGGCACGATCCTGTTCCTCAAGAATTCGCGGCGACCGCCCCCGGGTAGAACGCCGCGGTGCCGCGGTCACCAACAACTCACTGAATCCACCTCACCGCATCGAGCCGTCAAAAGGGGTCTTGGGAATTGAGACCTCGCGGCCATAGCGCGCGCGATCAACAATGCAGGGAAAGATCAGGCCGATGAAAACACGAACGTCGTCGCAGTAGCGTGTCTTGCCTTGCTGCGCATCTTCCACGCGGCTGCCCAAGCCCCGAAAAGGCCTTCCGTTGGCGTTTACAGTCGCGCGGGCGGGATTTACGCACCCTCTATCTTGGTGATGAATGATACCGTTTGGCGGGTCGTCCCAACATCTCCAATCAAATATGAAGACCGGTTTCTTTGCCTCGATCGGCGGGGGTGTCGGGTACAATGTGAACATCAATTCGGACAAATTGGGCGCGCGGTCCCATCGCGAAGTAACATGACTTTGTCCGCGAGAGGATGGCTCCAGCACCTTTGGCGGGTCACGGAGTGACACCAATTGATCTAATCGGCCTGGGGCGAATGTCCGACGGGACCGTCGAGGCCGGTGGATTTGGTCAAATACACCCGCAACGCGTGGACCGGAATCACTGGAAAACTGCGTCAGGGGATCGGCCGGCCAATGAAGGCTGATCGGCGAGTCGGCATCAGCTATCGCGGTCAACTGAAAACTCGGAAGAGGCCGGCCATGTTTTCAGTCGGCCAAACTGGGTCCTTCGCCAGCGACCGACTTACAACACGCGCCTTCTTCGATGTGAACGCGGGCCCAGTCCGCCCGGTCCAGGACTGGCGGCCTATGTGCGGAGGCCGGTCTCGTCTCTATGGGCTGGCAAGGGGTCGTTCGTGGTCCGATTTCCGATTCGGTACGTTTCGGTAACCTTCGGATCGATAACCAGCTCGGCAGCGAGATCCGCGGATTCGTCCTCTGGTCAAGCACACGCGGAATCAGACGTTCAGGCCACCCTTGGGGTTCTGCTTCACTAACGTTCTAAGGCAGTCCGTCAGACTCCAAACACCAAACCTGGCGCGCAGGCTGCCGGAAGCGTCCCTCGGCTGGTACTGTCTTCTCAGATTTCAGCTTTATTGCTTCACTGAAGCCTCGGCAGATACTTCGCCGAACAC
>Ga0163217_1028247_pt1 | contig 10003 bp, 7 predicted proteins | sample SynspAceP_FD_185933 | JGI IMG/M metagenome (GOLD analysis project Ga0163217, IMG submission 185933) | Saline lake microbial communities from Ace Lake in Antarctica - Synechococcus sp. Ace-P (PacBio error correction) | ecosystem: Environmental > Aquatic > Non-marine Saline and Alkaline > Saline ...
CGTGGCCATCCCGGACAACTTGTTTCGGATGTGGATATCGTGAAGAAAAAAGAATTGATAGGTTTATATACAATGATTACAGATTATACTTAGAATACGTAAAGACAGGCGAAGACATTTGTTTTCCTATCTAGACCCTTATACCGCGGAAGCAAAACGTGGTGGCGGTGGATAGGAATCTTAGTCGTACAACGTCGCGTTTAGCGGAAATCGCTTACAGACTGCCATCTGCTATTGTAGTGTATAGTTTCCGCACCGATAGGCGATTAAACCGCTTGTTAACAATGAAGAGATAAACACCTTGGTTACCAGCACATGATTTGGTTCACGGCGTTTGCATCATATGTTGACCGCAGTAGAGGGTTTTTTCATCCGAATCATGGTATCAATGGTGTGGCGTGGGACGACGGTTGAATACCGCGACAATTATAGAAAACTGGTGTACGACAGAAGCCTTGGCGCATATGCAGGGCATTACGAAAACTCATGGTGAACATTACTCAGGATTACTAAAAAACAAATGTCGCATGGCGAAAAAATTCCAATGTATGCAAATGATTGCCTCGCGGAATATGTTATTTGATTCGTCTGCCAATGGATTACAAAAAAGGTATCTCGGGTTCAATATCTGTTATTCGACATGTCCGCGAGCAAAGTACGTTACAAACACAAAGAGTGCTTAAGTTTCCCCAAAGTTCTCCGCATGTCTTTCGTGTGGTTATGCCCGCGGGCTACTACAAGTTATAAATTGGGACTAAGGTTTTGTCAGCGACTGCGTTCATCTAAATTCGAAGGAAGACGTATCTGTTCAATGCGGATAACGGGTGCACACTTCCGTGATACCATATGAAAGCATCCAATGGTGGTTCTCAGTCCAAGCCCGCTCCATGGCGCTGAATTTCGTGACGTGAGCCCGTACGGAGAATGCGTTAATTGAGAACCAGTGGCATTGCTGCATATCGTTAAAAGGTATTGAAATCTTGACAGTAAACGTTATTATCTCGCGGGGCGTTGGCCCCGCTGTAGTGAGCATCGGATATATAGAATTCGTTGCGTGAAGTGAATGATGACGCTGAGTCAAGGACGTTTCTGAATGCTATCTGTGGCTATGAAGATGGTCCCAGTCGACAGTGTTCAACGGCGCCGACTGAGATCGTACAGCGGGTGAACACACCGCATCGTAGTCACCGAAGCGGAAAGAAGTTGTGATTAATCTGTATTCCAATACAGGTATGAGAAAGAACGATACGAAATATTTGAATGAAGAAAAACGGATTCACTTTTACAGTGAATCGTTTTTTTATGCTCTTAGTAGATTGATTTCGACATTAAGGAGTTTGAGATAATAGACAAGTGTAAACTCTTTGTTACCAGAGAATAATCCAGCGTTTAAGAATCAGAGAGACGCTAATCACATCGTTTTTGTCTAGCATTGAACATGGATGTTTGCCCGATAACGTGCTATAGAGCTGACCAGAGGAAAACGAGGTGTTCACATCATGTTTACGCAGTAAACAAAAGGTTTTTATCCCGATGTTCTTTTGAAGGCCGAATAGTGTTTCGCAGCCGCAATGAAACCAATTCAAGCTTGCGCAGAAAAAATGGAATTAGCTTTGCGATTTGAAATCATCTCTGGTCACTGAGCGAGATTTTGCCCCTGCGGTGTCGCTTTGTCTTGTGCTAAGACGAAATCCTTATTTGAATAGAGCTGTCTGCGATGCACGCACCAGCGGCTATCTTCTTCTGCTTTCTGTGGAATCGTTAAATAGTCATCAATCGTATGAGACAGCACCACACAAGGTCATACTCCTTGAATCACAATAAATAAGGTAATAAGACCCGGGGCATGGGCAAAGTTAATGCCGGTTAATACGTCGAATACGCTTGGAGGCATGAATCGAGATAAAACAGGATAAAAATCGCCGCTTTTTATCGCGATTCTCGACTCCAGCGAGTGACGCTAATAGTCCAACAAACACGACAATCTCCGTTTTAGTGGGTTATTCCTGAAAAGGCCACGCCTGCGGCGAAAGACCCTTCATACTTGAAACCCGGCTGTAAGAACTGATCCAAAAAGCGGCGGTGCGATACCGTTAATACTCGAGTCGATCTGAAATGGCGTCGTCCATAACAGAAGCCAATGTCGTCATGACAGCGGAATGTAAAGTTAAACCCATTGGTGTGTTCGGGATTTGAAAGCTGCGTTCGAGTGATTTGATACATACAAGCTGAGATTTTGTCGTGTAGCCAACCTTTCCCAAATAGCGCCATCATTAACAGGGTTACGTAAAAAACGAAGCCAGTGTGCATTCGTAACTGCGCTATAGTATTTGTTGACCTCGTCAGGTATGAACAAGGTGGCTTTCGGATTTATATTATACCTATTTTATAATACATGAGTTGTCCTTGCGCAATAGTCCTAAAACAGGTTCTTTATTAAAAGGCTTTTATCCAGGTTGTGTGGCTTGAGGAGATTTCCAAACGCGTGCCTTTTTCATTCCATACAAAGCAAGGCATCCAAGGTCTCAATACATCACAACCATTATAAGAATTTTAGGTGTAACATTTTTCGTCACCCAGCAACAAAATAACCGCAGGAATTGCCAAAGTAGTTTAAATCACTGGCAAGAGTTTCAAGGTAGATCAAAACATGACGTTTATTCGGAGTAAATGGGTGAGCTACCGCGACGAACTGCGGAAATTCTCGCTGTAACCGTTTGTGGATTTATTCTCAACGGCGTCCTCCTTACGTTTAGTAAGTGTAATTAAACGCTTGGTAGCTCTTTATCGCCCGATTTGTCGGCTTCTGGCCACAGTCGGTGCTCAGTCTGATGTAATGGTTAAAACAAAGTCTGAACACATGCGAATAGCCCTCTTTGCAGCGCAGAAGCGAGGACTCTTTTCAGTCTTTATTGCTGCATCAGAATTGGGCGAAAGACGGTACGATAAAATCCTGAAAATAGCGTGCCGCCGCTGATGTTGCTTCTGGTGCTAAATTACAAGCGCATTAAAATGCAGATAATTAATCTATTATGAATTCAAAAGTAAGGGATTTTATCGATAAAAAGACTAAAAAAAAATCCGTCTTGCCAGCAATCCACATATACGGCGATACCGAGTTTTTGATTGATTCGACACAAAAGTCAGGATTTATCTTTGTTTGACTGGACGCTTATGCTGCTTTATTCTGAAAATCCATAAGGATTGCAGCAATCTGTTTTAAAATGTAAATAGCAGAATGAAACAGTTGCCATTTAGAGCGGAATAATTGCTTCAAAAGAACAGGAAGCTCACATGAACGTTGCATGAAAATGGATTTTTAGTTTAGATGTTAGTCGAACTAAAATAATCGATAGCAACGTTTGTTTGGGTTTTTTCGGCTTCGAAATCAATCGCATTTTATTACTTATAAAGAAGGTGTCGTGAACGAGTACAAGTAAACGACTATTTAACTGTCTTGATTAGAGATTGGTATGGATTATTATTCTAGCGGACAAGATTAGTAATGTCTAATATTTCACACATGGCAACGTAGCGTAAGGGCCATGGTGGGTCAATATAGAGCTTCTAAATAAAACTTAATTCGAGGCATAAAAATACTCGACATACAGACTTAGCCTTGTGTGGCGTAACCGTGCCAAAGAGTTGAAACGGCATATTAAGATAAGTTAGAGCATTGCCGTCCTATCCAGTGGGAAGAGTGTTGCTGTTTGGGCTGGAATAACGGTATTCGTATTGCCCCAAGGATGTGTTTTTACTGCTTCGTGATAATGTTTTGGAATGAGGCGTCGGCTTTTGGACCAATGATAGAAAAGAATTTTTTCTGTTATTGCTTCACCAAACAATAGATAAGGTGTGGTGTTTTTGGTATTCTGATAATGCAGCAATCGCGAATAAACATCCGCCAAGCACGACTTCATATACGTGATCTAGTTTGCTTTTTTCTTTTGTGGCAACACGCAGGTATGAACGAAACCAACCGGCATGCATGATAGGACTGCAGCATAGAATTCAATGAAGGCCTCTGTTTTGATTTCGGTGCAGGTGCAACCGCAGATTTAGGCTTGCTGAGTGCGCAAAGCTGGTCATTTGTTGAACAATCGCTCAGTATAGCTAATGAGGATTAAATCCTATGTACTTTGTCATCATTGTCGATTCTTTTTTACGCAGAGCAAAAATATATTTCATACGGTAATAAGCAAAAAAAAAACGCAAGAGATTGGCGTTTTTTTTCATTATTAAAACTAATAGATGTGTGTGTTATTTCTTTTGTCATGAATTGGCGCGTAGACGCGTATTTTTTTCCATGCTTTTAGCCATCGCCTTATTCGGGAACCGGTAGCCTGACGGGTATCAGCCAACAGAACACCTCGTTTTGTTGTTCTAGAGTGTCTATTGACCAGAAAAACCTTATTGGTACTGATACCGTCTTGCCCGTGATCAATGCTGTAAAGCATAGCTTCGGGTGTTGTAATGATTTGTACGAGAGGGTAAGCCGCATAATATTCGATATATGGCGATAGTTTTTCCCCAGCTTTCGTTTTTGAGCTCGCGTACTGAACTAGTCGAAATATTGCTGGATTTCTGTTATATTAGTCACGCACGCTGCAAAAACCTAAAAGGTAACAGTCAGTGATTTTAGACTTGAATTACAACATGAGGAACAATCTTTTCACGTAATTCTTTAATTGGTTAATCCTCGTACGGGCTGTACACCAGCTTGATGTCGCCGTCAGACGAATGGCTTCTAAATATAAACGATCCATCTTTTTCTTGCTCAGCCGCTTTGATTGAATCCATTTTTTCCGTGCAATAACGCAGTTTTTACTTGTCCAACAAATTCGGACATTCAATTCCTAATAAGGGTATTGTGATGTGCAAAGAAAATTGGCTAACGCGACTGACTTAAGGTTTGCTTTTAAGAACAAAGTGTGGAAGTGGAGCGAAAAATAAGTATATTGGAAGGCACTAGCATTTTTACGATCTAAAAGATGGTGTCTATCTGTAGTTCGCTACTAAAAGTAAATTAATAAATGCCCAAAATGGTCATTTTTAGGTGGTATGGGGGGAGTAGAGGTCTTGTTTCGAAATTAGAAGTGGAGCGGTTTTCTATGACGTTTAATTCTAACATAGTTCTTTGCAGGCATATAGCGCGGACAGTTTAGTGCTCAATCGCATTAGGTATCTCTGTGTGTCGTATTGGCTATGTTTCTCAGCATGAGAGTTGTCTACTAATTGCCTGGCGGTTTCTTTTGTAAAGCACTCAAATATCGCGCCGATTCTCAGTGTTTTTTACTGGTACTCTCTATTGTAATCATAAACAGCTCACAAGCATATTCGTCTGTGCTTATTTGTACATACTGACCATTTGTGCGGCTACGGTGGTATTTCATTTTGTTGTTTCATCATGATCGGTTGCGGCCGACTTAAGCCAGCGCGCCGCAGGGCATGGTGAAGTTTGCGACAGTTGGTGCTCAAAAATGGTCGAACATCGAAATGCATTGTCAGGAGGAAATTATGTTTGCATTTTACCGTGGGCGGTCGCTTGGTGTTGGAGTTTACGGTCTGTCTGAAAGCAAGAAGGTTTAACATTCAGATCATTGCGAGCAGTGAGTGACCGTATTAGTCACGATGATATTTGTGGCCTTTTGGTTTTTGTTGGTGCCAGACTACGCGAAACAGGTTTTGGACATTGAGCTTTTGGTTATTCTCACTTATTGCGATTGATTGGCGCGATGATTGTTTATCAGTCTGTGTTAACTAATCCGTTTATTGGTTTTGAAAATTTCGCCGTAATTTTCCCTTGGTGTTTAGTGCTGAAAGAAAGTGGAGTAAACGGCGTTTATTTACGCGTAGTCTGCGCAAACCATTCGGTTAATAGATGTGGTCAGCGTTTAGAGTGGATGAGATTCACTATCGTTATTGCGCACGATAATATGCGGTGCGGCGATTACCATTACGTTTAAACCCTTAGCGGCGGTGAAATAACATATTTCATTGGATTTTGGGGTTAACAGCGTATGCTTAGTGTTATTGCGGCGTAATCGCAATGTATGCAGTCGGTGTTGCTGGTTGGGCTCTTTATTGGTTTGTCCATTAGGGTACTGTTCAATATTCCTAGGATCGCGATGCAAGTTGTTGCGGTTGGTTTTATTATTGGGGTCATTACAGGACCGGACCGCATTGGAACAGATTTCGCGGAGTATTATTAATACGGCGGCGGCTTGTCTGCGACGATAAAAATAAGTTAACCTAGGGGTTTGTAATATATGGAAAAAAAAAGGGACAGCATGCCTGCCTTTTTTTGGTTATTTACGATCCGTTTATCGGATGTGTTTACAGTTGAATGGGTAACCAGCTTATCCGTTGTAGAAGTTTTGGCAGGTTGTACTCAGAAGCGGTTAGATTCACCGGATTTCAGACTATTCGGTGTCAGTGAATTAGATTCGACATTTTGCTCATAGTCGTATCTACAAGAGGCGCTCTCTGTGCGTAGCCAATGAATTTCATGTCACTAATCTTGAGCGATGTGGCCGTTGTGTTTTCAAGTGATGTGTTGGCTGTTCGGATTGTGTCACAAAGGTGTTGCTCTGATCTGAATGGTTTGAAGAGAGACTGTTTCGATGATTGCTCTTTGCAGTTTGTCGCCTATTCTGATTTCCGTGGCGTGCTCAGCGAGACTTGCAAGATTTAGTCTCTGCACGAGGCATCTCGACCCAGTGTTCGCCCGACGCCCGCTTCAATCGCCGCGTTAGATGCGAGTAAGTTATTTGTCTGCATAGCGAATCGATCAAAATGCTACCGAATAATCGGTTTGTGAGGCAGTGACCAAATAATACAAATGAATGTCTGTATTTCAGTAGGAGGGCAGTGACACATTTACGAGATCAGTGACTAATTCCTGCACGATGCGAACTTGCTTATGGCTTCTTGCTGCTTTGAGCGCGTGGAGCCTTTCGCAAATGTTTATACGTTACGCAACCCATTATCCTGAATGGAGCCGTGGCCGATATGAGTAGTACGATGCGTTCGTTTAGGCATTTGTGTTGAGTTGCATTCGCATTCAAAGCCGCAACATCATAGTGTGTAGGCCTTGAGAGAGTTTCTTCTGCAAATTTCAATCGCCGTGCGTACTTTGAGTTAGAATTGGTATAAAATGCAGAGCGATTACGCTTAACTCATCTTTCCCATCCCAGTATCATATCTACCAAGGCAAGTTTGTCAATGCACTTGAATAGTGGTTGCTCAGTAGATAGGAGAAACTCGTTTGGCATCAGACGACGTAACATTAACCAGCAAAAAAAAAGACAGCGACAGTGCGAAGCTGATCAAACGCAACATTTCTTGTTCGGCATGTTCTAATTACATGATCTGTACGCGTAGTTTTGCTCAACTGAGTTAATAGCTGTCAAGAATGGCGTTTAACGTTCACATGAGCCATAGAGAGCTGCACAGTATTTTGATTGTATCTTTTGCCGCCGTTAGCTCGGTACTTTTTTTTGAGCGGACAAGCATGGTGTTAGATGTCTATACTTTCGCAAAAATATCGATGATCCTTTTTGTACACAGCGGCGGTCTTTATATGTTACTGAGCATTTAGTGCTTGTTTACGTAATCATTTCAGGAATGTTTCTGCACGCGTTTCATTTTACGCGATGTTAATAAACACACATTTTATCTGCATCGAATTTTCATGTAGCAGCATCAAAACCTCGGGGACGACCGCAACGCGGTATAAACAGGACGAACTTTCGCTAAGCGATCTCGGAGCGGTGGGTGTTTAGCGAGTTTTTTGGTATTGTTGTTGAGCATCATTGCAAGACGTATAACAACCGGCCCAGACCAGAACTAATTCCAGGATGGAATGCAAATTACGGAACCAGAACTGTCTTATCAGAGACCTTTTGTTTGAAGATCACGATTGAGCTAATGCTTTGGATGGTTCTATTGACATTAAATGAATCTTAAATAAATATAGTACACCAAAATAAAAATTTGTGTATTTATTTTTACAAGAAAGTTTGTTAATAGCACCTTTATTGCTGCCGATATTTATACAGTCACTGAAGCTTTAGGTTTGTAAGAACAAATGTATATTAGAGATCGAAGGAGTTCATGAATTGATCGACCATTCGTCTTATATAAATCCAAAACTAAATCGGCTTTGATTTGGTGGTGCAGTTTATTCTAATGTGGCGCTTAGCTAAGGTACAGCGCCAGATTGGTTGTGATGCCGATGTCTTGATTAAAATGCCTCAGCGGTTGTTTTGTGGTCTTTTTTTGCAATTTAAGCACCCTCAATTCTCTTTAGCTATCATGGCGGCGGCGACGATGGAAGCGATCGCAAGTTGCTTTTTATTATTATCAGTTTTTGATGCCATGATTGCCTGATATTAGGTTTTGCTGGTGCTGAGGCATATGTGGAATATAGGCAGTATGCGTTTTAGCGCCTTAGCTTGGGATTTGTGTTTTGCGGCATTTGATGCTCCAGGCTCGCCATGACTTTTTGTTTCAGACTTGTCAGTGAAAAAAGAAGCTGTCGAAGTGCGGGTTCGCTTAAACCTCTGATCGCGTTTAATAGTGCTTCGGTTAGATTTGCTGCATCGGCGGATATTGCGTTGGCTGACGGCTGGTATTAATGATCAATTGGCTGTCTTTATCGTATTTGTTTGCTTTGAGTATCTGTGTTAACAAACGTTTTATATATCGTGGCGGCCCCAACACTAGCAAGGCAACGCCGGACGTGCACCAAAGTTTTTTCTTATTTTTAGATGGCTTTCGTTATCAATTTGGCAGTACAAAGAATTACAGTGGATCTTCGTTAGTCAATTTCTATTTGCAGTTTTAGGTATGAAATTTATTCGGTGTATTTATGTCTGCTATGACTAGTGCATGTTTTCCAAGCCATGCAGATCAATAAGGTTTCTTGATACTCCATGAATGGCCATATGGATTCTATTCGGGTGCTTATGGACCAAGAAAGCCGACGGTCTTCCTTCTTTTGGTTTATCGATGATCTAATGTCGCCGGCCTGTTTTCCAGTACAGCTTTTTAGTGTCTATTTAGCGCATATTTTGGTCGTTTTGCTTGTTTTATGATTTATCCGGATTGAGTTGCACGCTGTATCACCCAATCGCCGTATTTACTGCAGTGGCCACAGAAAACTAATCGGTGGTGAGTGATGGCGGAGTAGTCATTAACCCAGCAATGGGCAGTATGCTAGGCGCCCATTAATGGGTTGGGTAGCGGCTACTCTTAGGCGGGATGTCATCGGCGGGAGTGTTCTGGACTATCGACGGCGTTAGGTTTTGGTTTTTCAATAAGCAGGCAAAGCGGAGCGGAAAGCGAGTGGTCTCTTAGATTGGCTCTCTGGGTAATGAGAGTTCCTAAGATTGCTATAAGTGATTTTATACGGCGTGAAGCGGTTAATTTTTTATATTCTAAAACATATATGATGAGAATCATGTCGCACTCATTTTGTCTTGAGCATTTATATGAGAAGACGGCCCAGTTCTGTCGAACGACTATCGCAACAATTTCCCGCTATGTAATTGGGCTAGAAAAGTAGAAATGGCGCATTATGGCGGAATAAATTTTTGCCGGTAATCCTGACCTCGGTGCCGTTAGAAATAAAGAGGACTTGGACCAATGCCTAGAGAAATTTCGAAAACTGGGCATGCATGTAGGTAGAAGCGGCGACTCAAAGAGGTATTTGAAGGGTCAACTTTGTCTATGGTCTGTTGTTGGAATTGACCGACAGGTATAGTTAAAGAAGTGTCTCAGTATGCACTCTCTTATAGGTTAACGTGAAAGAACCTACCACTTCATGCGAACCTGCGCCGATGAGCTTGAATATGCTGTTCAACGAGAGAATGGTATAATGGTGGCAAAAAAGCTGTATTGCCTGAGATGGAAGCGGCTTTAAAATAATAGTAGTGAATTGAATGTCGAGTATACGTTATCAATTTGCGTAGGCCGGCGGTTCTTAGTCTTACGTTACATG
>Ga0163217_1031628_pt1 | contig 10003 bp, 17 predicted proteins | sample SynspAceP_FD_185933 | JGI IMG/M metagenome (GOLD analysis project Ga0163217, IMG submission 185933) | Saline lake microbial communities from Ace Lake in Antarctica - Synechococcus sp. Ace-P (PacBio error correction) | ecosystem: Environmental > Aquatic > Non-marine Saline and Alkaline > Saline ...
TGTGGGAGCAACACGCAAGACATAGCCCTCACAACGAAGCACAAGTCACAGACAAACTCCACCACCGCAACTACGAGCACCGAATGAGACCCATACGTTGGATCTGGACCTGGTATTCACAGAGAATATCGGAAGTCGCTCTGCGGCGTTGCTTCCTGGTGCGCCAGCCATCATTCAGCTGCGCTTTCTAATGCCCGGCTGGATCCAAAGCCTGGACGCTGATGATTAAGAGCAAGGCCGGAAGCTTGATGATGAGTGTGCGTCACACATACTACTCTTGTCAAAATTCATTACGGATCCTGGATGGTGACATTGTGTTCCGTCGGCTGGTCGGGCGATATTTCTGCAGGCAGCCGGCGCAGGAAGAGGCGGAAAACGGCGAAGTGGTTGAATAATGCGATCCCAAGGAAGGCCCATGATGGTTTGACATGATGGTGATGCCGGTAGACCCGCAATGTCGACACAGGCATCTGCATTCCTCGATAACATACAACTCCGGCCCGAAGGCGCTGAATTGAACTAGAGAGGTCAGCAAACTATGGTAGCACATATGACCAATAGGCAACAGAGCATAAGAAAAACCCCAAAACAGACCCATAAGATGATTTGAATGAGAGCGTAAATTGAATGACGACACAACAGCCGATCTATCGCAGAGACAGGAACTTGAACACATCTTACACATCACAGGCTGCGAGTTGCACGCAACATCGAGCGTACGTACGTACTCAGGCGCAAGCTAGGACGCACTCACGCTCGCGGTAGCCACTGGGAACACGCACTTGATCTAAACGCCCGTGCCACCGGCTCAACTAGGCAGCCAACGGCACAAACACAGAAAAAACACGCACAACCGCCGACGCAGGCTGGAGCTCATGGTCAAGGAGAAACGCACAAATCGAAAGTAATACAATGCAGAGCAACCTGTGTGGCACATCCACGGCAATGCCAAGCTGTTTTGGCAGTAGCCGTGAGCGCCAAAGCCTCTGGCGAGAGTCGAAGAACAACAACTGGCGTCGGAATTTACCTAAACATGCACGAAAGAACATCCCAATCAGCATGACGTTCGAGAAAGAGAACCCGGCCCCATAAAAGTGCACATCATATCACAGTGTACAAGACTCACCAATGAAGTGACTCAGGAACATGCGCCGCCCATGACATCAGACCCACGATCGCCAGACTCGCGCCGCACAGCTTCGAAGTATAGTCGTGCCACGTCCAACAAAACCACCTACTTGAGCTAAACGATCGAACAAAAGACCAGAGCAGTGTACCCCTCGCCACTAGGACCACGAAGCAAATTGCCCGACCCATTGAATTACAAATGAAAACGCCGCGACTCTGATAGGATGACCTGGAAAAGATCGACGCCCCAGAATAAAACCCAATCCGCGGCCCAGCGCCAAGCAAACACTATGTATCCTACCCATGCGCGCGCCAAACCCAAACGGCAAATGCGTACCACGTCGAAAAGGTAAACCCGCCATTCCTGGGTGAGACGACGCACCCGAGACTCGACCTCACTGGGATCTGCGGTGATTTGATCAGACGGAAGTTGCCATCAACCTGTCCACAGCTGCGTATCCTTCGATGCTCCGATACAAGGCGAAGAATTAGTTACCCAACCCCCACGTCAGGAGTGAGTATTCATGGCCTCTCGAATACCAACCAACCGACAACAATGCAGAGAATCCTGCAAAAAAATGAGCAACCGCGAAGACTACCCACGCGATCCGTTCAGCTGCGCGCAGCCGGTAGAACCCATACTCTCATTCGTCCAGCGCATCAACAATCCCACCCGACATATGGCCAAAAAGTCAAAATCCTGTGTTGCTGTCGGCTATATTACGTGCGACATCATTCCCCAGCTCGCGCTAATCGCGCGACTAGAAGCCGCAGAAGAACATGCCGCTGATTAACATAGCTATACACAAACCCATTCCAAGGAAAGGCACACAAGTTGTGGTTCGATTGTGGAGAACCACAGGGATCAGGCGCCAAAAACGCCCGCACCAACCGTCCACATACCTTACGTCCACACTAACATTACTGCGCGACCATATGAAGTTGTAGCAAAAGCCCCACGACCCCACAGCCCGAATTCACCCACCACAGAGCTATGCTGGCCTAAGCCGATCAAACCCACTAACAGAAGACTGCTCGAAACCGAGCTGGTGGCACCCCGACCGAGTCTGTTCGCCGTACCACACCGGATATCTCATCACCACTCGACCCATACAAACACAAAGCGATAGCATAAGTTCATGGCCAACCTGTTCGTTTTGCACCCGAGCCACCATCGTAACACCCCTGGCTTTACCCCAGCAGAAGCGACTGTCCACCCCGTTTCCTTTCGCGAAACCCGGATCAAAATCATGCGCCACGTCAAAAATGCGCAAGCTACGGGGCTAGAACCAACCGCAAAATCAAAACCCCGGTAGCCCGTTTGCGCCAAGTTTTATAGCAGTTTTGTTGTTACGGTTATCATAGTAAAGCACGCCGATGGTTGGAATAACCAGGCGCAGAGTCAGACAAGCAGTGAATGCGGAGAACACTATGGGGGTGCAGCAGGTGCCATTAAACAGGCAATGGCCAAGGCAAAGCGGACGAATTGTCGCATTGATGATCAGCAGCGCTTTTGATGATGCTCTGGCGTAAACGAATGTGGTTTGAGATTCAACGTGGAATCTTTTGCATTGCTTGGCGGCTTCCGGCTCCGCAGTCACACCTTATAGCATTTGGCCGGATTTTGAAGCCGTCCGAAAGGGCGTCTATCTCGACGGCCAGGATAATTAAGATCTTGCAACTACGGCGGCGATCAACATGATGTTCCCAGTCCTATGCCCTGTTTCCGCATATGAGCGTCGAGCAGACATCGCCTTTGGCTCAAGCAGGAAAAACTAGCAAGCGAGATCACCGACGGGTTGACGAGATGATAAAGCTGTGCATAGTGACGAATACGTCAAACGCAAACCATCAGCTTATACGGTGGCGCAGGTCACGCGTGGCGTGGCCGCCGTGCCAGAAGCCGCAAGGTGCTCCTGCTCGATGAGCATGGGTGCGCTGGACAAGATGCGCTCCGCAGATGCACTGGAACTGGTCGAAGATCATCGAAACGGGTGGCCGTGACTGCCTCATGGACCACGATCAGGAGAGGCATGAAACATGGCCGGTATTGCAATGCATGCAAAGGCTGGATCGCTCAGGTCCGGTTGTCACCCCCGATGGATTTACGAGAGCCGGCCAGCCGGCAGTGGCGAATGTCATCTGCGTGTGAAATTGAAGCGAGCTGTTCGCGGGATATGGATAGCGATCATGGTGCAGCGAGCTGGATGCGGCCTATTATTAGCCACGGCATCACCACGCGCGCCCCCAGGACAAGAAGAGACTTACGTGTGCCGGCCGAAAAGTTGGTCAGCAGAAAAACCGAACAGGAATACAACGTGGCGAATGGCAAATTCACGACATGTACCTGGGGCATTAGTGTTTTATATCAACTGACGGCACTGGTGCAAACCTCTTTGCAACTCCGAGGCCGGTCCGCGATACTGGGGACGATGTGTTTTAGCTGGGATGACGAGCCGGTGATTCTGCACTCATGAACAAGCGATTCACGCATGCTGCAAGCGGGGCTTCTGGTATAGCGTCACTTAACCTGTGGCCTGTTCCTGTTCTCCGCTGCACTTGATCGTGCTTGAAGATAGGCTTTTTCGGAAGCGGCATTTTCATCCCGCCTCAGCCGCTGTTTGACTATTGTCGAGCATCGCTGAATGTGGTGGTCAATCTGAACTATACTTCTGATCAGGAATTCGCTGTATTGGCGCTTACTGGGTCGTTGAAAGTGCGCTGATCTCAACGGTTATCTGCTGTTGCTCGCTACCGATGCCCTTGCTTGCCCGCCAGCACGGGAAAACAATGGTACTGCTGCTGGTGAATGATGCCGACCTGGACGCGATCCTATCCGGGTTATACGCATGGATGGGTATCTCAGACACGGCCTGCTGAATACCTGTGATGGTGATCGCGTGATCAGTTCGGCGATGCAGATTCTAATACCAAACGCAGTTTATATCGGCGTGTCTACGCCTATTTGCGTTCATGGTCTGCAGTAGCATTGGTCAGCACGATCATACTTTGCTTGGAAGCGGCGATGGATCTGGGCGCGACAAGATAAGCCTTCTGGAGGTGACGGTTCAGCTGTCAAAACCGTATCGTGGCGGCTCATGCTGGTGTTCTTCGTGGTTAGGGAGTTGGTTATTCCGAGGCTTGCTCGCGGCCCGGAGACACTGATGATTCGGCAAGGTGCTTGGCAGGAATTATTCAAACAACCGGATGGCGGTAGCTCGGCGCTTGCCATCGTTCATGCTGGGATCCTGCTGATCCGATCATTCTGTTCACTACAACCAGTCCCGGGCCATGGAGAAGAATGCATGAAAAATCGCTTTGCTTTCTCCCATCATGCTCTGGTCGGCTGCGTTTTTATCTAACATCCCATGGTCCCTGGTTATTTACTCGTTACCGCTCGCGACTGGTGACGGTGTGGGGCGGCTGGTCGATGCACTGGTCTCGGCTGCTCGACAATACCAGTTGAATGAATGCAGTCCACGAGCCCTGCCAGATGCCTTCTACAGCCGCTGTGCGGCTGTGGCACTGGGGCACGCTGGCAGCCTTCGTGATGTACAAGCATCAAGCGTTTGCGGCGTACATCTGTTCTCCGGCATGGTGACGCGGCTGGTCAGCCGAAGTGTCACGGTCTGTTCCTTGCTGGCTGCTTGCTTCGTAGAGGCGCAACTTGATCGGCTGGCAGCCGAGCGGTGGCATCAATGAATCTGGATTGCGCATACGACTTCTGTAGTCGCCTATGTCATCGTGTCGCGGTCCGCTGGGCGAGATGGATCAGTCGATCGAAGAGCGGCGATGATTGGGCGCACCCTGGAAAACTTTCTGCTATCACGGCGATGATCGACCCTCTATAGCAGCGGGCTGGCTGCTGTCGTTCACCTGTGCTGGATGATCTGTATTGGCAGTTCGTGTCAGGTCCCGGGGCGACACGCTACCGGATGGAAGTATTCTGGCGGGCGTCTTGGTGCGTGGAAGCGGAAATCAAATGCGATTGGCCAGTGTGGGATCTGTGGGTGGCGCTCTTTACTCCTGCACTGGTTTCTCGTGAGCCAGCGGCCGACAAGCGAGCCGCATGCTCCGCAGAAGATGACAAGCAATCACCTGCAGGATCAGATTTCAATACGAAACACTCTGATAATCTTACACTACAGGCGCACGGGCTGTCCATCTCCTATGACGCTGAAACACCTGCCTTGGCGATCCTCAGGATGTTATTGCATATGAATGACATTCTTTTTAATTAATGACTCTCATTAGGCGTTTACTTGGCCTATATCGGCAGATGCAGCGATTAACACCTGAGTAATGTAACAGCGGAGCAAATACGGATAAAATGGCGAATATATCACGACACTGCAAAATAGCGCGGCCGCGCATTCAAGGGACACTACCGCATCTTGCAGTGCGGCATTGAAGTTTTGCCGAGGGCGGGTAACTGGCGTTCCGATGCGCACTGCTCGGAAGGAAGCGGGGTCGGCCGGTAGTTTATCGATACTTTCGCAGCAAGGAGTATTGTCCATGAGCTGTTAAGGAAGAGAAGCTGAGCCTCAAAACGCTTTATCCCCCTGGAGCAACTGAACGCCGTACGGAAGTTTGCGCCTGGTGTGCAAAGAGAATGGTGCGCCTTTACCCGTGAAGCACGCCCGCGTCGTATCGCTTTTATGGAGTTGCAGGACATCGCCTTCCTGGACGATGAAAGCCGTTCATGGAGCGCAGACCAGAGCGCGCTTCTCGAACACTACGCGTTTGCAGAGAGGAGGCGTGGTACCGCAGGATATTAGCGCGAATGACTGGATGGGATGATCTGGGGTGCCTTCGTCATATGATAAAGCCGAGCGCCCATGGGCTTATCAGCTTGATCAGAAAGACATTGATGCGGCACGTGACGCCTGCTGGAAGCCTGTGTAACGGTGAGCCTGCTTTGTTACAACGACTGATTCAAGTACGTGGAGAGAGATGAGCAAGAACAAAGAAAACCTCGAGGAACACACTGAGCGCACTCGCTTGAGTGCTGCGGTCAGCAGTGGGCGCGTTGCGGCGAGCTGGAGCAGCGCTGGCTGGATTTGATTGCAGGCGAAGCTATCCGAGGAGACCCTGTTGCGTTTAATTTGACGAACTTGAGCAGTAGCACCGACTTCATGATGGACCTGGAAGGGTGGCAAGTTTGATGGGGGTCAGGAGGCCGGGATCGATCACTGTACGGAAGCGCTTCACCCACGACCATGTTGACCGTGCTGGAGCTGGATGAGGGGCAAGGTCAGACTTTGAAGCTGGGGCGTGCGCAGATGCGTGGAGTCAATACAACGGCGTTACTCACGCACTGATATATGACAGCCAGCAGATATGGATTAATTCAAGGTCAACGACGATGTGTCATCGGTCTCGTGACATCAAAGGCAAGCCGAAGGATTTTGTCTTCCATCTAACGTAAAATGAACAGGTTAAAAAGGTTCGATCAGCTAGGATATGGTAGGATGAGGCTTGAGCCCAATAGACGACCCGGCCTGGTGGGTCACAGCACGAGGAGAGCAACGTGTAGCTGTTCCCGCATTTGATCCGATGGATGCTACGAATACTCCGTGGTTTTCATCCGGATGCTCCTCAACACGTGTCGTGCCTTCACGGTCTGCGCGAATTTCACCACCCTGAATAGACGTCTACCAGGCGGCTGGGGTAGCCGTGGACCCGGTGGCGGACTTATGGATGGAAGCCGTAGCGGGCAGTTCGCCCAGGACAGCGCTGCTGGTGATCCCGCAATGGCTGGTTAGCTATGTGGTCGAGCTATTCGATTTATGGGCGCCTGCCGCGCAGACGGAATCGTGCTCAAGGCAGGAACGGCAGCGATGGCCCAGAGCCTTCGCCGGGAGATGAAGATGTTGTGGGCAGATCCATAGAGAAGCAGCGCTGGTCTTGCACGCACGTGGAAACCTCGGCGGCATCATGCTGCTGCGCTATTGCGCCGTGGCCGGCGCGTGCATGGGTAGGTGGTTTTGTTTGTGCTGGATGCTGCCTCCGGCAACGTGTGGGTGGATTGCAAGCCTGTGGCGTCGACATACTGATATGCGCCACAAGGGGTGGAGCGCTCGCCATGCAGCGCGGCTAAGTTTCCCCCAAATTGCTCCAGCCTCTGGCGCTGGGCAGCGCATTGCAAGCACCACCAGCAACAGCTTCGCATGGACTGAAGAAGTGCCTGCAGATATGCAGGCCTACGAGAAGGCGGTCACGCCTACGCGACCATGCACCGAGCGTTGCTGCAGTTCGCATACTATGCTGGGAACCGAGTTATGGCCTTTTCCCCAGGTCAAGGAAGAAAGCTGCAGCTAGGCGCGCAGTACGCGGCCTATTCAAGGAAAAGGGCTTTGCCAGCGTCGCGGCCGAGGGCTTCGAAGCGCCCGGGTGGTCGTCAGTTTAACAGCAGACGAGCGCATTCAGAACGGAAGGCCTTGCCGCGTGGCTTGGCAACGGCTGCCGGCGTGCCACTGATGTGCGACGAGCCGGCCAGCTTCAAGAGCTTCGCGTGGGGTTGTTCGGACTGCGACAAGCCTGCGAATATCGAGCGCACGTGGCGCCTTTCGCGACGCACTGGATGGCTGGAAGGCGGCCGCTAGCGGCCTTCTGCACCATGATGTCTTCCATCTTAGCCGTGAGACCATGGATGGTCTTCAGGTAGATCAGTATAGCACATCATGATCATCGAGGGAATGGCGATCAATGGTAGCTGACCAGGGTATGCGGTCCAGCTCTTCATTGAATGCCTGGGTATGCGGCTGACGAAATCCACTTTGCGACGATGTAGTTATCACGAGAGAAATGAAAGTCGCCAATAGATAAGGTCGCCTTGAGCAAGCCTGTTTCGAAGGAATCGACAGCCGCGCTCATGAAGGCGGTATCGTGGATAAGGTCCACATCACAATTCTTGTTGTCAGGATGGTGCGACCAGCGGAACGCGTGGAGTCGAGATCAGCACCGCAGGCCAATTTAACGCCGCAACCGCGTTCCTTGATGCAGCCATGGGTCACTTCATCAGGCCTATGCGGGTCGGAATAACCTGGACACACCAAGGCGATGAAGTTGAATTTGCGATAACCTGATCCGCTCGAACAGACCCCAACAGAAAGCAAGCGCAGATCAGAGCTGAGTCGCCCAGATGCTCTCGCACTGAACTCATCATATCACGAGGGAATCAGGATGCTGAACGCAGGTGATCAATGACGGGGGTTGTGCTTGCGGCTTGCTTTCCGGCGTGTGTAGCGGGGGTTGCGAACAGAAACTCGTCTGGGTACACAGCGCTCTCAGAGTGTAGCGGGCATGATAACACGGCAGCCCCGGGCAGAATCAACTGATCGACGGGGGCTACCTGTTACGGCAATCAGGCCACAGAGATGATGGTCCAGGCAGATAACCGTGTACCATAGAACCAGCTCAACGCAAACCTCCAGACGTTGAATGCGGCTTTGCGGGTGAAGGTAAAAACATCAGCAGCAGGCCAGAAGAGATCAGCGCAAAAAAAAAAAAAAAAAAACCCAAAACCAAACCCCCCCAAGGGGGTTCGGGTACAGCAAAGACTCGACGCATCCGGCGCTATGCAGCGGCCAATACCCATACCGCAGCGTATTGAAAGGCTGAAACCATCACTGTTCAGTGCCAGGTCGTGTTCTTCTTGCGAATGCCACAGCGCCGAACCAGCTCCGGAAGGGGGTGACGAAACATGGTAAACCAATAATCAGATCGTGACGCCAGGCTCTGGCATATAGACGCGCCCCAGACCAGATGCGCGAGCTGATTCACCGAAGAACCAGGCTACCCAGCCGATCAAATGCGCGCGCAGCGGCATGGCGTGCCTTGAGTTCTTTGTCGTTAATCGGTTTCCAGCGATCACCTCGACTGCGCATGCCCTGGAAAATCGACCAGCACATAACACGAAGAAATACACCAGCAGCACCCAGGCATCATGCGGTCAGCTGACGTCAACAGTTGGTAACTGCAAGCAGGGTATGCCGACAGAATGGCCAGCTCTTTGCGACAACTGGGAATGCAGTTATTGAGGGCTGATCAAGTGAACCAGACCGATGCATGCGCAATATTGGTGATGGTTCCGACCATAGGCGTTGCCAGTGCAGACGATTGCCTCTGCGATGCGCTATTGCGGATACTACATTGGGGGCAGAGGTAACGAAGCGAATGATCACATCCGATAGCAATGGGCAGCCGAAATGGGTGGGGTGGCGGACGCGCGGACAAATTTATCGCACTCAGACAACAGAATAGCAGCGATGTGAGCAGTGCCAGGAAGCATGATGAGCTATACCTTGAAAAGTTCGGGCGGCATTATGTGCAAGACCGCCCGACGACTAGCGCCTCAGCAGCTTTGTTGCTGCTTGGCGCTCCTTTCAACCAGCTCTTTGTTGGATATTTACCCACCGGCGTCTTGGGCGGCGCACGAATTTCATGGACTGGAGCCGTCATCGCTTGCAGGCGCGTTTAGAAAGGTTTGCAACTGGCGAAATCGAATGCGGGGCCCCTGCTTGAGTTGATAAAGGCTTTGGGGCTGCTCGATAGGCGTGTATACGCCTCGACGACACTTCTCGCACCGGCATCATGCTCGTAGATAGCCCTCTTCGATGTGCGCGTATAGACGTTGTAGCCGCTGCAAAGGATTCATGTCTTTGGTGGGTCAACGATGTAACAGCCGCCTTCATCCATATGCCACATCGACGGTACGCAAAAAGCGTCGCGGCATGGCTGCTTTGTCGCATCCGGGCGCTTCCCAGGTAAGTGCGTCACATTCGGGCCGGGATGAGATCGCCCTTTTCACGGGGCAATTCACCTGCTGCCGTAGGCATTTGATCGCGAAACGTAACGGCAGCCCGCAAGGAGC
>Ga0163217_1054655_pt1 | contig 10003 bp, 8 predicted proteins | sample SynspAceP_FD_185933 | JGI IMG/M metagenome (GOLD analysis project Ga0163217, IMG submission 185933) | Saline lake microbial communities from Ace Lake in Antarctica - Synechococcus sp. Ace-P (PacBio error correction) | ecosystem: Environmental > Aquatic > Non-marine Saline and Alkaline > Saline ...
AAAGACCCCGGCGGAAGGAAAAGGAAGGGAGAATGGGCAGAATATATATTTTTTAAAAAAATAACCTGAATGGGGCCCCATGAATTTTTAACAAGGTTCCCCCCAATGGGCCCCTTTTTGAAAAAGCACAAAGTAAAACAGATCTTTTTTAATTTACCACAACAGCAAAGAAAACGTTAACACGGGGGACAGTGCTCTTAAATTAATGTACTTTTCTTGTTTAATAGGGAATTCCCAAATTTAATCAAAAACCTTAAAAACTGAAACAAGAAATTTCATCAAAACCAAAACCCTAAGTCAAAAAGCATACTAGAACTCCTCTTCAGTGGCATTCCATCTATTTTTTCGCTATTTTTAAGTTTTAGGAAACTTTACAAAAGATAGATGGATGCTCCATTAAAAATAATAAACTATCATCCGCCTGCTTTCGGTTGTTCGCTCCCCTCGTTTTTTTTGCTCTTTGCCTCGTTTTTTTTACGCCATTGGAAGTTTATTTTGCAAGCTATTTTTTGAAAAAAAGCCTTATGATAATTTAATTGGGGAAAGTGCGAAAGAGAAATATGGCCTTGAATAAGGAAGATCAGAACTCTAATAAGGAATGTTTTTATTCGTGGCATAAACTAATGAAGCGACCTTAAAAATGCCTTTTTATCCAAGTGAACACGACTTACGTAACCACCAAAGAGATGGACAAAATCTCGAATTTGAAGAGAGCCAAGAAAAGGAGTAGATCTTTCCATATCCAAAGTACAGCTGGAAGGCTGTAGACGCCTCGATCGGGATATAAGCTTAGGGTTTTAACATACAACAGAGAGCCCTAAATCCAATCAATAAAGAACACCTTAAGGTGAATAACAACAATTTCTTATGTGTGCTCTTTTCCAAGTATTAAATTACATCAACAGCTTTTGGACTTCAATTAAAGGGGGAGCATAAAGTTTCAACTTTACGGGTATTGAACGCTGATGATCTTTGAAAAGCTTTCTATTGGTGAGAGAAAAAGATCTAATTACCAAATGATTATTATCGCTGCTTGGGGAATCTACCACCATTTATAGCCTTTAATGCTAATTTCTGCTCTGCTTCACGAAGTTGGCTATATATGGCTTGTATAATTTTTTTTGTATTGGGAATCCTCTGTTTTAAACGGCGGCTTTATTTAATAATTTTTTACGTGGTGGACATACCGTTTTAATATAAAACAAGTAATTCCCCGATCCAGTTGAAGATACAAAACACCACTAGCTTAGTAATGTTACTAAGTAACATAGGTAGATAGTTTAGCGTAACAATTTCAACAGTTTTTTTAAAAATGTAATCTAATTAAGTGGTTTATGATCAGAAATACAACTTTCAAAATTTCTTATTCGCTTTTTTTTTTTACTTCCAACGCTCTAACACGCAACTACTTCCAATTTGGGACCCTAAGAAATGACTTATGAGAACAATACAGCTATTTATTATTTCTTCCTTATTCTTTCTATTACATGCTAACCATGCTATTGGCAACAACTTAATGGCGAGAAACGGCATGGTGGTTCCCAAGAAAAAATAATTAAAACAGCCTCCAGTAGAGTCGATAATTTTAAAAAAAGGAGGGAATGCTATTGACGCATCGGTAGCTACTGCAGCTTGCTCTTGCTGTGACTACCCAAGTGCTGGTTATATAGGCGGTGGCGTTCCTCGTATTTATGATGCTTCGGGAAGGCAACGACATTGATTTTTAAGGGAAAAAGCGGCATTAAGCAACCCCTACGATGTTTCTTGATGCTGAGCTCATATAACCAAAGGAACCATTTTTATACGGTCAGGAATCTACAAGCAACCACAATAGGGGCTAAATTTCTATAGGCGTACCTGGAAACGTAGCTGGTTTGTAATATGGCTCATCCAAAAATTGGAAGCCTTCCATGGGCGAATTTAGTTCAACCTTCCATTGATTTAGCTAATAACGGCTTTCCTCTGTCTTTGGAAGTGCTTATAATTGGGCCACCTATTTTGATGCTAATTCTCCTATTCATTTTTAAAAGATTATTTTTAGAAAGGAAGATGGAGCGCTTACACAAACTAGGAGAACTATGAACAGCCAGCTTTGCACGTACCTTAATCAGAATAAGAGAATGGGGTCAAGACGGGTTTTATAAAGTGGTTTTGGTTGCAGAAGATCGATCATTAGCTTTATGGAACAAAATGGAGGTATCTTTCTATGGAAGACCTCGAGCGTTCACAGCTGTAGAGAGGAAAACCATTAAGGAACCTTTCAATGGGTATGATATCTACTCATGCCGCCACCCAGTCAGGAGGTGTAAGCCCTTGTAGTTTAAATGCATGAACTCATGGAGCTTTAGCAACTAGAGGTCTGTTTGAATTCATTCCACTTGAATATGTGCATCTTCTGGCGGAGGTGATGCGAAGAGCTTATGCTGATAGAGCCTCAAATATTTAGGAGATCCAGAACTTCAATCTAGAGATGCCCATTTGGACTATTACCTCTAAAGCATTTGCCGAAAAATCGATTTGGAAATCAATTGATAGAGCTAAAAGCCTCTGTGAGTGACCTACGAGATTTGGGCAAGCTATAATGATGGGAAAAAAACACCACACACACTTTTCTGTGGCTGACGGCCTTCGGTATGCGGTAATCGCCTCACTATAACTTTAGACAGTTCTATGGTTTCAGGAATGGGTTCCTGAAAAATTAGGCTCCCTTTTTAATAATGAAATGGGAGATTTTTAAATCAAACCAGGTGACACAGATCCCTCAGGTTTAATAGGTTACAGAACCTAACCTTAATTCAAACCAGAAAAAGAATGCCTTTCCAGCTGAAAACACCTACCATTATTGCCAAAGATGGCAACCTATTTTGGATTATATGGAAGCCCTGGTGGACGCCATCATCACAATACTGGAGGTGGTTTCCGAACAGTGCTCATGTTATTGCCTACGACATGCCCGTAGATAGCAATTGAGGCTATGAAGATCACGCACCCAGTTGGTTACCTGATGTGATCAAGATACGAAAGGCATTTCATCTCCTGATACGCGTAAAGCTCTAGAAGGGATGATTCACACATTAGTCCTGTAAATTCCTTGGGTAGTTTTGAATTGGGGATTCAAACTTGATAGTTTAACAATTGAATGATAGGAGCCTCTGACTCTTCTAGCCCTGATGGGGCGCGATAGGTTATTAAATGATACCACAACAGCTCAACTCTTTTGTACAGTGTTGCCTGTCCTATGCAAACAAGACTCTTGTTTAATGAGCTCGATGATGTAGTGCTTATGCCTTTTGCTTACTTAAAACATCCAAATTTTATCTGTAACCGTAGAATTTTATATAATGTAAATTTTTGCTAACCTTCGTTACTTTCAATCAAGAAACAATTACAGAGGATCTAAGTGGTGCGTTTGAAATATAAAAACACTGAAAAAAAAACCTTGTATTTTTTTTAGGCTATCCCTAATTTTTGTGGGCTGTAAAAAAGAAACAAACCAAGAAACTCAACCAAGCTTACAGAAATAGCGGAACCTAAAGGAAGTTTGAAAACATATGCCTATAAATGGGGAAAGAATGGCTTTAACGCGCACAATAGCAAGTGGACACAGACAGGTTTAAACCAAGACCTACTGTCACCTCTAGATATTTTAGGATTGTATTTGTTTCATCTTGACGCATGGTCAGGTCTTGATGAAAAAGCAATTCGCGGTGTACCTCAACGGAGTAGAAAGAAAGCCCACGGGAAGAACATTCCTTAAAAAACAAAGAGAATTGCCATTAGCTATGCGGCTTTTAGAGCCTTAAGGAAATATTATTATTCGGACAAAGAATTGTTTGCGGAGTTTATGGTAGGAAACTGGGTTTAGACGCCTAACATAATTCTTTAGACCCCCTACTCCTGAAGTTAGGAAACTGCTGCTCACGCCGTTATTGAAGGCTAGAAAAGGAGAATGGATCCCAATCAATATGGAGGAAGAAGAGGGCTCTAATGGACCAGCCTATTAACGACTACACTGGATGATGCGTCCTGTAATTCGCCAGATGAAAGCATCGACCCTGGATGCTGGCAACCCAAATATTTTTGCAGACGGTAAGGGAGGAACCTTATGCTCGAGCTGCTTGACTCCTTTTTTGGGATAGGTAACAGCCTATTGCTTTTAAAAATGCTGATCAATTTCCGTCCTCGGCCCCCCCCAAAAATAGGCTCTGCCAGAAATGAAAATGGAGTTCAAGAAGTTTATTGAGTTACAAAAATCTAACCGACTATCAAAAAGCCTTGGTAGAATTCATCGCGAGATGGTTCCCTGCATCTGTTTCAACAAGCCTGGACATTGTTAAAGTTTGCACAAGATGTTTCCCGAAGAGATGACCACAACTGACCAAGATGTAAAAATGTATTTCTATAATCAAGTAGTCAGCGATGGATTGCTTTTATTGCTAATTGGGAATTCTAAAAATGTTTTATGACTCTCCAGACCTTATGCACTGGTTACGAATATTAATAAGGGACAAAAAATTAAGCTTGGGGAGGAGAAGGCAAAGGAATGGTAAGAAATAGACGGTTCCTAAATTGGCAACCCTATCACCCCCTATAATTTTTGTGCCCTCCATTTCCCAGCTAATAACTCAGGTCATAGTGACCAATAAGTGGTGGCTTGTGCTGAAGCATTAAAAATCTGGACCGGTAGTGGAAATATTGGGTTCTGAAGCAACATTAGTAGCAGGTGCTTGGACGAACTAACACTTAGGAGATACGATACTTTAAATTCCCCACATTTACAGAAAGGCTTTCTGAAAATGGCGGGATATCAGAGTCTTAGGAGGATATCACATACAGTCGGTAATAATTGCAGGATTAGAATTTGGGTAGAAAAGTAAGCCAGATGAAGACTGAAATTTTACAAAAAACATATTGGAGAAGAATTGTATATATACCAAGAAGCATATAAAATCTTTGGTTTTAACAGGTTAAAGTTCAATGCTTAGGTTTAGACTTGTAAATATCTTCAACCTTAGGGCTTATTGATTTCCACCACTCCTCTTCTATTTACGCCATTTGACAAACTATTCATAGATGATCAAGAAGCTTCAAATACCGATATAGAAGTATCTAAAAAAATTCATTCGGTTTTCAAGCCTCCTACGCGCGTAATGAAGGCTCAAATATTAACGGCTATTGATTTCCGCCTTTAATAGGCGACCTTATGAAAAATTTAGAGAAACGTAAAACCGATTTTTTGGGTTTTATAAAGAGTGAAGGAACTTAGCTGGAGCATTGAAAAAATCATGCCGAATGATCACAGCACCGTATTGCTAGTCTGGTTTATAGAGCAACGTTTTATTTTAGACAAGGATTGCAGGACAATTGATAGAATTTTGTCTTCAACGCCTACGACTCCGATGTTTTGATTGTTGAAAACTGGTCTGGATAACGGCCCAAGCCATTGGGGCTTCTATAAAAATTCGGTTTTCTAAGAGTGAAACAATGGACACAGATTTTGGTATTCCGGAAATACGCCTGAAACGCGGTTAAATATCCGAACTTCATCTTTCAATGAAAATAAAATGCCTTCTAGTTGTGTGCAAGCTTGGTTTTCTATGCCTATCACAAAGACCTGATGATAATACGATCCTCCACGGTCACATATAATACTGAAATAACAACCACTTTTCATTCGTTTGCCAGTTCGGCAGTGCAGCTGTAGTAGCTCCCCGCTTGCTCTCCTGCAAAGTATGCTTTCTTTCTTTGCCAATACTTTGGTCATGGAGGAATTCCTCTTGGCTCACCTCTAAAACTTCGGTCTACTTTCTTACATCAAATATTTTAGGCAAATATTCTATAGGCATTTTCCTGATACCAGGTATGCCTAGAGCCTCTGTAGGTTGCACCCCTACTATTTGAATGTTGTTGGTTCTTTTCTTTTAAAAAGCTCGAAGTTCCATAATCGTTCGCAGTAGTTCCCATGGAAGAAACGAAGTGCGTCACTTTCACCATGGGTTATCTTTCCATAATTTTTCGGGTCTGTGTTTTTTGTATGGTGGCTTTCCAAGCTTCCTCATTGGAAATTGATTAAAGGTAGTACCCTTCATTTTCCACTTTTTGCTGTGGCATAATTCACGGCTCTCTTATACATTCTGGGTGGCAAAAGTGACTTGGCTCCATAGCCTCATCGTTTGAACACGCTCCTTAGTTCCGCCGAAGCTGCAATAAACAGTTCTAATCTAGTTGAAATATCCAGCATCATGCTGCGCAATGCCGTAATTTTTCCACTAGTGGCTTCTATAAGCTTTGATGTGCTATCTATCTCCCCTCGTCTAAGAGCACTTTTAATCATGTTTATAAGCAGCCCGATCTTTAACACTTCCCCAGGGTTGTTTTCTTCTAATTTAAAATACACAAGTCACATTAGGGTTGGTCTTAAGACCGTTGATTTTACCAAAGGTGTATTTTCCTATTTGATCAATTAATGACTGACTCTTTAAAACCTGTGGTTTGTAAAAAAATTTTGTACTTCTGGAGTATGCAATACAGTAAGAGTTTTTGGAACAGATGCTGTCAGCCAAGTATTCCTCCTTATAATCTGTTTCTCCCCTATTACTGTGTCTCCCTCCCTAAACATGGAGGCGTTTGGCATAAAATGACCACAATTTTTTTCCATTGTAGGATGCGGCTTGATGTCTTTAAGTTGTTTAACGTCTTAGTGCCCCTAAAGTAACTCCTTGAATAAATTTTTTTGACACTTGTCATGTATTTTCTGAAGGTCTATCCTATACTACTCCTGTTCATGATCTTATAAAAAAAGAATTACCGATTTTGGGCTCCTGGATTGAATATCCGATTCCTGTAGCTGTGGGCATATTCAGTCATAAGGCGAGGTAATAAAAGGCAAGCCTAGTTTGAAAAATTCCCTAAGCCATTCTATATAATGGCAATTGCAAAAAAACCTGGATAAGGCTAGATATACTCCTTCAATAGATCTGCAGCTGGATTATTGTTAATAAATAGCCCCTTTGAATCAGTCCCTTACTCGCCCTCCTCTGTCCTGGGAGCATCCTTTTTCAAACTATCAAATAAATCTGGAATGTTTTGTGTGAAATCCCCACCTTACAAGGTTTCCTGCGATTATTTCTGGGACATCGAAAATTTCTTATTTTGAGAATAAGCTTCGAGTTCCCCAGGGTGTTTTCCCTGCATCGGGTCCCAATGGAATCAAACAACGCATTGAAAAGCAATTGAGTAAACGTGTGATTTCCTGCTTTAACAAGACGAAACCTGTATTCCTGCTTTTGCTTTTGATAGCTTGTATCAATGGTGGAGTGATTCATATTTTTTATTTGAAGGAGAATTTTTAACACAGTTCACTAAAACACGGGAGTTAAAACTATAATTTTATTTTTTACTTTCACTTTATTCCTTTCAAAGTTGCTTTTAGTTGTGCACCTACTTTAATTTTTAAAGTATAACAGGAGCCTATAAGCTGATCTGACAATAAAATTGGTAATATTGGACTACAGTAAAAAAAAACCTATTCAAGCTTTAAACAGCATTTTATAACAATGCTCATGTTGCCTTCCATTAAGCTTTCACAAACACTCATACATGTTTGCCATGGTTATTACTGATGTTTTTTTTCTAATTTAAACCTGCCCGCCTTAAAATTCCTTAACCGCTTGTTTGCTCGCTCATTTTATGAACTTCCCTTAATGGGTACGTTCCCATCTTCAGCTCGATCTCTATTAAATAAATTTTACGATGAGCTCGCAATGCTTTTTTTATAGACGCTATCAATTTCTATTGGGTAGCTGAACTCATGGTAATACCTACCATCAAAACACTTATCTACCGAGTTTCTCAGCAAGTTGACACTCTTTCACTCCTTTTACCACCTCCACAATTATCGATCTTATTAGTGTCCAATGCGATAGTCCATGACTGCTAACATTTCATCTTGAATGTCACAGCATAAACAAATCGTTTTTTGCTACTGGAGCAATTTTAAAACATGATAACTCAGATCTGCCCAAATCTGCTACGTATCCCTGGTTGGATGTTTCTAATTTTTTACAGCTTTGAAGTGGTTCTCTTCCTTTTCGGGGCCCGGGTTTTTTGGGCCGAAAAAAAAACTAGCAGTCCATTCCTCATAACCCATCACATAAGCAATTCTCTCCCCATATCCCACTGCTTACCAGTACCATTAAGAATCTCCTTTTTTTGGTTAATAGATATCTTCCAGAGCTTGGTGGTTTTGAAGCCATTGCATATTGGATAGACAAGCAGCAATAGTTGGTAAAATCTTTTCATCAGAAGGTCATTATAGATTGTATGAAATAAGTCGTTTTTTTGTCAATAACCTTTAAAGCGCTACGGTATGATAGAGCTATCTGTTTTAGGGTTCTGTATCCTTTTTTTCAAGGTGTTCTTTCTGTTTTAAATAGGTTTAAAAAAACATCTTAACCCCTAAAGGCCATCCATTAATGAAAAAGACAGGCTTCTATAAACTAAAACTCCTTACAAATTATATGAATTTGATCGGTGAGCTATAAGCTTTATAAATTATAACCCTGAAGGCATTGCAATGTTGACTTTGTGAAGACACCACCTATTTAAATGTGCTTATAATTTATTTTGTAACTAAAATAAGCAGTATTCACCTGTGTGACAACACCTTTTACCGCCTTGGTTTTCTTATCAATTTTTACTGCTGAAATGAATAATAAAAATGGAATAACCTACAAACTGCTATACGACGACTTACTTCCGTTAGTCGGAATCTCGCTTAGCTCTTATAAAAGGATTTGCTGGTTTCTTTGGAAATTCCTATGCGTGATTGCAGATGCCTATGATCTACAACAGATGTTTTGCTTCAATTTTTAGTTTTTATTAGGTTTTAAATATGCAAAAGAAACCAGCAGACGAAATCATCCTTACGGAAACGGTAAAATTGAACCCTTAATCCCATTTGCTGTAGTCGCTTTTTCTGGTGGTCATTCCGCTACCATAATCCGCTTACTGACGAGTATTCAAAACATTTCAGCACGCCCAACAACTAAAACCCAAATCTTGGACGTTAATTGTGTAGTCTCATCATCATCTGGAAAGAGTTTCTTTTAAATTGTGATTAAAAAAAGTTTAAAAACCAACCAATAGTTCTTTCTCTTAAAGCAGATGCTTGGCATCATAGAAGTGACGCCATAACCATCTTAATGGCTTTTATTGGAATTTCGATAGCCCTCTTTTTGGAAAAGGTTATAAACTGGCCGAATGATGGGCAGCCCTGTTTTGCTTCTGTCTTTATTTTAATATAATAGTTTTTGATTTTTAAGACCCGCTTTAGAGAAGTTATGGACGAGCAACTTCTACGGTTGACCTCATCAAGACATCAGCTAAAAATCTATAGAAGTTCGAAGGTGTTAAGGTAAGTAGAAATGTTTTATTACGTAAAGCTGGACATGAAATTTCACGTGGATTTACACCCTCATAGACGGAGGATACTGTAAAGCAGGCATGACATCTCACATCATCTAAACGATCATTTGAGAGCGATTACTAATTTAGACATGTACTTATCATATAGAAACCAAGATGCATAAGTTTAGGTAATTAATATAGTTGAAAAACTTATCAATTCAAAAACGCTCTTTACCCGTTAGCTTTCACTTCAAATCAGTTTATTTCTTATAAGCTTCCTTTTTATTTAAGTAAAGCAACCCGGAATTCGTCAAAAAAAATGTGAAAACTTGAAATAAAATTAGATTCATTTTTTCCATATTTTTTAAATTAAACGCCCAATCACAATCCACAGCCAATCACACACCGGGCAAACTTGTCACGACAAATTGCTGCTTAACAACCATACTTTGTAATAAGAATATAAAGTAGATTTAACCATCATTTACACAGAATACAAGCCCCTGAATCCGCAAGGCATATATAGCTTTAGTTCTTTCTTTTAAAAAAAAAGGATACCCTACTTAATTCTTTTAATTTAAATCATCATTTTAGG
>Ga0163217_1102608_pt1 | contig 10003 bp, 8 predicted proteins | sample SynspAceP_FD_185933 | JGI IMG/M metagenome (GOLD analysis project Ga0163217, IMG submission 185933) | Saline lake microbial communities from Ace Lake in Antarctica - Synechococcus sp. Ace-P (PacBio error correction) | ecosystem: Environmental > Aquatic > Non-marine Saline and Alkaline > Saline ...
TATCTATGTCTAATTTATAAGGAAGCACAGAAAGTATTGTGGGTCTGTAGCTCAGTTGGTTAGAGCGACCCCTGATGAAGGGTGAGGTCGCCGTTTCAATGCAGAACCCACCAAATACTCGATAAGTAAAAGATATGGGGCTATAGCTCAGCTGGGAGGCGCCCTGCTTTGCACGCAGGAGGTCTGCGTTCGATCCCGCATAGCTCAGCATTTCTTACTTATTTTCTGTGTGAAAAGATTTAGCTAGAGTCCTAAGCTAGATACTACGCATCAACACATACGTGGTGATTGGATGATTTTTAGTCTCTGACTTAGTGCTTTGCACTAAACTTGCTCTTTAACAATTCGAATTTGAATAACGATAAATCAGATGTTAAAACCGGTGGAAGTTTCAACTTTAACACTATGTGACTTCGTATTATCGTAAATCCAGAGAGGTACAAAAGCTCTTTGGTATGTTGATTCTGAAGGTTTCCGTAAGAAACTAACTTTGGGTTATAATGGTCAAAGTGACGCAAAGCGTGCAACGGTTGGGATGCCTTGGCAGTCAGAGGCGACTGAAGGACGTGGTCATCTGCCCGAATAAGGTTCGGGGAGTCGATAACAGACGTTTGATCCGAACATGTCCGAATGGGGAAACCACCCGCTTGCGGGTATCGTATGGTGAATACTAGCCATACGAGGCGAACCGGGGAACTGAAAACATCTAAGTACCCGAGGAAAAGCAATCAACGAGATTCCTAAGTGCGGCGAGCGAAAGGGTTAGCCCTAAGTTATTTGGTGTTAAGTAGAAGGCTCTGGAAAGGGCCGCCGTAGAGGGTGATAGCCCCGTATACGAAAATGCCATTATGTGAAAACGAGTAGGCGGGTACACGTGATATCCTGTCTGAATATGGGGGGGGGGACCCATCCTCCAAGGCTAAATACTGACTCCCTGACTGACAGTAGTGAACCAGTACCGTGAGGGAAAGGCGAAAAGAACCCCTGTGAGGGGAGTGAAATACGATCCTGAAACCGTGTACGTACAAGCAGTGGGAGCGAACTTGTTCCGTGACTGCGTCCTTTTGTATAATGGGTCCAACGACTTATTTTCAGTATAGCAAGGTTAGCATGTAGTGGACGCCGTAGGGAAACCGAGTCTTAATAGGGCGTTTAAGTTGCTGGGAATAGACGCCGAAACCGGGCGATCTATCCATGAGCAGGGTTGCAGGTTGAGTAACATCAACTGGAGGACCGACCACATCCGTGAAAAGGGCTTGGGGATGACATTGTGGAATAGGGTGAAAGGCTAAATCAAGCTCGGAGAATACTGGTTCTCCTCGAAAGCTATTTAGGTAGCGCTCGTATTCTCACCATTGGGGGTAGAGCACTGTTGGGCTAGGGGGTCATCCCGACTTACGCAACCCCATGCAAACTCCGAGATACCAATTGAGTTGCAATTACGGGAGACATCACGGCGGGTGCTAAACGTCGTCGTGGAAGGGAAACAACCAGACCGTAGCTAAGGTCCAAAGTTACAGTTAAAGTGGGAAACGATGTTGGGGAAGGCTTAGACAGCTAGGAGGTTGGGCTTAGAAGCAGCCATCCTTTAAAGAAAGGTAATACTCACTAGTCGAGTCCGGCCTGCGCGGAAGATATAACGGGGCTCAAACTGTAACCGAAGCGTAACGGATGTTAATTTATTAAGGCATGGTAGAGAGCTTCGTAAAGCCGTTGAAGGTCAAGCTGTAAGGCAAAGGCTGAGGTATCAAGAAGTGCGAATGTTGACATGAGTTAAACGATAAGGGGAAGTGAATAACTCCCCGCCGGAAGACCAAAGGTTTCTGTCCCTGTTAAATCAGGGCAGGTGAGTCCCGGCCCTAAGGCGAGGCAGACCAATGAGTAGCGAATGGAAACAGGTTAATATTCCTGACCGATGTTATATTGCGATGGAGAGACGGAGAAGGCTAGGCCAGCACAGCGACTGGTTGTCTGTGTTTAAGGCGGTAAGGCAAGTGAACTTAAGGCAAATCCGGGTCACTCTTTTAGAGAGAATGCCGAGAACTGATGACGAGCCCTCTTTGGGCGAGTGGTTGAATGCCAATGCTTCAGAAAAACTTCTAAGCTTCAAGATATCCATTGACCGTACCCAAACCGACACAGGTGGTAGGTAGAGAATAACCAAGGCGCGCTTGAGAGAACCGGGGTGAAGGACTAGGCAAAATGGTACCGTAACTTCGGGAGAAGGTACGCCGGCCGTGTGAAGGACTTGCTCGAAGCACTAGTCGGTCGAAGATACCAGGTGGCGTGCGACTTGTTTATTAAAAACAAGCACTCTGCACACGAAAGCTGGAACGTATAGGGTGTGACGCCTGCCGGTGCTTGAAGGTTAATTGATGGGGTTTAGCGGTAAGCGACAGCTCTTGAAATCGAAGCAAGTAACGGCGGCCGTAACTATACACGGTCCACAGGTAGCCGAAATTCCTTGTCGGGTAGTTTCCGACCTGCCGCATGGGTAACGATGGCCACAACTGTCTCCCCCCCGAGACTCAGTGAAATTGAATCGCAGTGAAGATGCTGTTGTATCCGCGGCTAGACGGAAAGACCCCGTGAAACCTTTCTATAGCTTTCAACAGTGACTTTTTGAACCTATTTTGTGTGGATAGGTGGGAGGCCTTTGAAGATAGGGAACGCAGTTCTATTGGAGCCAATTCTTGGAAATACCACCCGGTAATGTTTGAGGTTCTAAACCAGGTCCATTATCTGGAATCCGAGGACACTGTGTGGTGGGTAGTTTTGACTGGGGCGGTCTCCTCCAAGAGGTAATCGGAGGAGCACAAGGTGTGCTCAGCATGGCGGAAATCATGCGTAGAGTGTAAAGGCAAAAAGCACGCTTAACTGCGAGACAGACACGTCGAGCAGGTACAAAGTGGTCTTAGTGATCCGTGGTTCTGTATGGAAGGGCCATCGCTCAAACGGATAAAAGGTACTCCGGGGATACTAGCGCTGATACCGCCCAAGAGTTCCACATGACGGCGGTTTTGGCACCTCGATGTCGGCTCATCATCATCCTGGGGCTGAAGCCCGGTCCCAAGGGTATGGCTGTTCGCCATTTAAAGTGGTACGCGAAGCCTGGGTTTAAGAACGTCGTGAGACTGTTCGTTCCTATCGCCGTGGAACGTTTGAGATTTGAGAGAGCTGCTCCTAGTAGAGAGGACCGGAGTTGGGACGAACCTCTGGTGTTCCGGTTGTCACGCCAGTGCGCATTGCCGGGTAGCTACGTTCGACGGATAACCGCTGAATCAGCATTAAGCGGGAAGCCTCCCTCAAGATAAGAGTCTCACTTGGGACATAAGTCCCCTAAAGAAGGCCGTTCGAGACTAGGACGTTGATAGGTTGGGTTGTGTAAGTGCCTGTGAGGCATTGAGCTAACAATACTAATTGCTCGTGAAGCTTGACCATATAACACCAAAGTGGTTTTTAGATGAGATAAGCTGCATCAAGATTACAGAGACACATTACGATAAAAACTGGTTTAACCTGATTACTGTTATTTCCCCAAAAAAGAATTGTTAAAGATCCAGCATGTCTTCGCGTGTTTTGGTTGGAAGAAAGAGATATAGAGATTATCATCTTAAGAAACGCCAGAACGAACGCAGCAGAATTGCTTGACGATCATAGAGGCGTTGAACCACCTGGATCGAGCCATCCCGAACTCAGGTAAGTGAAAAGGCCATCGGCGATGGTAGTGTGGGAGATCCCAATGTGAGAGTAGGTCGTCGTGCAAGCTTAAATTAAGAGAGCCCCTGGATAGCTAACGCTGTCGGGCTTTTTTTGGCTCAAGGAAGGAAAATAGGGTGGACATTCTTACTTGAGGCTGGAATATAAAGATGTCTAATAGCGTGTGAGGTGATTGAATGCAAACTCACAGTAAACAAATGCACTTAGTACTTTTGGAAGTAAACTAAGATGTGAATGGTTTAAATACGCAATCTGTATTCTTGCAATCTGGGGATACGCCTTGTTTTTATGCACAAAAAAGCCCACTTCATTTTGAAGTGGGCTTTGTTAAGCGTGATAAAGAATTAACGCGTATTGTGCTAATTCATGAGTAGACTCGTTGAGCGCAAGATAATTAACTCATAAAGCGTAATTTCATTAGAATAAGCATTAAAGATACGTCAGGAATCTTGTTACTCTTGGTGGTTCTGCCTTTTGATCAATGAAATAGATGAGAGGAGGTGTTAGGTTTTCATCTCCTTAAAAATAAATCTATCTAATTCATACAGATAGATTATGTTTAATTCGTATCTTGATTACAGCATGATTTATTGATTATTTACATAATTAGTTGACCTCAGATTCAAGCGGCTAGAATAAGCTTCGTCTTAAAAGAGTTTTGGCAATATTTATGTCCAGAGTTGCGAATAATACGTCAGTATGTCGCTCCTGTTAAAGATCATAAGTAATACCGAGTCTTTTTTTTAGGCAACTATAACGTAGGTGATAGCACTACGTATAAATTAACTTAACCTACAGGATAACGACATGTCTGACGTAGTACTGGTACAGTAAAATTTTTCAACGAACTAAGGTTTTTCGGTTTCATTACTCAGGATTCAGTGTCCTGATGGTTTTCTGTTCACTTCTCTGCAATCAACACTCTGGTTTCAAAACTTTGCTGAGGCCAAAAAGTTTGAATTCCAAGTAGCTCAAGGCAAAAAGGCCCGAGCCTCAAAACGTTGACACCTTATAAGGTACGTTGCTGAGGATTCTCTCAGCAGTGCGAATGCAAAAAAGCGACTTTTAAGTCGCTTTTTTTGTTTTATAGGTCGAAGATAAGTCCTTCAATGCTACGGCTTTCTATATCCAGTTTGGATGTGTTAATTATATTCTGGTTAGGTATTACGGAGGTTAATTATTGTATGGCTGCTAAGTCATTAAAGAGCAGTTTGTTGGGTTTTGTTTTGGGGGGGGGGGGGGGGGGGGGTCCCCCCCCTTTTTTTCGGGGTTTTTTTGGGGGAAAAAAAATTTTAAAAGAAAAAGAAAAAAAATGTTAAAAATCAAAGCAGAGACCTTACAGCAAAAGCAAAAAGTTAAAAGGTAAAATAGTGTACACAGATCATGAATGAGCGTTTGGGGAAACGCTGAACGCCAGAGAGACGATAAAGTAGAGAAGAACCGGGGCTGAATCTAGAGCGTCAAAAACTTGCTGAGCATAAAGCGGTGCAGAGGACAAATTCGCCAGATGATAGATCAAAAATCGCGTTCGAAAAGAAATGGCGATATGCTTATCACTTTACGGACAATACAAAAGTGGAAAAAAAGCTCTATATTAGCCAGTCAATGCATGATGATTTGAGTCGTGGACGCTTGGCTATCGTTAAGCGTGATCAAGCAATATGAACTACATTCCCTGAACCGTTGCAGTAAAGATCATGAGCGAGACTCAATCTTATGTACTTGTTTGTAAATAACTCGTGTTTGAAAAGTGTTGGATGATGATCCCTCTATGCAGGTTTTGAAATCCCTGAATGATCTAATGGTTGGTAAAGCTTCTTTTTTTTATGCGTTAAGAGGGTTTCTCGACCCTCTAGTACACATTCTTATGTCTCTTGCTTTGGTTTTTTTCTTATTTTTCCGTCTGAAATTTACTTCTTTCACTAGTGTTTTTGTGCGTCAATTGACGCAATATTTTTCAAAAAAATCCATTCTAAAGTGTCAAAAAATAAAAATACATGCACATTCCAACTTTTTTATTAATTTACTATTCGTGCACAAGTCACTGATTAAATATCGCTTTAATGTTTTTATAGGATATTTAATGCGCATTTGGGGAAAAAAAAAAATCCCCCCTTTTTAAAATGATACATTTTCATGAAAATAGAAACCTATGGTGATACTTGACGCAAGTAGCTTGCATCTACTTGTCTATTTCTGTGAAATGTTTAGATTGTTTGACTGTTGGCTTGCACATATCAAGCGCTTACAAAGAAAAAAGCTAAATATTTTAAAGGGAAACGAGAATGACAAAATCCGAATTATTGCTTATTGCTGGTGTTCCAGTCTCGCAACTTGCTTCTGTAAGTCAGTTCAAGCTGCTGAAGGTTCTACAGTAGATGTTTAGGAACCTTCATATGCATACATAGACAAAGATGCAAGGAAGTTTAACTTTGAAGAATAATGGCTCAACGCATTGTTTTGAAAGGTTGAACAAAAATCAATGATGACCTAAACTGCTTTTCAATATGAAATTGAATTTGATGCAGATCAAAAATCAGGTGGCCCAGGTGAATGACAAAGGCTGATTTAGACCAGCGTTTGTTTGTGTTTTGAAAGGTAACTTGGTAAAGTACAAGTTGGTTCTTTCCGACACTATTTACAACAACGCTTTCAAGATGGTATTAATCAGTTTTTGAAATATCTAGGCCCAACGAAAAGCATGGGAATACTTCCTGAGGCGAATACGCTTGCTACTTTCACCTTCTATGATGGGTTTGAAGTTCAAGTTGCTGCCCAAAGTAAAGGGGTGACAATGCGAATTAGCTGGACAGTAACACAGATGGAGCTTGCTGCTATGGCTGTGGTTAAGTATTCAACTGATCTAGTGCCTCTGTTGCATGGGTTAATGATGCTCGTGAGAATACGTCTACTAATCCTAAAAGCAACTACTGGTTTTTAAGCAGTTACTGTTATGCCGATGGCTAACTTCTCCGTTACGGGTAGTATGAAAACGATGAAGATACTCAGGAGTGCTTGGTCAGCTGCTCGTTATGGTTAAGAGTTTGGTGATGGTGTAGTCTTCTTAACCAGATGTTTGATCCTGATGCCTTACTCCTGATGACTTTAACGAGTATGTGTAAGGTGTTACTTACAACTTGGCGTCAACGTATATGTTTTTGCTGAGGTAGGTCAATTTACAGCTCTGAAGATGATCAAACTTCTGTTGGTGTCTTACTCGGGTTTTCAAGATCTCTTTTAAGTAGATGATTTTATTTACTGTCTAGGCTGCCTATTTATCTAATAAGGTAGGAGCCTTACGTTAACAAGATCATGTCAAGGTCCATATTTTCTTCTCTTGTGGCGGATTTGGTTGGAACATTTTTGGCTGCCAGATCGTGTGCAACATCCTTGGTGCCTTTTTTTTATTGTGCCGTTCTATTTAAAAATATAAGGATTATAACTTGATTGTTTTTTAATCAACACCGTTAAAACTTTTTTTTTAAAGATAGCTGGCCGTTAATTATGCCAACATGAACTTTTCTCAAACGGTATTCATGGAATACGGACAAAATTGTTGGTTGCCAGTCAATGTCTGGAGTTTAAGAAAAACTTTGGCAAGAGAAGAGCTCGAGAGAGGTCATGCGACGAAGTTTTGGGTAATCCTACGAAGCTTGGTTTTTTTTCGTCCTCAGACCCGCATGCGTTGGGTGCAGAAATACTTGATTAAATGGGTATGTTTTCTCCGATGAAAGGTGTTTTAAGGCTGGTAGTTTATTTCCAGGAACCCCTCCGGTACTAGTCATGCCCCCCATAGTCTGAGGCTGTTTTTTATTAGTAAAAGCTGCATAAATTTCAAGTGGCAGATTTGAATCAGTCTATGTGAACACCTGTATGTTGGTCATCTAGAACAGTCAAAATTGTGTCACTTTATCATTTGGTACAGAGCGAGTTTTGGCTTATTTCGATTCAAATGGTGAAAATATATTAAGGCAAATTGGCTTAAGTGCTTCCGTCTGAGTTATTCATTATATCCTGGACAGGCACAATATGGTGGTTTTAATGACTACTGGTGTTGGCTACGAGAGCCTGAATTTTTACAGTAGATCGTTAAATGTGCGTCAGATTGTTTAATTTGGTTAAAAACGGGACTTTTTTTAAATTTAAGTCTACCTATTATATTGAGGTTTATGTTGCACATATTAATACGAAAAAAAGCGTGTATTTTTGCCCGTTTGGAAAGTGACAGCTCTTCCCAGTTGGACGACGTAATATTGCGTTTTGGTCGAAATTACGCTGAGCATCGTCAAAGAAATGGGAAGATGATGCTGAAAGAGACCTCCATTCTTCTTTGCAAAGATGCGTTCATGTGTTGTTCCTGCTGTTTTTCTGATGTGACCGTATTTCTAATCCTATGGTTCGTCAACAGTTTCGAATATGCAGGTTTGAAGCTTGTTATTGCTATAAGGTAACGGGTTGGTCGTAACTTAACGATGGGGGCCAGGCAGTTGGATGCAATTCTTGTTACGGGCTGTCCGGTTGGATCATGACCGACGTGATCTTCGGCGCAAGCTAAAAAGAAGGGTCGTCCTTGGAGGTAGGGAAATCAGTTTGATGAGTTGCCCCAGTATAGTCGCAATTATTTTAAAAAAATGATGGTCTTAGTTGTTGATGTTGCAAAAGCAGAAATTGGTTTAAAGGGTTAATGGTGATGTTAAGCAGATTAGTCGCGTTTTCTAATTTAACCTGGTCCTATTGAAGAGTTATTTGAAAAATTATCAGGTTTTTGAATTAAGGCGGGTGATTTGGATCATGAAACAGGCAGCGCTGAAATGTAGGTGCTGTTGTTGTTGTGATGAAAATGGTGGCTTGGGTTGAGCATTTCGGGTGAAATTAGAGTGAGCGTTACCGATTAAACTCAGTAAACCTAATCGATAAAGGTTGAATTGTCCGGGTGCTGTATATTTTGCTAATAAGTGAATTGCGACTTTGCGTGCAATAGCCCCGTAATTTTTGTTGCGGCGTTTGCTGTAAATCGACTTTATGTCTGCTATCTCAATACATGTTTGAATCGTTCCAGGTAGGGGGACTGGTTGTTAAATTTTTCGAGCTTGTTGCCATGTACCATCAATGATATGATGTTTTTTTACCGTTAATTGACGTGTCCGTGAGTGAGTATTTAGTGAGTTCCTCTTCAATTTCCCCACAGATAGATAAGTTATTTGTATTTTCTGGTGATCAAATCCATAAATAGTTTTTGCTCGGCAATGACTCTAGACCATTGCAATGATGTTCACCTTCATTGTTCAGTACTTCTTTGACGTAGCTTTCCGGTTCCAGTTTTTTTTTTTTTCATTTTCACTGTGTGTTAGCAGCCAAATTTGGCATTTAATAAATCTCTTTGACAAAGTGCATTTTATTAATTGATAACAGTGGTGGAAACTAGGAAAGCTCAAAGTTTGATTCTAATGAAAAAAAGTCAGATCAAAACTTTGGCTGTGAGTTTGTAGTGAACTAGAGCGTTCTACTCTTTCATAGAGCAATTTTATGAATGGACATCGCACATGGAATTCCATCTTCTTCGCTTAGGCGTACTCGCTGACCGGCTTTTTAAAACCATACCCGGTAACAACTAATCCAGATAAGTTGGTCACCTATAATGCCACTTAGACTCCCTAACAGCTGAGACATAAAGCTAACCGCCGCCTAATCCTCCAAGTGCTCTGTTCCGAAAATTCTGCTGCAATCTCCCATGCCCACAAACGCCATTGTAGTGGCCATACACCAAGAACATCGTCGGTGTGTTTGAATTTTTGCTGAATATGGGTGATAAGGAAATGTGGAAAATTGCGCCAGCAAATGCGCCAGTTTGCTAATGCGCCAATGGGGGTGCCATGATGTCTGATCCCGCGCATATTTGCAACGAGCCCACCCATGGGCCGTTGTGAATAAATCCGGATCATTTTACCAAATATCATGGCATGCACTAATACCTTCCAAACCATGGCCATTATGAGATTTAGGCGACCAAGTCCGCTAATACGTCTTAGCGTTTGTGGCGATGACGTTAAAGCCAAACAACCTATACAAGGGTCCAAGCCGAAAACAATGAAAGGAATGTTTGATGGCGCAAAGGCGACTAATTTACCAGTCTAAAACGGCCATTACGAGTGCCAAGCAAAAGATAGCGCAAGAGCAACCCAGCCTTTCCAAAAGCGTGAACGAAACAACTGATCCTGCAAAGTCATGGAAAGGAGCGCCATGTTGTTCTTCTAGCCAGTTCCTTGCGACTTCATAATTAACC
>Ga0163217_1026383_pt1 | contig 10002 bp, 9 predicted proteins | sample SynspAceP_FD_185933 | JGI IMG/M metagenome (GOLD analysis project Ga0163217, IMG submission 185933) | Saline lake microbial communities from Ace Lake in Antarctica - Synechococcus sp. Ace-P (PacBio error correction) | ecosystem: Environmental > Aquatic > Non-marine Saline and Alkaline > Saline ...
CAAAAAAAGGGAAAAAAAAAGAGGGAAGATTTAATTGGAAAAAAAAAAAATGGGAGTTTTTTTTTTTTTGAATGCCGATTCTGAAACGGCCCTGCGCGGGAATCGTCCCGAGCCCCGGTGGCCCATCCGCTGCGGTTTTTTCGGCGGCCAAGCAAATGGCCGCAAAAAACCTGGGTCCCGCCGGCGCGGGCGCGTGCCTTGGTTCCCGCTTTTAAATGCATTTAATAACATCGAAGTGGGCGCGGGGCCCCGTGGGTGACGCCAGGGAAAACCATGAATTTCGCAGAGATTGGCGTCCCTGCAATGGTGGCGCGACCGTCCCCCTGTGACGAGATCGCAAAGCCCCGCGGGCATCGTGGGCGGCGCACGAAAGGTGGGCGACGCCCCCCTGGCGTTGGCCATCGCGCCCGAGATGCGGTTGCTGCTGGAATACGCTGGCCTGCGGGCGCGGCGGTGGGATATCTACGCGCCGACGCCCTTTTTGAGGATACCGTGCATTTTCGACGGCCTATATTGAGCCAGACCACTGGCAATCCTGATGGTTGGGTGGGCAAGCCCCCGCCGTTCTGGGGTCCGCGGATGGAAGGCGGACGGTGCGGGATGCGTCCCTTATGGTCGCGGGGGTGGGCTGCATGGTTTTGCATGCAATCCCGCAAGCTGGTTTCGAGCAGGGGCGGCGTGCCGCTGTTGGACGGCAACCGTAAGCAGGCGGTCGTGGCGCCTGGCGGAAAGGCGCGGCCGCGGGGTTGCAGCGAGCAACGGCCGAAAATCGCAACAGAATCTCCAAGGCGGCGCGTCCCGTTACTTAATGTATAGCGTGGGGCCTGCTGACCAAAGTGCTCAGCGCGGCGAATGGAATCTCCGCACGCGTTTTAGCGCGGGGGAATTGCCGCCGATGAATGATTTCCCGCTGTCATGGCGTGCGCTGTCGGGCGCTTGGTAGCTCTAGAACCCGCTCGCTGCGCTTGGCGCAGCAATCAGCCCCAGATCAATGAACCCGCCCCGCCTAGAACCGAAACGGGATCATCGCGATGTTTGAACGGCGGCCCCACCTTCGACAGGGTTTGGCCGGCCGGAACAGTTCATCAAGCCCGCCGCTGGACAGCGATGCGAAGGTTACGGTCCGCCCATAACACGCAGCAGATCGTTCAGCCCCTGCATCCCGCCCACCGTTCATGGTGGACCCCCGGGGGGGCCGTGCGCACCGGCCAACATGGGATGTCGCGGCGATAAAAACCAAAGGTTTTCCAAACCGATGCCAAGCAGGATCAGAGCGATGTAGAAGTTGTTCAGGTCAACCCGCCTGCAAGGGGCGACCATACCGGCCAACCGCGAGGATCACGATTCCGATTTCCCAAGAATTTTCTCCGACCCCGCAATTTCCGCGATGCAGGTGACGCGGTGAAAAAATGACGGCGCATACATGGGCAAGCACGTGGCCGGTCACCACGGTGGGATGGCAAATCGACGATGTCATAGCCGCATGCCGCACAAACCGCCAGCGGGTCGAACGTCATCACGAGGTTTCATCAGCGCATAGGAAACACCATTCCCGCAGTCACTGCGGACGGCGATGCGCGGGGTTTTCAAAAGCTCCATCCGGCTGCGGCCCTTGGGGGCAATCCACGGGCAGGCACGGGTGGTTTGGGGGAATGTTTGAGAAAGGCGAAAAGCGACCATGCGCACAGCGTTCAGCGCAATCGCGGGCAGATAGACCCGGATTAAAAGCGCTGACGGTCGCGTCACCGTTCGCGCCGGTCAGAAAGCCCACCAGCTTGCGGCCGATGAGGCCGAGATCACCGCCCAGCATAACCATAGGAAAGTCGCTTTGGGCCGGACGCGTCAGAGCCGGTGTCCGTGGCGGCGAAGCGGAAAAGCTTGGGAGCTCATGTAGATGCCGATCAGATAACATGCCCAGCAAGGAAGATCATGAAAGCTTTGCACGAGTCTATCGCAATATGCGCAAAGTGCGGCCCCCCGTCATACCGCCCAAACGCGCCCGTAACGAACCCCGCACGGCGGCCCAAAGCGCTGCATCAACAGTTGAACAGCAAGGTTGCCGTGGGTCATCCGCCCGAACACGATCATCGAGATCGGCAGCGGTGGGCAAAGGCAGAACATTGGGCCTGACAACTGCTGCCCCGCTCCAATCCGCCACGACAAAATACATTGGCATCCTGGCTGCCAAGAAAGGCCTGCGCGGTCACCCAGCAGGCAAACGTTGCGCTTGGCGCGGGTGTCATCAATCACTGTCATGGTGAATGCGTAGACCGGGCTTTGGGGGCTGCAAAGGGCCTTGCGTCCGGCGGCGGGCTCGTCGAGGTCGCGCCAATGAACCAGAGCCCGAATATCCTGCCTGATCGCAGGCCAGCGCTGAGGCGCATGAGATTGCTGGCTGCCATGGCGGCGGCGGCGTGTCTGCACGTGGCGGTATTGCGACGGGCCGGAGCGGAGCTTTGCCGCTGCCCGTACCTTCTGAAATCTGGTCACCGCGCGAGTGGAATGAGGTTGGGCCCTATCTTCGCGTGCATAAATTTACCGCCGTTCTGGACGGCGGGGCAACGGGTTTGACGCTGAATATATCCAGAATCGCTTTCGCCGCAAGCGGCACAGCTGAACCTGCCCTATGTGCGAAATAGTGCGGCCCATGTGGCGAATCACCGCGCCAAGCGAGCGGGCTGCGGTCAGTGGCCGAGGCCGCGCTGATGATCCGATCCGAAGGCGCGCGTCTTTTGCCCGGGTCGACCGGGCGGGGGACGTAGGACCAGTACCACCCTTTCTCAGGTGCGCGGACTTGTAATCTGCGTCAAACCAACGGCACAGGCGCGATCCGCGCTGCCACCCTTTGCGCGAAGCCCGTCTTTGGTCACCGCCGTTTTACGCGGGCCAGCCGAAAGCAGAATTGTTTCGCCGATTGCAGAATCGACAACGCGGTCTTGCGCAAATGTCGGGAGGCGCGCCAAGCCGCCCCTAAACTGGATGCGGCGCTTGACCTTGGGCTGCGGGTGATCGCCATTGATCGCCCGGTCACCGCCCGCAGGCGCTCAGGTCCTGCATGGGGCAGAGGCGGGGATGACGTGGATCGAAACATTGCCACGCCAAAAGGGGCGGGCATATGAAGCATTGGCCCGATCATGCACCTGCGATGACGGGGGCCGATGTTCGCCGAAGGTGCCGCGTGCTGGCAGCACAGGTGGCGGCAATTCGCGATCGCGCTGGTCGCCCCACTGGCGCGCTTTCCGCTGCGGCTGCGGAGTGAGACGCTTTGAAACGCGCTGATCGGGCGATCAATCCAGTCAGCAGTCCCTCGTCGCGGTCGGCAAACGCCATGCGGGCCAAGATGGAATGCGGCCGGGGGCTGACCCATGAGCGGGCGATTATTGCTGCGGGCGAACGGTCTGCGCAATGCGGGCACTGAGCCGGCAGAAAATTCGCTATGCGCTGGCGCTGGCAAAGCGGGGATCGACATCCCGCGTTGCACGATGCGCCGGACGCCCCTGGTTGATTGAAACGCTGACGGCTGTGCCCGGTGTCGGGGCTTGGGACGGCGGGCAGATCTATGCGATTGTTTTCGCTGGGCCGCGCCGATAATCCTGCCCCAAGGCGAATCTGGACTTGCAAAGAGGCCGGCAAAAATCCCTGTTTGATCTGCCAGAGCGACGCAAAGCCAAAAACAGCTTGCTCAAAAATGGCGCAGGATTGGTCGCCATGGCGATCGGTTGCAGCCGCGCATCCTTGGTTTTCGTTTTTACTAACCCGGCGTGGCAAAAAAACAACGGAAGGGATTTCATGACACGAGTACTAAACGCAGAGCGCCCGCGAAACCGGTCCTCGGGGAAACGCGGGTCTGCCGTGTGTTCCTGCCATGGCTTATGGCCGCGAATGGTGCGAATCTGCTGGGGCTTGCCGACCGTTGGCTGAACATGCTGCCCGATACCACTGTTTCGTGGCCGCCCGATGCGCCGAAGCCTGCGCTGGCGCGCCCATGGGATTCCAGTGGGTTCCCGACCGTGGATCGACAATTCGTCGGAAGAGGAAGCAGAACGCGGGCTATGGGGATGCGGCAGTCGATGACCTGAATGCCTTTCTCGACGCGCTGATGGTGGAAACGAAGACCTGCTGCCCGAACAGGGTTTGTGCAGTTTGGCTTTTCCCAAGGGACAATGATGGCGCTTCATGTCGCACCGCGGCGCGAGGAAATGCAGTGGCTGGCGTTTGTAGCATTCTCCGGTCGCTTGCTGTCAAACCTGAAAGCCTGAAAGACGAAATCGTCGTACGCCCTCCGGTGCTGCTTGGTGCAATGGTAGATGCGGATGATGTTCCCGTCCCACCGCAGTCCTTGCCCCAAGCGCAGAGACGCTGCAAGAAGCCGGCTGGACGGATTGTCTTTGCCCATATCATGAAGGGTACAGGCACGGGGAATCGCCCCCGATGGGCTGAGGCGTGGCGTTGCCTTTTATTGCGCGACAAAACTGGGTCTTTTGGACCTGAACGCCCTGGCGGCGGCCCTCGGCTGTGCGCAGGGGACCCCTGCGACGCCCAAGCCCCCTTTGCCGTCACATGCCTGTTTTTACGTAATCGCCCTAAATCTTCCTGCGACATCTTGTAGGCCGTTTTGCGACTTTGTCAGACGCAACCACGAGATATAAGTCGAAAGCATCAGCGGGGCTGTCTCGCTTGGACCCGGACGCGAAGGCAAGGGGCTAATCGAACAAATGGACGGCGACTTTAAAAGGAGCTGAATTTACGCGGAAGCCCGGCAGGGCTGAAAAACAAACCGGCCGCTTGTGGCTGAATGCGGACTATAGACCCTTGTCTATTACCCCGCTGTCGCTTTGGCCTTGGCAAGAAAGCGTCAAGCCAAAAAGGGCTGGAATCGGGTGGACTATCGTCCGCCGAGTATGACGGATTATGTTCACAGCCCGTCGATGCAAATTCCGCATCCGCGTCGGTGGTTGTTCTCAAGATTATGTCAACCTCAAAAGCGCGTGGCTTTCACGCGCCTTTAATTTATTTCTGAAGGGATGAATTTTGGCTGCCATACTGCGGCGCGCGCGGAGTCTGACGTTTATCACGTGGTGCCCACGCGCGGCAGGCGGGATCACCAGCTGGCAAAATGTCGTCGGCGGCCTGTAAGCCCCTGTAATCTGAAAAAAAGGGTTCCAAAGCGCTGCAACCTGGACCGGGTTCAGCTGCCGCAAGCCACCGCGCCAAGCCGCGGCCGAAGAACCTGCGGTAACATGGGCCGAAAATTCCCGCCTAATCACCTGCACGAAGCTGGATGGATTTTCTGTATTGGGACGCTGAGCCTCCAAGCCTGAGCGTAGAAAACCTTGTTCCAGGATCCTCGAGATTTGAAACGCGCCCTAGGGCGGCGATGGAACTCTTTGCCAAATGTTCTAAATTAATAAATAAGAGTGATTTAATTTATTTGACTTGCTGCCGCTTGTTTGGGAATTAACTGCGGGTAAAGCTACGCAGAATGTCAAAGGGAGGGTCGGTTTTGCAGGACAATCAATCGCACGAGCCGACCGAACGACGCCGCGGGTCAAACCAAAGCGGGATGCGAGCCTAATAACGAAAGGCTTGTTTTTTTTTTTTTCCCCCTGGGTCCCCTCTGTTGCGCCGTAAACGGCCAACACCGCAAGGCCCGAAGGTCGCCCGCGCGCGACGGGGCTCTCTGCGCAAACTGTTCCTCGGTCATCTGCGCGGCAGCTCGAAGCCGATGGGGGGGGGGGGGGCATGCTGAAAAAGGGTGTGCGGGTAAAAGGCCAGGGTAGGGCAGCCATCTGTTCCCAATCCGGCTAGACCCCAACGGTGCATTCTTCCTTGGAACTGAAGGTCGGGCGGACGTAGCGTTAGAAGCTTGATCCTCACCGATTTTCGCGGGGAAGGTGCGCGCCACAGCAGCGAGGTTTATGCCCATCCGACCCCGAGCGCGGTTATGGGATTCACTGAGGCGGGCGTTTAGAAAAAATGCCGCGCCCAACTCTATCCGCGCACACAAGCGCAGGCGGACGGCGGGATTGGGCGTCGCGCTGCCGTTCAACATGTGGGCATGGGGGACGTCGCAAAACCAAAGCCTCGGTTGCGTGGGCGGGACCTTCGATATGCGTTGGCGGCGTTGGCAAAAGTTTTGTTGAGGGCCCAATCTCCTATGCCAATGACGCCTTCGGCGGCCTGCGGGGGCGGAGGCTGGTGTTCGGTGGGCTCACGATAAACCGCGGCGAGTTCCTTTACTTTTATTTATCGGTTAATTTTGTCGGCGGTGGACCTGGTTGCCTCGACAACAAAGACTTTATCCGGCAAAAAGCGGTGACGCAAGGGGGCTGGCTCTCCAGCCGGTCGCGGTTCGGGTAGCATCCGGACAGCAGCTCGTTGATGTCGGCGTCCTCTTTCCCACGCTGGAGGCGATGCTGCATGATGCTGGCGAGAGCGCACAGCCATGGCTGGACGATCGGCGGCGTGGCGGTTCCCACCGAGACATTTCGGGATAGTTGGCTGGATGCGGCCGCCCAAGGCCATTGGCTCAGGCCGATCCGTGGCCGCGACCTGTCCTGATCCGATTTCGACACCGTGATTGATCGATGGCTCGCTGCCCCGAAGAAGACCCGTGCCGACGCTGGTTGTGCGGACCCGGCGCGCGCTCGACGTCCACCGTGCCCGGTGTGAATACTCCCGAAGTGCGCGAGGTACCCATCGGTGCCGACGCCGCGTGCGCTTTGGGTGCGGCCGAGCGCTACCGCTCTCGGACCGTTTTCTCGTCGAACCGCGACCGCAAATTTTTTGAAAAGGTTATAAAGAATGATCCTTTGCTGCGGAGAAAGCTCTGATCGATATGATCCGCGACACCAACCAATGCTGGTCCTGACGGTTTTCGTGCCGCATGCGGGAGGGGCGGTTTTTAATACATCCATGCGCTTTGGGGCGGCCTCGGGGCGGCAGGTGGGGATGCTCTCGGGTCTTATCTTTCCGACAGGTTTCGGGCAGCAATGGTCATGGCCTCAAGGAGAGCCCATTAGATGTGGTCGCATCCTTATCCGTCTCCGACCGACCGACGACACTTGCGTTTGTACGGCTTGATTCGGCGGCCACGCGACTAATGAATTTCTATGAACGAGAACTCGCCGGGCGCAATGATCACGGCGGACGAAACTGCCCGCGCTTTTTCGGAATGAGGTTTCGTCGGGCCGCTCTATTTCGGCGGCATCAAGCCTGGCGTGCGAGCCGGCCGCAGAATACCTTACGCCGCGCTGGCTGGCGCGCAATGCCGACGGGCGTGCGGTGAATGATCGGACCCAATATCCGCCCCGGTTTCAATCAAGGATATAGGCGCGTTTACGCGCGCCGGCTCGATCAAATATGCCTGGCGCTGGCGGACATTTGTGAAAGTCCTCGGACCGAGGAAAATGCTTTAACTGGATCAACCCCCGCGCCGCTCGCGCTCCGAGATAAGGGTGGCAGATCTTTCTGAATAAGGGACCGTCGGTCGTCCCATCCTTACAACGCGAAAGCGAAGGGGGCCACAGGCTTATTTGGCGGATGGCGCAGAAGTGCCAAGTGCCCGCTTTGAAACGAGTTGTCGATACGGTCGGGGCTGGGGATACGTTCAACGCCAGGTGTTCTGGCAAAAAAATGTCAGAGCTCGGGCCAGTTGCACAAAGACGCCCTGAGCACGCCTCAACGCCTGAGGTGCTAGCAAAAACATTGGTCCTATGGCGCGCAGGTCGCCCGGCGGTGACTGTTTCGCGGCCGTTGCCATCCGCCCGTGGCATCGAAGAGATGAACAGGGTTCCCGCAATGACCTCTGCGCGCCCGCTCAGGTATCAGGCGTCGCGATTAAAACAGTTTAGCCGCGCATCGTCCCCGTGGGGCGGTGTTCGCAAATCCGCACTGTCGCGCGTTCTGCGGCAAGGCTCAGCGATCTTGCGGTCCGGGCGAACCTTTTCCTATATTGACCAAAGAGTTACGCGCAGTAAGCGTTTTGTTAAGGCGAGGGTCAAGATTGGGTGAGAAAAAGAATCCGTAACATGGAGGAATTGCCGCCGTCAGTGGGATCTCTCGGCCGCACCGCTATCAAAGTATTTTCAACGCCTGACATTTTTGTGAGTGGTAAGGCGGCACGCACCCGCGAAACAGATTCGAAGCGGCGCTAAGCCAGTATGACTACCGCCCCAATGTCCAATGCGGTAAACCAAAAATTCGCCGTCAAAGACGCGCAAACATCGGCATCGTTCGTGCGCCAACCTCCTGACCCTTTCTTTTCTGAGATCGGGCGCGAGGTATGACACTTGCCTGTAAAATGGCAGCGGGGCTATAGCCCATATTGCTCAGCTCGCACGGCAACGCCCGCCAACAGGAGCGGGCTAATCTGGAAATCCTGAGGGCACTTAAACCGGCGGGCGTTTTGCTGGCCACCGTTTGGGGCAAAAGCCTCTGACAGGGCCGATATTGAAACGCTTTAAGCGCAAAGACGTCCCCGTTGTGACTTTGATGCAAATACGAAGGGGTCTGCGGAGGCGTTTTTTCGTCGGAAACCGACAATTTTCAATGTGTCCGATCTGATGGTTGAATACCCTGTGTCGCAGCGGCGAGCCATCCCGGTGTTTTTTCGAAATGAAAAGACCCCAAGCATACCCCAACGCCAACAAACGTCGTCAGGCCCTTATCTGGGGCAAATGGCGCCGTCACGGTTTGCGCCAACATATCCATCAGGTGCCTGGCGAGGGGTGGAAAAGTTTGAAGGAGATTGGCGGCCACCGAAGCGGAAACTGATGGCAGCGGGGCGTTCGAGAACGGATTACGGTGCTATGCTCGAAAGCGAACCGACTGGCTCATCGGGACTGCTGTCCGGCAGCTCACATGAGTATATCTACAGAGATGTATGCAGGTCGTCCATGGGGCAAGGGCCTGTGTCATGCGGGATCGCACGCGCGCAGGGATGACCACCCGTTTTTCCCGCGTTACATTCGTGGTGAGCGTAGTGCCGATGCGCGTCGCGAAGACGCCACCATCGCACAGGAACTGAGACTGTTGTGTCTGCATCGCGAATCGTGCAGGCCAGCACCTTGTTCGGTATCATCGGGGAAAGCGAAACCGCGGCGGACGGTAACGCGAAGAGACGTTGTTTGAAGGGAACGCTGGTATGCCGGGGGCAGTCGGCGGTAAGTCGTGTGTTCTCCAGGTTGGCCTGAAAAATAATTAACGGGCGCGTAAAAATTTAAGTTGACTGCGGCGTTGCATTCCACTGGGCTTACTCTCGGCCTTCATCAATCTTATATAAGAGGGAAGGAACTATTGATGCTCGTGCAAAAATTCACCTGTATGCTGCTACGGCCCTTGTTCCTGATCTGGGCGGGGGTGCGTTTGGCTGGAAACGATCAACCATCGCCACCCGTGAAGCAAGCGGCGACATGATCGTATGACAAGGGCTAACACCGACAAATTCACCGAAAGAAGACCGGCCACGAAGTGGAATGGGTTCACCTTGGGAAAGAGAACGTGCTTGGCGTCAGCGCGTCAACCAGCCGAGACATCTCGGACCAAAGGGCGGCTCTTTCGACATCATGGACCATGCGCAATGTATGAAACGCCCGATCATGGGGTGCGAAACGGCTGGCTTGTGAAAAGAAGGCTGGGGAGTGACCTCACGAGAGACTATGACGCAAGACGAATATCCTTCCTGCTATGGCAGGTGGCCCTGAGCCACGAAGGGGTTACGCTTTTTACGCCGCACCTTTCTATGGCGAAAGGCTCCATGATCCATAGTACGCGCACGTGATCATAGAAAAAGCAAAAGGCATGGAAATGCCGAAAGACCCCACCTGGGAATGTCATCCGCGAAGCCGCGGGCTTGCCAATGACCGACCCGCGAAAACGACATCAAGCGGCAATCTGCCTGCGCGGCAAAGCCGGTTGGGCGAGGGCCGGCGCGTTTATCAACAGCGATGTCGAATTCCTTTGGCGCGCGCTGGTTCGACGAAGGATTGGGAACGCCCCGAA
>Ga0163217_1026502_pt1 | contig 10002 bp, 5 predicted proteins | sample SynspAceP_FD_185933 | JGI IMG/M metagenome (GOLD analysis project Ga0163217, IMG submission 185933) | Saline lake microbial communities from Ace Lake in Antarctica - Synechococcus sp. Ace-P (PacBio error correction) | ecosystem: Environmental > Aquatic > Non-marine Saline and Alkaline > Saline ...
CGGGTCCTGAATTACAACCGTCCCTTTAGATGACGATGGTGCCATGTTGCCAAAAGGAAAATGCAGCGGCTTAAATTTTGATTTGCCTCTTTGTTAATCGGTCCGGTGGACCACAACATCTAAAGCCCATACTGCGGTTTAAAATTGAACAACAATTATCAACATCCAGTGGTGTATGTGCCTAACGCAGTCGTGCTGTTTTGGTGTTTTTGCCAACGATTAATCCGCGGCGGATAATCGGGCCATCTTTGCCCTGCCCAACTTCAGTCGCTGAATATGAAAGTGTTAAGAATACAACGCAAAGAAAAAACCGCGCCTAAAGCCCGTTACTTTAGATAGAGCCAGAGCCAATGCCTTTGTTTTGGACTGGGCTGAATTATCAACCACCTGTACTAACACTTTAGGGGTGAAAAGCCGGTACGGTTGGCTTTAGAGGGTATTGCGCCCTTACATCGATTGGACCCCGTTCTTTTTAACGGTGGTTTTGGCTTGGCAAATACCCGCGTATTTCTCAGACGCACAGTTGGTGGGTAAAAGAAGCAAACAAAGGTTTTGTTTTTTTATGATGCACAAGCCTTGTTAAATGAACTGTGCGCCAAATGATTAATTGCAAAGCGAAGGGGTGATGGTATTTTTTCGCCTGCCTAACAGTGCTAGGTGAATGATATTGAAGTTCTATCAAGATGAAATAGACAACAGAGTCAGTTTGGTTGCTCACCATTTACGTCAACAAACCGAAAAACCAATGGCCCCAATTATTGCCTAAGTGACTTTATCGCCCCTAAAAAGTTTCGGGGGTAAGTCCTGGATTATTTAGGCGCGTTTTGGCCGGTAACGGCGGGTGTGGGTGAGGATGAATAGCTCAGCATATATGAATGATGCGATGATTATAATGGCATCATGGTTTAAAGCGCTTGGCGGATAGGTTGGCCCAGAAGCTTTGCAGAGTACTTTACAACGAACAAGTTACGCAAAGAAATTGGGGCTTTGCGGCCAAGAAAAATTGAGTATGACGAACTTATTCGCGAAAAATACCAGAGGTATTCGTCCCGCCACCCTGGTTTTATGCCCCTGCCTGTTTCCCTGAGCATACTGAAAAAACAGTTAATCTGGGATTTACTCGATGGCAGAACCAAACCACGGGCATGAAAAACTTACTTGAAAGTTATGCCATGTTGCCAGGAGCCTCGGGTTTTCGGGGTTTTTATTTTTCTCATCCACAAAGTCGCTATTTGCCGTGGCGCAAATTCACAACAGACCATTCGTAGACCTATGCTAAAGCGTAAAGGCTGGTCAGATGAAGAGGCGCAAAAATGGTTAGCACCCAATATTCCAAACTTTAATAGGAGGTAAAAACCATGAATCGCCCTTTAAGTCCAGGCCTGCGAAAATAACAAAGAGCCTATTCTTTGGGGTATTGAAGCGTATTTTGCGCCAAACTAAATCTGTGCTGGAAATTGGCTCTGGTACAGGGCAACATGCGGTTTACTTGGCATAAAAACTTAGCTCACTTGCAGTGGCAAACCAGTGGATGCAAGCAATAATCCCAATGCAGGCATAAACAATGGAATTGGCGGCTTATTCCAAGTAGCAACTGAAAACCGCCTTATTTCATTTGTTATTGGCGATATAAAATTGGCCAGAGACTGAGCATGATGGGGTTTTATAGGTGCCAATACTGCGACATCATGCCAAAAGTATGAAAGTTTAAATTGGATGATGACAATGATTTCGCTGAAACGGTTTTGGCCGATTGGTGGTAATGTTTTGTCATATGGCCCTTTACTCAAAAGGGCAATTTAGCAGTCAAGTTAATATGATTCGATCTGCTTTGAATCGATGGTTATGGTGGTGTCCCGAGATATCAAATGAGTTTGCCAGATGTGGGGCAAGATTAAATTAATCGAAAACTTAGCATGCCAGCCATATAGTGTTTAAGTTTGGCGTAAGGCTGCTTAGTATACAACTACAAGTAAGTCTCGTGGGTGCTTTTTAAAAGGCAATAAAACTTTCAGCATTCTGTTTTATATTCTACAATGCCATATTTCGGTTTTTAATAAAGCGGCAACGGCATCATGAAAAAGGCTAAATTCTTTTCATTGATGATTAGAATAGCAATAGGTGGGTTTCGAATCACACGCAATGATTTTATGTCACCTTGGGTTGCCCGGGTAAATTCGGCTAGCCTTTCTCCATGCAAATTCAATGGCCTTGATAATGCAACATTCACAGTGGAGTTGCGGTATGTCAGCTATTGCTCCCCAGTAACGACCAGCAACAGTTTGTCATCCATAGAAAAAGAGAGCGCTAGCGATAGGCTTTGCTCACTCCCATGCTGGCCTCACAATCAGTAGGTTTGATGCATAGTTTGAAATATTTGGGTAAAAAGTCTTGGGTAAGGAACCAGTATGGGCCCACTGCGTTTCATATAAGTCTTTGATAGCAATGATAAGAAAAAATCCATATTTTCCATTGTAATTTTTCCCTGTCAGGCGCTTTTTCAACCGTCACTGCGGCTTGCAAAACTTTTTGTCTTTTCTGATTTATACTTTTTACGCTTTCCTAGAAGTTCATGGTGGCTAAAAATCACTAAACGTCACATAGCTCCGATTAAACCATTGGAATTGCACTGAAGCGTCCTTGCAAGTTGTTTGCTTGTTTTTTTCTAAGCGTTGGCATGTTTGTGCGCTTTCAACAAATAACAATGCATTGATGATAGCCGTCTAAGCTGAGTGTTTCTGATGTTACTTGGACATACGGCTTCCAACTAACTCAGTTTTGATCCGTTTGGGGGCCCGCATAATATTCGACCACCCGTAACGGGCGTAAACGGATCGCACTAATGAGTTTGGGTAGTAAGTTTACGCATATTACTGTTTGTAAGTATTTGGCCATGCAAAATCAAAAAACATATTCACCATAACTATGGTTTTTTTGTATAACGGTACGTAGGCAAACAACCCTGATTATCTTGTACAATATCAGATGCTGAGGATAACCATCCGCTACTCTGGACGACTGATTTAGATAATTCTAATGCCATGGAGAAAACTCGTTACTGGCAAAATGGATTCGGTATCTGCGCGCATCCTCTGCCCATAGCGGCTTGGCAATTTTTTTTCAATATTTTAACAAGGTGTAGCTAAACTTGTTTTTCAAATTAGAAATCCAATTCGGCGAATAGTTGGTTTGAGCATATGAAGTACTAATGAGCCTATAGGAAATAAAGTAAACCATTACCCGGCTCTTAGCCGAAGAGAACAGAGTCGTCACGAGTTAGCTGAAATAAATTGAAAACTTCGCAAATTTGAATACGGAATGACAGCGAGCAATGGCTAATAAATTTGCACAGTCTGATATTCAAAGCGATGAGCGTTAAACGCTGAAATGTTGGCGCGCAGCAAAATCAACAAGGGGCGTCAAGGCGACTGAGTATTAGAAAATGAGTTTCGCTTACATCAACTAGATGATGGCATTGTAAACGCGCGGTATTGACCAATCTAGATATGGGATTGGTTTGGAACCTGCAGTGCGGGTGTGAGCCAAAAAAGGGAAGCTCAAACTCAGTGAGCCGAAAGTTCATCAAAAATCATCGTTCAATGCTGCAACGGGGTTTTTTCTGCCGAACAAATTCCACTATCTATGGGGGTCCTAAAATTCGTAAATTAAGCGCTTAACAATAGTGTCCTCCAAACATGTACTGTTATGCTCGCCGGCAATGTTTCTTGCTGCCTAGTCCTAATTTTTAACTCTAACTAAAATTTTAATATTTTTCAGGATATAAATGAGTATGACAACGCCGACATTTCCGCGGCGCCTTTCTAGATTTATTTTGCAAAAACGGACATCAGATTGTTTCTAGTTCTTCTTTTAAGTACCTAACAATGACTACCCCTTTATTGTTTACTAATGCTGGGGATGAATCATTTAAGGATGTATTTAGGCGCAGATAAACGCAATTATGTTAGGAGCTGTGTCGTCACAGCGCTGTGTGCGTGCTGGTGGGCAAGCATAAATGACTTAGAAATGTCGGTTATACCTCCACGCCAGACACCATACTTTTTTTTTCGAAATGTTAGGGTTAAATTTTAGTTTCGGTGATTATTTTAACAATTGACGCCATAAAGTTTGCTTGGAATTTTTTTTAACCGAAGAGCTTAAATTACCCAAAGAAAACTATTGGTTACGATCTACGCAAGAAGATGATGAAGCTTTGATATTTGGGGCCACGAATATGGGGTGCCAAAAGCATAAATCATTCGTATCGGGCAACTTCAGATATTTCTGTCAATGGGTGATACCGTCCCCTGCGGTCCATGCTCTTGAGATTTTTTTACGATCACGTGTGAGCACATTTGGGGAGGCCCTCCAGGCTCACGGAAGAAGACGGTGACAGATTTGTAGAGATATGGAACTTAGTGTTTATGCAGTTTCAATGTCAAAGTTGAACGGTATTATGCACCCTTACCTAAGCCATCCATCGATACGGGATGGCTTAGAGCGCAATATCAGCATTCTTCAACACGTTTTCACAGTAACTATGAAATCGATATTTTTTACTCCTTTAATCGGCTCAGACCGCAAAGATAATTGGCACTACTGATCTTGCTGATAGTCGTTGCGGGTTAATTGCCGCCATATTCCGCTCATGGTAGCTTTTTTAATTTGTGATGGTGGTGGTGCATCAAACGAAGGCGGGGTTATGTATTGCGTCGTATTATTCGCCGCGCGGTAAGACATGGTAATAAATTAGGTGCGAAGACGTATTCTTTTACGCGCCTTGTTGCCGCTTTGGCTGAGAAATGGGGCGCTTATCCTGAATTAAAAGAGAACAAAAGCCTTTGTTTGAAAAGGATCCTGAAAAACCGAAGAAGAACAGTTTTTCTCGTACCTTTTAGAGCGTGGCATGGCAATTCTAGATGATGAATTTAAACGCCCCAATGGTGAACGTGATCCAAGTAGTGTTTTGTTTTTTAAAACTTTATGATACCTATGGTTTCCCGGCAGATTTAACCACGATGTTGCTAGAAGAGCCGCGGTTTAACGTCATAAGACGAAAGATGGTTATTTTGCGGCGCGCTATGGCCGAGCAAGCGTAAGCGTAGACTTCAGCAGGTCACGTCAATAGTTTGATTCAGACGTGGATCACGATGTAACTAACCGAGTCGATACCTTGGGCAGGTCTTGACGCTTTTTACCGGTTACGACTTGAGTATCTTGATTTCGCGCTCCTGCGGGCTGACATTTGAAATTTTGCTTGCTGGCCATCAGTCAGTACCTTGCAAAGAAGGGCAACCGCCTATGTTATTCTTCAGCAGAAACGCCTTTTTACGCTTGAATCAGGCGGACAAGCTGGTGAAGTGGTATTTTTTTGCAAGAGCAAATGGCCCAGTTTGTGGTTGCGATACATTAAGATTGGTCAAGCAATTGCGCTAAAGGGCAGAAAATAAATGCAGGCACCTGGCCATAGGTGAGCAAGTTGACGCTACATTTGATGCCGAACGTCGCGAAGCGATAAACTTAATCACGTGGCCACTCACTTATGGCACGCAGCCTGAAGCAAGGTACTTGGTAGCCATGTGAAAACCAAAAAGGCTCGTTGGTGACTGATGAGGGCGTTTACGCCTTTGATTTTTCACTCACTTTGAGGCAATGGATAAGCGCAAATTAGTTTGGTTGAAAAAATTAGTGAAATGAATCAAATTCGCACTAATAACGTAATAGACACTAAGTTTTAATGAATTTAGAACAAGCCAAGCTGCTGAGCCATGGCCTTGTTGGTGAAAAGTTACGCGAGGATGTTCGTGTTGTTAGCATGGGAGAGTTTTTCCATGGAACTGTGGCGCGGACTCATGTCGTCAGTACCGGTGATATCGGCTGTTTAAAAATATTATCGAAAGCGGGTATAGCTGAGGCGTAAGGCGGCATTCCGAAGCCGTTACGGAAGTGACAGCCATCGACTTATGCAAAAGCAATTTAACGAGCTTAGTGGCCTAAGCAAGCGATGCTCAAAACTGAACCAGTTAATTTAACTGCACGATCACGCAGCTATTAGATCAAAAACAAACAGTTTGAAAAAGAACTTGCCAAAAATTAAAGCAACAATTGGCCAGCACTAAAGGCATGATTTTTGTCGAAATGTGATTGAGTAAATGGCGGAAAAGTGCTCATATCGCATATTACATGAAATGTAGAAGCCTAAAGCTTTGCGGCGGTTGGTCGATGATTTCAAAATCAACTGGAAGCGCTGTAATTGTGCATTGTGTGGCTGAGCAAGACAAAGTCAGCTTAAATTGTTGGGCGTAAACACCAGATTTAACGTCTAAGGTCAAAGCGGGCGAGCTGGTCATATATTGCTCAAACAGGTTTGGCGGAAAGGCGAGGCGTCCTGTATGGCCAGCAGGGGGAAGTCCAGCAGAAATCCTTTGCTAGTGCAATTGAACGTTTAAGCCTGGTTAATAAAAGCATTGTAGATTAAATGTATTACGGTTAATTTTTTGAGGTGAACAACAAAAATAAGGAATAACTGAGTGTGGAAAATTCTAGTCGTATAGGGGTTTTTCACTAGTGTTACTTAAGGACTTAAAATTTTTATTAAACGGAAAGGAGCAAGAGAATGCTAATTTTAACTCGTCGTGTAAGGTTGAAACCCAATGGGCGGTGATGGAAGTAACGGTCACTGTCTTAGGTGGTAAAGAAATCAGGTAAGAATCGGTGTTAACGCACAAAAAGAAGTATCTGTGCATCGTGAAGAAAAATTTTACATTGCGCATCCAAGCAGAAAAAAACGTCAGGCGGAAGGGTGATAAATCGCCAGCCATGATGATGACCTAAACATTTTTAAATCTTGCAAAAAAAAGCTGGTTCGACCAGCTTTTTTTATGTAAGAATTGCCGTTTTTTAATCAAGTTGTAGAAAAAGTTTGCTCAACTGTTTCATAAAAAAACAAAGCTCGGATTTACGTTCAAAAATGCAAGCAAGCAGTTCATAAGTTGAGAAAAATTGTTTGACTTACGTTTTTTGAGTAATCGGTAACTTCGCCTCCACATTTAGGAGAGACAGTCAATGGCTGAAGGCAGTTCCCACTAGGGAATAGAGGTTTTAACTCGGAAATTTGTTTATCATGATGGTCTTTATTAAGATGCATTATGGTATCATCTGAATGTGGCAAAAGTTTATATCGTGTTGCCGGAGAGGTGGGTGAGTGGCTGAAACCAGTTCCCTGTAAGAACCATACCTATTACTGGTATCGAGGGTTTCGAATCCTCCTCTCCGCCATATATAAACAATAATTTCAACGCGTGTGTACGCTCATTGCTCCACAACGGCTGAAATAGAGACCTAGCTAAGAACTAAGCTTTGTTTTGATATAAAATAGTTTTCAAATGTTATCAACGCGTGGGTGTAGCTCATTGCTCCACAACGGGCTGGATAGAGACCTAGCTAAGAACTAAGCTTTGGTTTTGATATAAAATAGCTTCAAATGTTATCAAACGCGTGTGTAAAGCTCAGCTGGATAGAGTACCTGCGCTACGAACCAGGCGGTTCCGGAGGTTCGAATCCTTCCACAACGCGCATTTTATTAGGTTTAGTAAAACCCTGATAGATGGAAAGTTAAATAACTTAGTCCTTTACTAAGTCATTTCCAAAGTTTTTTGAAATAGTGCTGTGCGTGTGTAGCTCAGCTGGAATAAGTCCTGGCTACGACCAGGCGGTCGGAGGTTCGAATCCTTCCACACGCGCATTTCAATCCACTTCCCTCAGTATTTTTTTTCGATTTACCTTCTTTTGTTAAACGATCACGAATATAGTTCTCTCCCCGTGATGGTGAACCAAGTCATGCCTTGTTTCGTGAGGGCCAGATGAGAGTAATTGGCTTCGAATCAGACGGCCGGAGACCATTCGATTAAATTGTTGGGAACATTTTGGCATTTATAAGTGCGGCCTCTGTGAGCGAAGCAGGATGTCTGTCGTTAATTCTTTCTCCCGCGTCATTTAAAAACCATTGCAATTATCAAGCTCTTTTTTTCAATAGCAAAAGCCGATTATCTATATTGTTTTTACCAACGCCGTAAATACTCAATTTGAATGAGAAGCCTATGTGAGATATTTTTTTAATTTTTTCGAATAATAAATTACCTCTAAATTGAATGTTTTCTTATTTTTATAATATGTTTTTCGCGCCTGGCTAGTTTTGTTGTAATATATTGGTCTTTATGGCGATTAGAGGCCCAGTTTTTCGGGCTTTAATAGGAATAGCATAATTATCCTCGTGTGTAGTTAGTTTTGCCTTAATGGATCGGCCATTTAATGAATGATTTGGCATGTTTCGTAGTATCTTCTGTTTCTACCGCTTTAATCGGGGCGTAAATTAATAGCGTGCTCAATAAACGCTATCCAGAATCCAACAGTGAATTCCGGCCAACAACCTGCTAATTCAGCCCAATCAAAGAGTGGTTTACCATCCGGATTAAGTGGCTGCTATCACCGCTGCCATTCCTCAACACGTGCCATTTTAGTTTACAAATTAAGAAGAATATTATTATGTCAACGCTCGCTAGCTATCAGCTGATGTGGTATTACGTGAACGCTCACCAATCCTTGCTTGCAAATCGTTTGCGCTTAGAAGATATGCTTTGCCCATTGCTGAAGAGTTAGATCAAGATTGGTTATTGGTCTTTAGAAAACTGGGGCGGAGCGACATTTGATGCCTGTATTCGTTATTTAGGTGAAGATCCCTTGGGAGCGAATTCGAGCCCTAAAAACAAGCTTATGCAAAGACCCAACAACAAATGTTATTGCGTGGTCAAAAATTTGTTGGGTTATCTCATTATGCTGACGATGTAGTAAAAGTTTATTGAACGAGCCCATCACCAAGTGGTGTTGAAATGTCTTTCGTATTTCTGATGCGATGAATGATATCCGTTAATTTGCAACCGCCGTTAAGGCGACATTAACAGGGAGCCCATGCCGCAAGGTTACGCTTGTTTATACCGTATCACCAGTGCACATTTACAAACATGGTTAGACATGGCAGCCAGATTAAAGAATATGGGCGTTCATTCTTATCTGTAAAATTAAAGATATGGCCGGTCTTGCTGAAACTTAGTGTGCGAGGAGCTGGTTAGTCGGTTTGAAAGAAACAATTGAAGTGCCTATTGCAATGCATCTGTCATGCGAACCACCACAGGTTTAAGCAGCTGCGCTTATCAAAAAGCGATTGATCGCGGGATTGAATATACTCGATACTTCTATTTCATCCATGAGTTGACTTATGGCATACGGCAACTGAAACTGTTGTGGCTATTGTTGAAGATACCGATCGTGATACTGGACTGCAATTACCTTTATTGGCCGAGTAAGCAGTTTTTTAGGAGAAGTTAGAAAAAAATACAGCCAATTGAAAGGTAGTTTAAAAGGGGGTTGATGCGCGTATTTCTAATTGCCTCAGTTCCCGGTGAATGCTACCAGTATGGAAAGCCCAACTTAAGAACAAGGTGCTTAGATCGCATGGATGCAAGTGCTTCAAGAAATTCCCCGTGTGGGCGAGAAGACCTTGGTTTTTTGTTCTCTAGTAACCCCCACTTCTCAGATAGTCGGCACGCAGTCGTGCTCACGTTTGACTGGCGAACGCTAGCAAAGTATACCAAAGACACGGCGGAGTATTAAGGGTGAATATGGCGCCACAGCGGCGCAGTAAATGCGAGTTTTGCAATTAAAAGTGCTGGCGGGTGCCAGAACCCATTACCTGTCGTCGCAGCTGATCTATCGGTGCCGAACTAGCTGCACTTCACAAGTGAACTTGAAGAGATTAGCGAGCAAGAAATCTAAGCTAGCGAATGAGCCAAGTGGGATGATGTTATTACTTTAATGGCCATTATTTGCTCAAGTTGGGTTTGAATTTTTTGCGGAAATCGATCATGAACCCTCGGCTTTTTGAGCCCAGTCCGCAAGAGTTGACAAAGAGGGGTAAACCTCAACAAGAGAGGTTAACTCAACAGG
>Ga0163217_1028886_pt1 | contig 10002 bp, 8 predicted proteins | sample SynspAceP_FD_185933 | JGI IMG/M metagenome (GOLD analysis project Ga0163217, IMG submission 185933) | Saline lake microbial communities from Ace Lake in Antarctica - Synechococcus sp. Ace-P (PacBio error correction) | ecosystem: Environmental > Aquatic > Non-marine Saline and Alkaline > Saline ...
AAGAGAGAGATGGCAGATTTTACTTTTAAACAAAAATAAGCGGGGGGTAAAAGGCCCCGCTTTTTTTACCTTGAAAATAACGAATTGGGACCAAGTAATCTTAAGGTCGTTTAATCGAACAATCCCTTAACAAGAGCAGTTAATTGGGTTTTCGTTTTTTTTTTAGCCCGAAACCCAACAATTGCGGCAAATCAGCAGTTCGGAAATAAAGGACACCAGCGAAGGAGCCTCAACCGTGCCGAGCTTTATGCAAACCCTCAAGCAAGAATGGTGGGAGGCCGTTTTCCAGTGCGTGGCCACAAATTTCTTTTGTTCTAGGCAATTTAATTTGTATTTGTAATCAAGACAATACTTCAGCGTTTGTTTAGCACTCTCAGATCCTAAACTGGGTAATTTGTCTATGCCGCTTTAAATTTGTGCTGTTGTTTAGCTCATCTTTAGAATCGCTCACAAATTGGCGCTTTTATTGCCCATTATTTTTTTTTTCCCCAATATATTACTCCACTATGCTTTGGTGTTGGGTTTGATGGGCTGGTTTAAAATCCATCGAATTTGAATGACGATACTAAAAATTGGCAGCGATTGCGATGGGAATTAGCAGTGGATAATACCATTTTCAACTTTGTTCATCGTTACTCATAGAGTTACAAGACAATCCGCGCGCTAATTGCGGTCAAAGCTACCTATAGCCAGTATTGGCTTTTTGCTTTGTTTATACACCACGGGGGTTCATTACTCACTTAGGATTTTCATTACTGAGTTTCTCTGACTTTGTACAACAGTGTTATGTTCGGGCTATTCAACAGGTTTTTAGCGATGTTAGTGGCGCTTGGCTAACTGACTTAACTGTTTACAGCAATGGTGAGTCGCTTTGCCAAAGGTAGTGAAACAAGTAAAAAGGGTAATGTAAACGGCAATATTGCGCTTAGTTGGTGTAAATCAAAGCAATACCTACACCAGGCCTTTTCCGATGCTTCTTATCAAAAACGTTCCAGCTTTTGGCGCGGGCCGGGCGCATTCCTGACTATCTAGCTTTTATTTGGCCTGTTGGCTAATAGCCAAGTCCGAGTATGTTTCAGCGACTAATTCAGAACTGTAAACGTGCCTGTGTGAAGTGGCGGCAAGTACCTGCGCAGAATAGGGCGCATTTCCAGACCAACAGCGATATTGCCGTTGCAACGGTTCGAAAACCGATGCGCCGAATAGCAGATCCCTTTCTGTAATGTTTTAGAAAGGGTATTTTCGTCCGCTAAATAAATCTAACAAGTCTTCTTTGCCATTAAGGTTTTGCGCGGATGAAAGGTCGCCTCGCGGTAATATATGGCGTAACGATTTATCCACGGACAAATTAACTGGCAATCATCAACAGCCATAAAACCCGATTACCGATCAAAGTACGAACTCCTCTGGAATCGCGCCTTTTTGTTCGTGGTGAAGATAGGAATACAGCGCCTGGCATCGACCACATAGGGTTTCTACACATGGCTTGTGTTGGGCAGAATGGTCAGACAAGCGTGCAACTGCCCGCACTGAGTTTCTTTAACCATGGTATCCTATGGGTAAGGGCAAATTAATTAATTAGTTCGCCCAAAGAAAAACCAGAGCCCGCATCTTTATATATGGTAAGTAGTGCTTTACCTGTCCATCCCAATTCCCGGCTTTTTTCCTGGCGAGGGCATGTTCAAGCACTGGGCTGAATCACAAAAGGTCGATATTTAACTGTTTTCACATTTCGTTTTTGATTTTTCACCGAGTTGTTTTAAGCGAGAGCGTATTAATTTGTGGAATAATCGTCGAACCCAAGGGCATATGCGGCTAATATAGGCTTGGTTTTTAATTTTTTTAAGGTACGGGGCAAATTGGTGATTCAGGGGCAGATATGATCCATGCACGCACGCGACTGAAATAGCTCGCACGGTGCCAGCCAATAGTTCTGGCAGGGCGGGCCGCGTCTTCAAAACCAATACGTTCCTCGCATATCCACTGCATTTTCACCAGCAAGCCTTTAATTCTAGCATGGTTTGCAAGTGTTTTTTCATCGAGACTTAGGTCAACATCACAAATTACGAAACTTGCTGAACCAAGCCTAGCGCTTTGCCCAAGCACTGATATTATCAGCTATTGCGTCAATGCTTGAGAACTCCAAAAGTGAAGCTTACCCTAGAATTGAAAGAGAACAAACGCGCCGCCAGCTTTAGCATAAGTAAATAAGTAGCGCAAAGCAGTTCAGTCAGCAATGACTGACTGCGGGCAAGCATCACTAGAGTTTGTACTAGTTTTTGCTTTAATCAACGTCGGGCACGGCGGTTCTACGTTGTATTCAAACGCTATTATCCACCTTAGCCGAAAAAAATATTAGTGTAGTGGGAAGCGGTAATACGCGGGCGATGGGTTATATTGTGGCTAGTTTAGCCAGAACAGCATGGCCATTAATGTCATTTTGCCAGTGCTGAATTCACCTGCAATTTTAGTGTAGATGCGTCGAAGGCTCAGCATATGGTTGCATACGAAGGTGGCTTAATGGTGTTAGTTGGCAAGACGTGGATTTTAGATGATTCGATTTTGTTGGTTGACGCTTTTGCTGGGTACTGGTTACAAGGGACGATTCGACCTTTTATGCGGACGTCCATATATCCAGCAAATTAATTTGAAGGACATCGGATAATGGGGGTTTGTTGAGATATAGATTACCATTCGGGCTTACATGCTGATACAGGCGCTCCACGCCCATCACGGTTGAGGCAGAGCGCACGGTCACCTTTGTAGCCATACACCTGGATTAGTCACCGGAATAGGTTAACATTTTTGTGGGCACTTTGGTTATGGATGAGCTGACTATTGGCAAAACCTTTTTTTGCTTTAGCAGTGCACGAAGCACAATTGATAAGTTGGACGACACTCACAAGGTTAGCCGATAGGCAAACCCCGCAAACAAGGGAAAGTTTGGTCGCCTCGTTGTTTGGTGGCAAATAAAAGGCATGGCTGGTGCTGTTTGTCTCAGTGGCGCTTAGCTGCTTTGCGCAGTGCGAGTGGAATTGGTAAAGGTATTTTTGTCATGAACACAGTCAAACGGTATTTTGCATTAGTCAGCCGGAAATAATGGCTGCATATTGAAACGGGGATTGCGGGCTATCATTCGGCCTGATTGGGAGTACTTGACTTAAGTTCTTGGGACCGGAACTTGGTACTGATGCGTGGGCCAGAGTTTGTTTGAGCATAATATTTGGCTTATTTAAGCAATATGAAAAACCTATCATTATTGATGCTGACGGTCACTTATTTTTGGCATAAAAAGTTTAGAAAGCGAAACACGTCCCATTGATTTGAGGCATTGTGTCTTGACACCCCTCCTGGTGAGGCGGCTAGATTGTTAGGTTACGGTGCGGGAGATTTTGAGCAAGACAGAATATGGCAGCATGGTCAGGCCATAGCAACCCGCTACAATGCGGTGTTGTGTGCTAAAAGTGCAGGTACATAATCTGTCAACCCAACAGTCATGAGCTTTGGTTTACGTTTGTCTGACGGTAAATCCGGCATGGCATGCCGGATGGGAGATGTGCTTAGTGGTGTGATGCGGGCAGCTATGTTTAGGTCAAGGGCTGTCAGCCACTGATGCAAACAACCTATGGTGTATGTTTACATGCTGCGGCTGGTGATAGGAATTCAGTAAGTTAATGGCCAACGTGGTATGATAGTGAGTGATTTATTTCAAGCCCTAAGAGTGTTATTGAACTTACCGATGAAATATTTGGCCAAGTAGTACGACAACCCGAAATTTTTGATTTATTAGAACGAGCCGGCCTATGCTTCGTATGGCGTGCAACTTGGCAGAGTCATGATCGTCAGGCTTGTGTCATTACTTCAGGTGATTGGGCGCTGGCAAACCACTTTAGGCCGCGGCTTTTATTCAAGGTTTGGGGCAATGTTGGCCAAGGTTAAAAGCCCCATTAATACCTTGTTGAGCCTATGAAAATTTCACCAATTGGCGCAGTTTTCCATTTTGATCTGTTATCGCTAGCTGATCCGGAAGAACTCGAGTTCCATGGGATTAGGATTAATGTTGAAAGATGAATTGCATTTGCCTCAATTGAGTGGCCGATAAAGGTCATGGACTTCTTTTGGCAGAGCAGATTTAAACATTAGTATAGCTTCAACTTCCAAGGCAAGATCGTTTGTCATTAGTTCGTTGACTGCGCGAGGAGATACATTACTCGCGGTCCTTGTGGAATCAGAATTCAGTATTAGAGAGCAGAAATAAGAATATAATATGCAAATTGCTTGTGGTGTTTTAGAAAACGAGTCAATATACGCAGTCTGCGCGTGCTGGTTTGTGTGTTGCCTAAGTTTCACCCTAACAGCGCAAAATAACATTTGAAGTTTGACGTATATGGCCTTCCCAGCCCATACTCGCTTGGTTCTTTGACCTCAAGCCAATCCGCCAGAATTTTAGTTATTTTACCCTGAGTAATCCTGAAACTTTAGGATGATTTGATATCGGCAATGACCAGTAATAAGTTGATTTTAGCCGAGTTGATAATAAAGTGCCTTGGGTTAGAAACTCGTTATCAGCACGGCAAAAAATTAAGGTGCCAATACGGTTGTCATTGAGCTTATAAAAACTTGAAAACCACGGTTTTTTTCATTACTCCCACCGCGCCTATAATGACGTAAGTTATTGACCTCAGTGGATGACAATCCTGCCCCCTCTTTCCATACTGATGCAAAAACAGCTACGTTCAAGAGCGTGACAATTGTTGTGGTGATTGGGATGGCCGGAACATGGTGGAGAAGACCCCGGGATCCTTGGCCAGTGGGGGAAGTTTGAAAAAGACGTAACCTTGGAGTATTTTAAGTATTTAGAGCCTCATTAAATATGAGCGCGGGCATGCAAGCAATAATGCACGGCGCAACCGGTTGATTATTAATTTCACTAATAAACCCCTGAGATGGCACGTAAGCCACAAGCTGATTTAATTATTGTCCTATTCATGCTGATCCTTTGTTACGCTCAAGCCCGAGTGGTTGCGTCGTCCATAGGTATTTCAATGAGCAGGGCGAATACTGAATTAGGCCGTTGGGATGGAAAAATACCGAAAAGACATTCAGAGTTTGCTGGGAGGTGCGGCAGAAATTATTCAAGATACCGCCAGTGAGTTGTATTTAACTCAAGCTTTATTAGATATGTTCGATGGATCATTCACGTAAACACCAGTTCGACTTACAAGTCGAGGACGTGAATTGCCGCTAAAAGGCATCACTAAATGCCTAAAAAAGTGCCTCAAGCTGCAAGTTTTGGCTGTGCTAAGTCCTGAATATTGCTTCTATAATTGGTTGAAAACCGCTTATTTCTAATCCCGGGAAGAAACAATCTCAATAATACAAAACATCGACAGAAAATAGCGGCAGTCCATTTTTTGATGGTATTAAAAAGCCTTTTTAAGCGTACGCCACCAGATGGTTCGCTGGGGGCCAGACTTAAAAAGGAACATCGTACTCATCATACGCAGTGGTGAGTCTTTGTCTTTGGTGCCCAGCGTTTATAATGTGACGTAGATCAGCTCAAGAAGGCTAATAATCTTAGTAGCTGATGTTGGTTGGATTGGCCAAATACTGAGATACCGGAAACCTAATTTTGCCTTTTTCATTTATTCTCATTGTTTTTACAGGTTGTATGTCAATACAAATTTTACCCAGCCAGATTAGCTAACCAGATCTGGCACGCGGAGAAGTGGTTGAGCGACCGCGCATCCCGTAGTCAAAGAAATTAGTAGAAATAGCCTTGATTCGGGCGCACACTCAAAATTGAAATTGAATTGAAAAAGGCGGTCAATAAACGACATAATTGGTTTAATATGGGCGTATAATGGCAGTGGTATCCCAGCAGCTGAATTAAGCTTTGGCCCTGAGTCGCCATGCCACCAGTACAAATAAGCAGTTTTGGAATGATCTCGAGCATATTGCAGCATTGGGGGTTTAGAGGGGAAGGCATTGGCACCAGCATCAGCTCGGTCAGCGCGATTAACTTAAGCTCCAAACCTCGCAAGCAGCCGGATGCTTGGCAGCCCTTGTGAAAGGCCGTGATATGGAAGTGAGCTTCAATCCCGTCCTCATCCAATGGCACCAGCGTAGACGTCAGTGATTATTTTTTTAATACGCTCAGACGCCAATTTTTTACGGGCAGAAAAACAGAATTTAGTCATATTGAATGAAATTAATTCGACGCATCGCCTTTTGAGCCGTTTCCGAAATGTGAAGTTTTAGCTCAGCACAACGGCAAATTAGTACGTCGTAGAGTATTCCACTAGCGAAATGACGCAAGCTAAACAAAGACGATTGGTGGCTATTTGCGGCAATGACTTTAAGTGAACCATGGCATTGTGCTAAATTAGTCCAATATCTAGGGTTTTTGTTTAGCCGTTGGGTTGGCCGCGCCGCAAACCGCCTAAAATGCAGGTCGATTGTCAGTAATTTTTTATGTCAATGGTCGCATGATGCCGCGATTAAATTATTGACCATGCTGTTTCGACAAGCACTTGAGGGCGTGATCGTCCCGAAACATCAATAAAGGCCTATGTAAACTGTTATTTCCACTTTTAGATTAAAATCAGGTTGGATGTGAATGTTCATCCAGCAAAACACGAAGTGCGTTTTCATCAAAATGTCGGCTGGTGCATGAAAATTTTATTTTTAGATTGCACTAGCGTGCCACTTAACAGTTTTTTAGCGAAGCGATAATTTAAACTCATAATACAAGGCGGAGCTACGGAGCGTTGAAGCCGAATCATGATTATATTCGCCCCTGACCCAGCAGTGACACAAGTGAGTGAAACTTAAGCTAAACAACACCGGCTTATCTTCAATAAGGGCGCTACACTTGGTTACCATGTCCACGCATAATCCTGCTTCATCCGTGCTAAGTTATCGGCAAGTGTGGTAAAAGCGAGTAAAAGGCTTATCAAACCTTAATGACCACTACAGACCAACACACCAGTGGCTTGCCGGTTTTTAAAGGGTAGTGAGCAACAAACTTTTAGTAAAGGAAGGTAGTCTGTTTTATTTACATGGAAATAAAACAGCTCGTTTGCCGCAACACTCCAGCTAAAATTTGCACAGGGCTTTGCTGTCAGTCCAGCCGCTGTTATTGCCTGTTCTATTGGGGTAATAAGAGCTTGCTTCAATAATGAAGTGCTACACCGTCGCTATTAAGCCTGATATTGATATTGCGTGGGCACCAGGAAAACGTATTATTTTACGTAAATTCCCGCGGTATTGCGGCAATTTTGATTTGGAGTTTAATTTAGAGGCGATTGTTAGTAGGGATAGCCAGATTGTTGATCGTAAAAAATAGTTTGCTTGCCTTGTCTAGCTGAACACAAAAGTAGTTATCAAATGAAACAGAGTTGTTTCTTTGTGCACAACTAACTGGCAAGCTTTTCACAGCCGCTGAGCAAATCTTGCCTACGCTTGCCAAAAGTGGCCCCTTGAACAGTGGTTGACTCATATGCTTTTGAAAATCTCGGGATCTTTACCTCCGGCACTATTTTTTAATGGGGCCCACCGGCCATCGGTAAATAACGCACTTGGCATCGAATTATGCCCAACATTTGCCCCTGTGAGATTATCAGTGTTGATTCAGCTTAATTTATAAAGGCATGACATTGGTAATCTACAAAGTTTACAAAAAAACACAGCAAAAACCTAGCGCGCAGGAATTAAGCTTAGCCCCGACCGTTTTGATGATATATTGGATTCCCCTGCTTGAAAGCTACTTCGGTGCGGAAAATTTTTGTCGTGATGCCATACTGCCATGGATAAATCAGCGCTTACGGGAAAAATTCCTTTAACTGGTAGGGGGGCACTATGTGTAATTTTAAGGCCTTAATTGATGGCTTGTCACCCTTGCGCAGAATCCAATAGCAGAAGTGCGAGCGAGCATGAAAAGGAAGCAGCTCGTCGGATGGAAACCTTGCAAATGAACGCTAAAGTTAATTGAATCAAGTCTGCAGAACGCATCATCCCAATGATCCACAACCGTCTAGGTCGCGCATTAGAAGTCCTATGAATTAACTAACAATACTTGTCTGAATTGCTGTTGCAAAAATCTGCACCTTTAGCATATCAAGACCTATCAGTTTTCTATCGCAACCGGCCGATAGAAGGTATTGCAATCAAAGAATTGAGTTTAGCGGTTTTAAGCAAATGGTTGCACACAAGGTTTTTCCACAAGAAAGTTTGAAAAATTGCCGCAACGTGTTGAAATCTTAATCTGAATTTAAACCCTCCTATGAGATGTGTAGCTTATCGCCAGAATGTTTGCCAATAACTCGATCAAGAGTGTGACTCAAAAGAGATGCAAGAGCGAGCTATCGCAGCTACTCGTCAATTTGCTAACGCAATTAACGTGTTTGAGGGGCTGGGAAAATATTTGCCGCTAGAACACATTTGCCTAAAAGACAATTTGACTCAAGTCATTAAACTAGCAGACTCGGCGTTAGCAATGCTATACAGCATTTTTGAAAAACTGTATAATCATGTTAAACGCATTTTTTAATAATAAAAAGAAAAGGATAGATCATGGCAAGGGGCAATCATTACAAAGACCCGTTCTTTAAATGTGCTACTGCAAAGAACGTAATCTCTGTGTCTATTTACCTTGTTAACGGAATAAAACTGCAAGGACAGGTTCCCGAGTCTTTTGACCAATTTGTTATCCTGTGAACAAACACCGTCAGCCAAATGGTTTCATAAACACGCTAATTTCACTGTTGTTGCCCTCGCGCGTATCGCTATGGCGGCTACTGGCAAGACGCCGACGAAGAATAATGGATGTAGTAGGAAGTGGATTGTTTGATCGTTAATGCAGCTGGTGAGCAAGCTGTTTTTAGTACACGTTGATTTTTTCTGATGAAAACACAGAGAAGATTTAGTCGAGTTGCAATTGTTTTGGTGTCTTCTGCAGGCGTCACCGGCTGTTATGTTTGTAACCGGCTTCTCGTCAAACGCCCAAAGCAAGATATTTTTGTTGTAGTGGTAAGGCCCAAGTAATTTATTGCCAACGGCAGTCCGTGCCAATCAGGCTGATGTGGTTATTTTCTAACCACAGTCCTGAGCCTTCTCAAGAACGCATTTAGGAGCAAACTTTGCAGTGCGAGTATTAGACCGTAACGGTCTCATATTGGATATTTTTGCCCAGCGCAGCGCGACTCACGAAAGGTAAACTGCAGGTTGAGCTTGCTCAACTCAAGCATATGAGTATCGTTTGTACCGGGCTGACTCACCTTGAAAGACAAACTGGTGTTTATTGGTTTGCCGTGGCCGGGTGAAATCAACTAGAACTGACAGACGACTATTGCGCGAACGTATTAAAGAGCATCACGCGGCGTCTGGCTAAAGTTCGAACGTGCACGTGAGCCAGGGCCGTCGAGCGGCGTCTTAGACGTAAATTCAACCGTGTCCTTGTTGGGTATACCAATGGCAGGTAAATCCACTTTTAAACTTTAACACGGTCACAACATTCGGACGTTTATAAACAGCGACCAATTGTTTCGCTACCTTAGCCCAACGCTCAGAAAGTTCAGTTCCAAGATATTGGTTCAGCGCTATTTTTTAGCGATACTGGTTTGGTTTTTATCGTCACTTGCCCCCATGATCTTATTGGGCATTTAAGCCACGCTGCAAGAAACACAGCAGCAAACTAACTGTTGCATTGGTGATTATGCAGATGACATTATCGGAAAATACCGATCAGGTAAATCAAGTTTGAGGAGATTGGGCCTGACGACATCAGCAATTGGTAGTAAATGTATAAGATTTGAACCGAATGAAGGAATGCTCCGGCGCATAGTCGTGACGAAAATAATATGCCCATTCGTAGTCGGGTGTCGGCCAAAGAAGGGTCCTTTGGTATTGAATTCTGCTACTGAGCGCGATGGACCGAATGTTTATCCCACAAAATATGGCTTCACATTGTTTAGTATTTCCTCCTAGCTTGAGTAACTCAGA
>Ga0163217_1091395_pt1 | contig 10002 bp, 17 predicted proteins | sample SynspAceP_FD_185933 | JGI IMG/M metagenome (GOLD analysis project Ga0163217, IMG submission 185933) | Saline lake microbial communities from Ace Lake in Antarctica - Synechococcus sp. Ace-P (PacBio error correction) | ecosystem: Environmental > Aquatic > Non-marine Saline and Alkaline > Saline ...
AAGAAGAGAATATTACTCCGACAGAGGCACCACACACAGCGAGGATAGGTGTGGAAGGAAATCCAGGCGAGTCGTTGGGGGGGGGTTGGGGGTTTTTAATTTTTGGGAAAAAAACAGATTTTTTCGGGGGGGCCCCCCCTGACATTTCGGTAAAAACCTCGGCGGGGGGAAGAAACAAGGGGTTGAAAAATCCTTGACTGTAAAACCCTTCATATTGGGGGTTTTTTTGCGCCCCAAATGAGCCTTGATGTTGGGTTTCTCTTTACATGGCCAATAAACCTCCAAAGGAATCGGGCCCAAGCGCCTGATTCCCGCTTCCCTAGCCATTCGCTGTAGGCAGAACGGAGAAAAACCCCTCCTCAAATTTGGAACCTTGTTTCTCCAATTAGCCTCTCCACCAGGATGTTGTCGTAAACAAGCGCCCTCCGTCCGCGGACACGAAGGCTGACTTGTGCGATTCTCCTCTGCTTGAAGTCCCTTGCCCAACGAAGTTCAACGCGGAGGGGAACTGGGTGGATTCCACCGGTCGTTCCGCAACACCGCGTTGGAAAAAGGAGCATAAAGGGCTTTGCGCTAGATAACGGGTTTTCTCAGCTTGCATCATCTTTTTAAAATTCTTTCGATCAGTTAGTAAAGAGCAAGCAAGCGGCTGGGCCCGCCCGCTTTGCGGCGGTTTCCCACTCGTCGGCAATCGTGGCTGATCGGCCCCCGCTTGCCGCCAAGGCGGTTTGTTTCAGAGGGAAAAAATGTGCATCACCGGCTTCACTTGATGATCGTGTTCAACAAGACGGTGCCTATGGGAAATCCCCAAAGCCAGTATGCACAGTTGGTTTTTCAGGGAGAACGAAAATGCCAAAAGTCTGTCGTTAAGGTTCCGATGGCAGCGATTGCGCGAGAACAACCGTCGCGAATTAGAAAGGGGATTTCAACAAAGCCCCAGATGATTTGTCAGGGCCTCAGCATGGGGTCCTCCATCCGAGGGTTTTCGCGGTGGGCGTGTGAGTGAGTTTGCCAGGGCGAACGGCCATCAAAGCTCGTTAGCGGGAAGTGTCGGGACAAATCAGTACCTTTTTGGGAGTACTGCTGCCGCAGCAGCCCCGTTTGGTGTTTTCATTCGACCCCCCCGCGTTGCCAGGGCTATGCGGTCGCAGAAGAAGATCCTCAAGGCCTGTGTCGATAGCGGAGTTGAAGCGTTGTTGTGGCATCTCAGCTTCCCTTGGTCCAGGTCCAGGGATCTGGCGCAGCTGGCAGGAAGCGTGGTCGATCGTTGCACGATCCGCATCGCGAACCGCCTCTGCAACCATGCTCCGGTCATGGGGGGCCGTTCTTGAATCCGGTGGCGTTTCCATGGCCCGTGCATGCGGGGGCAGGTCAGCCCAGGGTGAATCGGTGTGGGTGCGCTCCACGAGCCGTTCAAATCGCTAACTTCTTGAGCCCCACGTATGAGGTCGCCTTCCGAATGCCCCCCCCGGAATGGCGTCGAGTCGTCAACACTCCGGCCGGCCGCTGGGAAATCATGACCCCGGGGTGCAGGCAGTTCTTGCGCTTGCCTGGCGCCTTGCGCGAGAACACGTAGGGCACGCCCAGTGCGCAGGCACGCGACAAGTTCCGTTTCAACGCTCCACGGCCCTGAACATAGAGGCTGATAGATCGCCTCATGAAAGATCCGCCATCGACGCATCAAGTAGGCAAACGATACGGAGCCGTTCGAGATCCTGCTCCGGCTCCAGGAGGTCGCCCAAACGCCGGTCCTCGACGACGACCATATGCCTGCGGTCCCGATCCAGGCTTGTAACTAGGACCCGCACGACATCACCGTTCGGGCGGGTGGATCTGGCCAGAAAGCGTTCCTGGACATACTTACGCAGGTGCCGTTCCCGGCGAGCCTGGCAACTTTGGGAACGGTCTGGCGCGACGTTCAAGCCATGCCACTGTGGCCGCTTGTGGCGCCGATAGGCCAAACGCATTTGCTGTGTTGAGGAATTACGGCGCAACTCTCGGCAGAATGGTCGGAGGCGGAGCGACCCAGCTCAACGGGCAATGGCGCGGACTCCAGCTTCCCGCCCAAGAGGGGCTATCTCCTCCCGCTCAGGGAGAGGAGAGAGCCTCAGGCGAATTCCCGCACTCGAGCCGGATCGGCGAAGGCCATCCGCCAGCTATTGTGCACGGAACGAGACGCCGCGTTCCAAATCGCTTGAGGGAGCCCGCCTCGGATGCGGCATCTCCTACGATAACCCTGAGCGATTGCCCATCACAGGAAAAGAACTCGATGCTTGTGCTGAGCTGTCGAGGGCATCGCCAGGAGAAGGGGATTTTTCCCCCTCATGAGCGACCACGGCCCATCTGCCGCTCGATGCTTGCTTCGTCATCCCAAAATCCTCAAGTGAATGAGGAGGGGGGTGTTGCGACGACCACCTTGAAACTCGAGCTGACACCCCTTGTCGGAGTGGAAGATCTGTGGCTGTCTCCCCACCAGCAGAGCCATCTCCAAGGCCTCGCGCAAGAATTCCGTGTCAAGCGCTGCCCGTGGAGTTTTCCCACTGAGTAACATGCCGGGAAAACAGATCCAAACAGCCCGAGGTAGAGGGAAGCCTTTCCGCAGCGGCGATATAGGTGATATCCGTTGCACCAAACCTGATCCCACTTCCTTGAACCTCCTTGAGGTCACCAGGCAGGGAAACGCGCTCCGAAGGATCACCTGGCCACTGTGGTGCGTGCTTCTGGTAGATGGCCCCGTAGACCATGCGCCGCATAGGTTTCCGCACGCGCTTCAAACGCCTGATCGGGAATCCTTCTCTGGCCAGGTAGTCCACCATCCCGGCGCTGCCGCTGCAGGGATCCTCCAGAGAAGAGAGCATCGATCCTGGCCATGATCCGCAGCGTCGATTCCGCAATCGGTGTGGGCCGGTTAGTAGAGCGTGGGATCGTGGCAAGCCCCAGCAGCTCACACTGCCGGGTGATGCCCTGATCTCAGGGTGATCGTGGTCGAGCCAGCTTCGCGCAGTTCACGGCCATCAAAGCAGCTAGACTTTTTTTTAACCCTCCAGCTCCATCTGGAGAACGACCGATCTGCTGGAAACAGCTCCGCCTCCCTTGGCCTGTACATCCTCCTTGGCGTTGCTGCTCTTTGCCTCGGCCCTAAACAGCTCGCTGGCGACCTCAGCATCTGCTTCTTCCACTGGCTCACCTGATTGGGCTGGAGTTCGCGTGATCAGCGGCAATCTCCTGGAGCGTCTTGCGGCACTGATCGCCTCCATGGGCGCTCCAATGGCCTTGAACTCAGGGGCTGTTGGTACGGCGTTTGCTCAACTCCTTCGGAGAAGGCTTCGCCAACGGTAGGAAGCCCCCTTCAGGGGCCGGTGCCCCGCCTCAAAAGGTTATACGATGGGGCTTGTCGAAAAACCAGACCAACTTAGTCTGATTGGCATCAGGTCCCCATGCGGTCGACGATCCGCTAAATTGGGTTTGCTTTAAAAACTCGTGCCTTACCCCGCAGGTAGTTTCAAGCTTGGCAATAGTGTTCATATTGGCTATTTGCCATTATAACTTACTTTAACCACTGTGACTGTCTTTTGAGCTACATCGTTTTCCGAAAAATTGATAAACATTGTTTGTTCTGCAATCAATCATCAATAGACAAAGAGCCAGGTATCCCCTACAGTACTTAATACACTGATTGGGAATCATGGTGGCTTGCTGGCGGAGGTATATTCAAGCCCATGCTGCTAACTCTTAACAATCTTGAGTTCCTCTCTGGATCGACACCAGGCAGTGAAGTGCTCAAACTACTCAGTCAGGTCAGGTACTCAGTGGAAACCACACCCCTTCAGCTACTAACACCATCATGACCTCACCGGCGCCAAACTTGTTAGCAGCATGGCGTATCGTCAAATCGACTTCGACCCTTTCTGCAATATAGTTCGCAGAATTGGCTTCGGCGATATGGACGTGTGGTACCGGGAGCTATATGGTCGTCGCTCCATTCCCTGCGGTAACTTCCGGAAGTAGGAGCCAGCTGGCTACACCACCGGTGTTTATCAGCAAACATCCAGTCATCGATAACGGCGATAGCTTTCCGAGTTTACGCTCAAATGCCAACTTGGGCGTTACTCGGGGCGTCCTTTCGATTTTGCCTAGTCTCAATACGCCGCCTGGTACATTACTTGGGAATATCGGTGATTCCAGTTTACCCCTCGATTCACAGGGGAATCCATTTCAGCTCTTTGATCAACACTGCGCTCACCTCACTCCCCGGGGCTGCCTCTCAGATTCGTTGCGGCCGTGCGGCTTTACTGGCCAGGCGGGCTTAGGCCAAACTATGTGGGCTTCAACTCATACAGTGATCGGCCGTAGCTCGAAACAGGCACTCCCAAACGGGAAAATGAACGGCACAAACAACATACTCCCCAACTTTAAGCTACATCGTGTCGGGCTTTCAACTGGCACCAGATCGTGGAAATCCGATGGGACCGACCTACTGAGGATGTGCGCGGGCCCGGCAACAGTACTACCAACCTCACTTTCCGCCTGGATGCTTTTAACATTACGGGTATCCCCCCCCGTCACGCCGTCCCCAAGGTCAGCACACCAAGACTTGGGGGTCGTAGTCATGTTCGGCTACAATACGCAAGCTACGTAAACGCCTGTGTAAGATCAACTCACCTTCCTTCAATCGCCCCTCTAACCGCAAGGCTAACTCGATAGTCGATGTCAAACATTTTGTCTCCGCTAACGGCTCTCCATTTTATAAGCGCTGGTCGCCCGCCTCTGCCTGACAAAGATGACGCCTCTCCATCCCGATCCGAACTTTATCCACCAGGGGGCTGATGGACAGTTTCAATGCACGGATACAGCGAGGCCGTCAAGGCTGATGTGAAAAGGCCGGATGAGCCCCGCCGCAACCGGCAAGAACGTGACCTCGGAATTTCAGAAAGAGCTGGCATGCACGTGATCACCCTCTTCAAATGGAGGAAGACCTGGCGGTTACAGGGAAGGAGGCTAGTTCAAGACACGTTTTCCAGACAAGAATAGTAGTCGACATAATATTTGCTGTTCACCACGTCAAATGCATGCCGTCAGTTTCTGGTCAGAACCTGGCGTAGCCTCCCATGTGAACTTCAACAGGCGATGTCCCCTCGGCATCGGACAGCTGTTTGGGGCTGTAAGCCCCAGGCGGTGACCGTCGGCTTAATACCTGGTGCATGGAGGAGTAGGGGGTGAGCTGCTGCTTGTCCCGCATCAGCCTCAGGCGCATTGAACCCGACATCGCAGGCGACGCATTTCGAAATTCACTGCAATGCATGTCAGAGGACATCACCTACGTGTCCGTGGCACTCAGTTATCCGAACAGGGCCTCTGTAGATGTGCTTCTTTCACCAGGTCATTCAGCGATCAGCAGCGCCGCTGGGCATTGGCTGAGGAGTGGAGGCCACCGAGAGCCATGTGGCACCTGCTGCCGTTAAGGATCCCCAGATAGCGGGGGTATGCCGCGGTTGCGTTCATCCGATGTTTGGTAAGGCGAATCACGTAAGCCCTCCGCAAGAAATGGTTTTGATGAACCGTTTCCCTCCCGTTGTCTGGCGGGGGGGGGGGGGGGGGGCCGGGGGGTTTTGTTTTAACACGGGGCCCCCCCCCTTTTTTTTTGGTGGCGGATTGGGCTTGAGATCCAAGGCGCGACAGGCTTTTCGCCCAGTCTCCGAGCGGTAGGAGGGGCGTCGTCTGACGAGGATCCGCCGACAGGTGATCCCCTTGCTCAGAAGCACCAGCACCGACGGCACGGGCCCAGGAATCCAACGGTCGGTCTCCTTCTGCTCATCAGCCAGCAGCTTTATCGACGTAGGCCAGCGGGGTGGCGTCCGTCGATCGCGGACGTGCACCTTTTCGTAGCCGGCACCTCGGGAGGAGCCCTTGACGACGGTCGCCGGTGATGCCGGTGGCCGACCGCTCAAACCCTGGCAAGCTGTTGGATGTCGACATGGATCAATGTCCCGGGGACGCTCCCACTGGTAGCGACGACAAGACGTTTGGGGTAAGGGTTCTTCAGTCGCCCAGACCCAGCCCTTCATGAGCCGACCCCCACGGTGGAGAGGGGGCGCACAGAGAGCCCTGGGCGATGCGGCGGAGCGTGCAGCGCTGGGTGCCGCGGTCTACAGCCTGCTGGAGTTGCTGCCGGACGAGCGTCCGCGCTTGGGTGCGCGCGAAACACTCCGTCGATCCGCCATTGCCGCTACGCCGCCTGCTCGAAACCCTGGAGAGCCCTTTTAGGCCGTACCAGGCTGATCCTGGCTTGGTGCTGCAAGGGGCTTTGAGTGGCACGCTTCCATCGAGATGCCGGGCGATGAGCCGTTCCCCGACTGATGGGTGGTCATCGGGCCAGAGGGTGGGCTATGCATGGTGTGTGAGGGTCTTGGGGACGGTGGGTGACACCTCCGACCCTGGCGACCTCACACGCCCCTGTCAGCTTGAACACGTGTGGGACTACACATCTACGATGGCTCGATCCAAACGAAATGGCCTTGCCGTTGGTTGCAGCGCCCAGGTTCACCCTCGCGGCGGTGAATGCGGCGTCTGAAGACGTCGATGCTGAACAGAAGTAACAACTGAAGTTAACCGCTTTCCAGGCTGCAGTTGAATCTTCAGCTGGCAACTTGAAGCGAGCACCGATCGACGCTGTCCCGCTGGTCGGCCAGAACGACCAAACCTCTACCCGAGCCTCCTGAGGCGAAGTCAACGAGGGTTTCCTAAGGCCCCGACGGAGCGGCGTTAACTGAGCAGATCTGTCGATGGGGGGGCCGCCAGGGCCGGTAGGCCAAGGGAAAACGGATCCAATATCACAGAAGGGCTTGAGCTCCGGCCGAAGCGGGCGCTCATAAACCGGGGCTCGACGGTGCCGAGGTTGCGTGTGCCATGGCCTAGGGGGGCAATTGTGGTGAGGGATGAACGATGCCACCTGCCCAAACCGGTGATTGAGGGAGAAGGTGATGAACGACTTCACCTGATGATGAGGTGAAAACAACAGTTAAAGACTGTCAGGCGACAGCGAAAAGGACCTCGTCCTGCCTGTTCCGGATCGGGCATAGAGGCAGGTGGCCGGACGGATGAAAGTGCTGTCTTACTTCACCTTCTGCCTCCAAGGTGTGTTTCCTTTGCGCCCCCAATGGCGCCAAGCTCCACCACGCTTGCAGCATCGGGCTCACGATCGGGAGAATACAGCCGTACTATTTCTCTTCTTTCATGGACGCTGGCTCAGCAGCCCAATGGCCGCAATGGTCTCCCGCTTCCACCGTGATCCTGCTGCTCGCTACAAGGCCTACTGTTCAATCGATCGAGGGGAGCCGATTCCACGGTCAGCCAGCCCTGCTGAGCGGGCGAGGAGGCCTCTCCCCGGAAGTGGGCGGTCGAGCCAGTGGCAGAATGGTTACTTGAGGCTGGGCTGGAGAAGGGTGAGCCACAGTGGTAGTTCAGATCACCCAACTGGGCTCGATGGCAATCCGGCAACCGCAAGCAACAGATCCACGCACCTGTCGCACTGCAGGCTCACGGTCAGGGTTGTGCACCGCCGTGAAGCCCCGGCCCGTAATGCGGGCCTCGATCTTTGACGGCTGACCGTGCTGTCCATTCTAAGCAGCTGGATGGAGAATATCAGAGGTGGTAAGAGGACATCGTCAGGGGTAGCCTGGTGACAAGTGTTCCCACTTTTCTTGGGTTGGAACCCTGAGATGAGCGTGGTGCGCCCTGACTCAATGAACCCACCCAGAAGGAGACCAGAACCTAGGGGTTTCCCTCAGCATAATTCGTAGATGCTAAGGGGCGCGCTGCAGTAAATTGGGCAACGACTCCTAGGTACAGCCGATCTCGCCCTCAGAAGGTAGAACGCATCTTCCTTGTGAGGGTAAACCGTCAACGGTCTTTGATACTAGTTAGAGATCGTGCCTACTGACCCACCATACTGCGCCAATTTCCCACACGTAAAAGACGAACGCTCCTCAATGCTGGAGCAGAAAGGGAAATGAGTTTTGCTCTACATAACTTTCCGCGAGCTGTCGTGGCTTACTGTGAGGGCTTGATTGGCGTTGTGTGGCCTCTGGTAGCTGCCTGCCTTCGTGACCCACTGCGTATTCAGGTTGAAGACTATTCCTTCTTGCCTCACTGAAATGGGCGAGGAGGCAGCGGACTTTTCCGATAGTGGTGAATATATTTGCACAGTCTGTATAATCTCCGCCTAGGAGTTTTGTTGCCGATAAAGCAGCGGGCCCGCCGGTTCACAGGCAACACTCGGCCCTGAGTCGAAGCGGAATGAGGCCCTCTCTCGTTTTCTAGGGTCTTTCCGGATTTGTGTTTGAGCCAATCCTGACGTCGCCATCGCACAGGTTTGGCCACTGCCCCTGCATCCCGTTGCCGCCACCAGCGCCTGTTGCCTGTGATCGCCTGAACCTGGACAACTTCAACAGGTTGGTGGGTGGCGGCGAATCAGGTGCCATCGCCGCTCACCCTTCTCAATGCCCTTCAAACAGAACAGCGAGCGTAAGACGCGCGGGCTTCCTTGATCTGCCCCGTTCACCGGCTCCACGATCGCTTGCGGCTGGGCGTAGATTTGGCGCCCCTTCTTGCTCTGATCTTGCGGGCCATGCGGGCTTTGGCAATCGGCGGTTCCTGGGCCAGCGGTCCGCAATTTCGCGGGGGCGGCTGGCCGTGGGCAGCCGGCCGGTGGCGATGTAGGCATCAAATGCCCGTCAGCGCAGCGTTGGCGTTGTTATCGCTCCAAGTATGCCCGCATGCCATCGGTCATCACACCGTGGCAGGGCACCGGCGCTGGCGGCGTGATGCGTACCAGCTATGGGTCCAGATGCTCGACAATCCGGCGGCTGGTTTGCTCACCCCGACCGCCACGATCACCTGGTAGTCGTTCTGTCCACCGCCAACTGGCCGTTGTAGCGCTGGAACGTAGTGGCTATCCTGACTTCATGAGATGGCTGTCGGCGTTCGGTGAAGTTCCGCTGGGTTTCTGTTTGGCGGTGTGCCATCGGCCCTTCTCGCCATAAACAAAAAACAAAAAGAAGAGACCACGGGCGTTGGCAGTCGCCTCAGGCGCCAAGGGCTGCGCAGATCCGGCGGTTCCACATCGGCGATTCTCGGCAAGCCTCGATTTGCCTTCTCAACGGGCCGGCCCTGGCCTTGGCTGCTGCTGCCTGCCGGCTTTCTTGTCAAGATCGGCCTTCTCGGTGCCGGTTGCATCCCGATTCCGGCGCACGGCAGTGGCTTGGGCTTGGCCTCTTCTGCTTCCTCGTGCCGCTTTGCACGTGCTGGCTGCTGCGGGCGTCTCCGGGCTTCCATCTCCTTCGGGCCTGGCCCGGAAATCCTGGCTCAGGCGGTCCCTGACGCCGACTCCAGTTCATCGAGGGCTACTGCCCACGCTCCCCTTGCCGTAGCGGCGATCCCCTGGCATCAAGGATCTCGGCCTTGCGCAATCAAGGCAATTGATCTCTTTCTCCAAGCTGCTTCTCCGCCTGAGCATGCGCTCGTGGCTCGCATGGCTTTGTGCAATGGCGAGGCATGGCCTGCACCTTGTGCCGTCCAACGCCAACATGGCCCAGGCTCACAACCCCGGCCTTCTGGACACAGGGCCGGCAGGATCTGAACGAATATGACCCCTGGCGGAATCGACGGTTTGCGGCGCGGAACCACATGATCCGTGCTGGTGTCCGGCCTGCCTTGGTTGCCCGTCAACCAACCCGAAAGGGGCAGATCCTCGTAGCAGGCGGCGCTCTGATCTTGCGGCGAGGAGAACGATGCTCACGCAGTAGGCGTAGAGCAGCAGCATGGTCATATAGCGCGGATCAAAACGCCTTCTCTACCGCGTGGAACCTTGGCCTGAGCGGGATCAAGGAATGGAGGAGAGATCCGCTCAACCACCAAAATTCCAGCAGGAAATCCACCTGGTGATCAACGAGAGCCAGTCACGGGGTTGCTGGCGGCAAGCAGGGTCGTCTGCTCCGGCTACCA
>Ga0163217_1118241_pt1 | contig 10002 bp, 12 predicted proteins | sample SynspAceP_FD_185933 | JGI IMG/M metagenome (GOLD analysis project Ga0163217, IMG submission 185933) | Saline lake microbial communities from Ace Lake in Antarctica - Synechococcus sp. Ace-P (PacBio error correction) | ecosystem: Environmental > Aquatic > Non-marine Saline and Alkaline > Saline ...
AAAAAAAAAAAAAACCCAACCCCAAAAAGGGGGAAAAAAGAGAGGGATTGGGCCCAGGGGGGGAGGAAAAAGCCCCAACAAGAAAAAGGTTTTTTGGGGTTTGGGTTGGGTGAACGTGGTTGTGGGGGCCTTTGGGAAAAAATGCCGAAAACCTTTTGGCCCGAAACTGGGTTCAAGCGCCGCCAAAGGTTTGAAGTTCTTTCGGCTGCGGGATGCCGGAGGCCATCAAGAAGAGGCTTGGCCCATCTTCTCAGCCATTGGCCCGCCCAGAAGGCAGTTTGCGCAGGATGCGGAATCGGGGCGAAAGCCACGGAACTGATCAGCAGCGCTAGGCTTTGTTTTGTTGGTTGACAATCCCTAGGCGTCGTCAGAATTGGGGGGGGTACAATTGAGCCACCACGGGAACACCCCTTGGCGGAGGTTTTCGTTTGGTTTTTTCCTCGATCACATCTTGGTCGTAGCTGCTGGCATTAGGCCGAGGCCCTCGTAGACTCCTTGCGGGACACGGTCGCGCACATACCATGGTGGGAACACGGCAGTATGAAGAAGCGGTCACAAAAACGAGCCCTGAAGACCGCGCCACGGTGTCTGCTGGCTTTCCCAGGAAATCGAAGAAGTTCCGCGTGGTGATTTTCGTCCTGGTCACAGTTTATCGAAGAATGCAGATCCGGAAATCTTGCCCTTCTGGATGCCTGCTGCAGGTGGCGATAAGATGCGATGTAGCGCCAGTAGCCGATCTTTCTCAGAGAGGTAGTGGCGTAGAAGATGACTTGGGGAAGAAGGTAGCCTATTGCGGTCAGGGAAGCCCAGTCGAGCTGCCAGACCGAAATCACCATGACTTGTGAGGAAGCCGGCGTGGGCGCGATCATCGCGGCCCATGTGTCGCAAAGCATTCCGCAACAAGGGGTTTTTCTCCCCTTTGGATGCGGCGCTGAGTTCCTTGTATGAGTCAGGAACGCGAGAATTCAGACGTGCAGCTCTGCTCCAGGGACTCCACAAACATTTTGCCGGGTTGCGGAATGAGCTTGTCGGCGCGTCCATCGAAATTCGGCGTTTTGCGACGAGTTGATGGCGTTGTAATCTTAGGAAACTCTTCGCAGATTGGCTTCGAGCTCCCACTCTGGCCGCAGATCCATGCCGCAATGGGTTCGAAATGGTGTGTAGAACAGCGGGTCAGGATTGTGTCTTAACGTTTTGAACGCTGGGCCTGGAGCGGCAGGGCGCTGGGAGGCGATCGGAGCACCATGCGTGCGCTTCAGCAAAATGTCCCCCATGTAGGAGCTTCAGCGCTGGATGCCGGATGGAAGAGCGCAGCGGATCTGCGTGTTGCTCAGATTTCGGGCCGACCATTTTGGCCATTGACGGGAGACCACGGGAGAGCAGCAAGGGCCAGGGTGGTCTTAGCGCTCAGCAATTCAAGAAGGGCTTCAGCAGGTGGGTTACTGCCTGATTCGCAGGGCGATGGTCTTGGCGGAGCGATCTGGGCGGGTGAAACAGCCAGAAGCGCCGCACCAGAAACGAGCGACCTGCCCAACAGGAAAATCCACACGGCATGGGGGTTCCAGGAGCTCAGCTCCATAATCCGGACTCCATAGGGAATTGAATCTCTTGCAGGCGGCCGAAAGCTGGGGATAACTCGAAATGCTTGTCTTCCGGAGCGGGCGGCTTGGCTTGACTGCCGCCGTCTGCGGCTTGAGCTTTGGTCATCTTGGGCGGGGCTGGCTGGAATCGCTCACGGCAAGACCCGATAGGGAACTTCGCGCAAACTTTAGGGCGTCTCCCAATTCGTCCGCCAAGGGCGGGTCTCAGCCCTCTTACAGGCGTCATGGCGGTGGGCCTGCTCCACTGCCGCAGCAGCTGTGCTGGGCCACGCGAATACCGAAAGGGGACAGAGAGGGTGGCAGCGGATACCTGGGGGGCGCTCGGCAGACCCAGGCCGGCGGGTGAACGGCTGGCTGCGTGGCTTCTCCGGTTTTCTGGGACCTGGATTTCGTGTTGCGACGGTTGTTGCGTTGCGCTGTGCTGGTCTTGCTGGGTTAGCTGCGCTGGAATCGCGCCTGCTCAGGGCACGGGCGGTGAAGCGGACTGTAGGTGGCACCGCCACGCCAGCCGACCGATCGGCACCGCGGAAAGCCCGCAACTCCAGATAACAGCGGAGCGGTGTCGGCGGGTTGAATCGCCGCGACAGCAGGACGAAGCAAGGGAGGAGCAGGGGCAGAAAGCAGAAGAACGGGAGAAGCACGGGGTCCGCGCCACGCAAACGGCAGGTGATTGAGCGGTCAGTCGTTGATTCAAGGAAGAGTTTCCGCGTGATTTCAAGCGTGGTCTGGCGTGTGGCGGAGGTCGACGTCTTCCAGCGTTCGCAAGCTCATAACCAAAGAATTGAACACGATGACACAGAAAATCACCATACTCTTCAGGGTGGTGGGGCGGATGATACGAGGCGGGAAATCGGTGGGGCGTCCGGCTCCGCTTCGCAGGGCGGAGATTGCGCAGATATGAATCAGGTTCACGGCATCTCTCGCGGCGCAATACCAGCGGGCCGGCCTTACTTTAGGTGGACATGGCACACTCTCGACAATCGTGGCACAAACGCTGCAACAGACCGACTGTTCCCCATGCTCGCCGGCAAGATACATGCAGGGTGGGGAAGCTGCGCTGGGATCCGAGGCGGTGTCATTGCATGCGGTGGAGCGCAACTGACCGGAGCTCACATCCGGTGCGCTCGAGCCAGAACAGGTCTGCAGCTTCGTTCAGAGGGAATTGCGGCCCAGCCCTGTTCGGCAGCTAGACTCCGATGGCGCAACGGCTGGAGCAATTAACCTCCTCGAGCTTCAAGCAAGAGTGAAGGCCGTTCGCCAGGGGATGGCCGAAGCGCCCGAGAGGCAAACAGCACGGCCCATGGCTCATTCCCGGTGGGCTCTTCCTGATCGTTCGCCTGGCTGACGGTTCGCGTCTGGGTCTCCCTCGGTTTTCGACGAGATCTAGATGATCTGATGGCGCAGCCACATCAATTCCTGAATCTCCACCGTCACAATTCGTCTGTAGGTGCCGGGGTTTATTGCGACGACCAGACCGTTTTGGCGGGAGCGTGTACTCGTACCAGTCGTCCTTGAGCGAGTTGTGCACAAGCCTCCATCACGTTATGGGGAATTTTCGAAGATAGAAGCGTAATCTGAACACAGTGATCAACCGGAAATGGTTTGATGCATTGGTTGGACGGCGGGGGCCTGCGCTCACTAGCAGATCGGTCTTGAGTCAAGTAAGAACGGGCGCGATTGTTGAGGGCGCTGGGATCAGGAGGTGTGCGGGATGTCTCAGTTGGACGTGCCTAGACTGGGGGGAGCAGGGGCCAGTCGATGGTGCCCGTGGCAAACATCGAGAAGCCAGGTCGACATGACCTTGTGGCGCCACGCTGGGCCGATCCTGCCTCGTGAGCAGCAGACCCAGCAATGCTGATTCAAGAATGGCGTTAGTGCAGCGATGCAAGCACCAAGGAACAAAGGCTTCTGTCTCGCCGCCAGGCTGTGGGTCAGGTCTCGGGCTGAAACTGCATTCGGCGCACTACTGAGTTGGCGCTGCATCCCGGCTGCGGTTCGGTGGGGCAAGGCGGCAAGCCAGCTCAGATAGCCACGGGGCGTTGCCGTCATCGGCCATCTACAGGGAATCTCCAAGGCAAGGGCGCTTGGGCGCACTGTTTGACCTGGGCCGGATCCGCCCCGGATTGACGGCAAGGATTTCCAGGCAGATCAAGGGCGCCAGGTGCTTTGCACAGGGCCTGACGCCGGTAGCACAGTTTCCCCTCAGCAGGCGAAGGGATGCTGTGGCGTAAGCCAAAGCCAGCCTGGAGGCTTTCCCGCCCGGTCTGGCAGAGGAGGTCACCTGAGGGATTACGAGGTCCGGAGGGAAAGATCGAGATATGATGATCATTGGCAGCCGGCGCTGGCGCAGCAACGCGCAGTTTCCAATTTTTCAAGCACCGGCACAGAAATCCTTTGAAGGATTTCAGGTGCCGTACGTGTGCGTGCCTTGGTTCCCGCCGGTCGAGGCTGCAGGAGCCGCATCGTGCTGGGCGTGGTCTTGATCGTGGTGAGGTAGGGCAAAGCGATAGTGCTCCAGCTGCCTCAGCATTGAATGGCGGCCGACTGAAACGGCGGCAGCCTCCTGGCCTGTGACCAAGCCGGCGCCTGCTCAGGGCAGGGTTGAGCAGCGGAATCCAGCGTGCCCAGGCAGAGGGCCTGCTCCGTAGCAACAGAGGTAAGATGCCGCAGGTCAGCGCTCAGCCACGCGGGGAGGATGGTACAAGGTGACGCCCGTTCCTTTTCGAGTGACACCTCTTCGAGTGAACCGGGCAGATTGGCGCTCCACCTCGTCCAGCGTTTAGCAAAGGTGGGAAGTGCGAGTGAGGTCGAGCGGCCCTGGGGTTCGGGTTGCGCAGGGTGCTGCGCGGTGACGACAGGGTTTGCGCAGACCGTGTTTGGTTGACCAGCAGATCGAGGTCGGCCTCCTCAGCCGCCATTTGATCGGCAGCAGCCGGCGGAGTGACCTGGCGGGAAAACTGGGCTCACGGGTAAAGGTCCACAGCACCTCACGACTGCTTGTCAGGATGAGGTAGGTGTCATCGCTGTGAAGCTGCCACGCTGGGTGAGCAGTCGGTGTCGGGCGGCAAGGGCGACGAGGGAATCCTCATAGCCGTTCCACCTGGCGCAGGTGTGGTGGCGCGTTAGGTGCATTGCACCACCTTGGGGTTCGCGGGGGCTTCAGGTGCATGCGCCAGCACCGTCTACCGTTCGGCGTGGATTGACTGGTGGGTCGGGATATAAGATGTCTTGTTGCCGTCTTCGCGCAGGGCGAAACAGAAGCCTTGCTGGAGCAGCGCAGGGCGCTCGATAAGGCTCTCGTGTGGCAAGCTGCAGCGGTTGCTTCTCAAGAAGCCAACGCGGCCGCAAGCCTCAAGCGCGACGCGCATGCTTGTCGGTTCTTCTGGCTCAGGACGTAGACCTTCTAAATTGGTGCGGTGGCGGGCGTGAGGCAAGGACTGGTCGAGCAACCGGCGACCGTGAATTCATCGGGGGAGATCAAAGGAAAGCAGCAGGCTGGAAGCCTGGGCGCGCAGCGATGCAGCAGGATGGGTTGTTAGAAAGGCACCTCTACGATCTTTCTGTTCGGCTCGAATGATCAGCCGGGTGCGATCTAAAGGAAGCCGAGCGAAGCGGCGAGTTGGGGAGGGATCAGGCAGGAATCAAAGTGGAAAGGGAACCCGGCTAGCCCACAGCTGGAGAGCAAGGCCCCCGAGCTTGCGCAAACAGCGATGGATTGCTGGTGGTGCCTGTGATGTAGTCACGAATGTCAGTGGTTTTTGTCCACCAGTTCGGCGAGAAACAACAGTAGAAAGGTGAGGCAGGGAAGCGGAAGTTGCATCGAATCAAGGTTTTGGAGTTAGGGCTGAGCAATCCGAGGCTGGCCTGGAGCCCAGCCAGAGGCCGAGGGACACCAATCAGCAGTCCGAAATCCGCTCTCAGCGCTGTGCGGCAGCAACGGAGGCCAACAGCGCCCAACAGCAGCACCAGGCTGGAGGCGATAAGGCGAGGGCAGCAGGGAAAACAGCAGGGGCGGCGGATTCAGCGCAGCAACAGGAGCGGCCAGTTGGGTCTTGTCGCCCAGCTCTGGCGAGGAACACCGTGTTTGAAGGTGGTGAAGATAAGCGCCCACAGGTTGTGTGTGGCTTGCCTCAGCGGTGGTCATCGGGCTAGGGCTGTTGGATCATGCTGACGTCGTGCCTCCGTCAGCGCGCAGCACGAGCTGCGTTCGCTGTACCTCGATTGCCGGCGGCACAGACAATCGCGAAGCGGTCGCTCTGCTCAGTCGTCCCCGAAAAGGGCAGGAAGGTTGCTACCCGAAAAATAGGAGGTACTTGCGTAGATGCCGGCAAGCGTTTGTTCACCGGTGTTCGTAAGTGGGGCACAACCATGGCGCCCACCATGGTCAGGTACTCGGTGGCTGCTGGGCTAGTGCTTCGAGGGCTGCTCCGCCGCTTCCGATCCAGCCGGAGCAGGCGCACAACCCGCGATGCATGCTCCAGTGGCTCCGCAAGGCCATCAACTCCACCAGGTTGCTGTGACATAGCGTACAGTGGAACGGGGTGGGGGGGGGAGTCCCCCCCGATCCCCCCCCGTTTTTGCAGGGCTTCCGTTCTCCGTAAACTGAAGCACAAGAAGTCTTCGTAGCGGGAGGGATTCAAATTGGGTCTCGACATCCATTCAATTGCTAAACTTTCAATTGGCCCTGGCGTTGATCCCTGCAGGCCAGCCGTGATCTTCATTCTTCTTCTATCGGCGGCGCGCTCCTTGAGCTCAGGCTGCCACCGAGTGCCAGAGCGCTCGTTGAACATGTCCCTGCAAAATAGGGTGGTTTGCTGCTGCTGATGCTGGAAGCTGGCGGCGCAATTCCTCCCGGCCTCATTGCGATAACAGTGTCCCATCAGCGAGGCACAGTAAGGTGCTTCGCGCGTTGCAACACACTTTCTCCGCGACTGGGGCGCAGGCCGTTCGAGTTGCAGGCGTTTCCTTCGCCTGCCAGCGATTGGATGCGCAACGCGAGGCCACATCACCTGGATGGGAAGGGACTCACCCTGCCAACGCCAGGCAATGCCCGCTGACGGCACTCCCTTGCTCAAGGTTGGTTGCAGAATGGCGCACGCAGCAGGCGCGTTCGATTGCCTTGCAACCGGCAGACAGAACCGGGCAAGCCAGCCGGCACCGAGACGGTTTTGACCGCTGCAGGTTCGCAGAAATTGGAAGTGACCGCGATCCAGGGAATCTGGCTTTGGCTCACCGGGCACGCTGCTGCGTCCTTCAACATACATGCCGCCTATTGAGGCTGATCAACGCGCAGCGTTCTCGCCGCACGGTGAAGCCAACCTGGCCGCCGGGTGACGCATGGCGCTCAGTCAGCGCTGCAATGGCTTCAGGCTGGATCATCAAAGCAAAGCCACGAGCGCCTCGCCGAGGAGCGCAGCGTCGCGTTGCCTTTCGTGCTCAGCAGAGGACGCAAGGCCGAACGTTTCACAGCCGGCGCACCCCCGATCACCCACATGGTGCATGTCTGGCCAGCAGCAGAAACCGGGGTCCGCTCCGGCCGTCCGCTTCACAGGCACCGTCTTCGGCCTCGATCGATACATGAGCTTCGCGCGTTGCCGGTTGAAGCGCTCGATCCTGGCAGCTTCCATGGCCCGTTCGTCGTCTGCGATGTGTGAGCAACTCACCCGCTGGGGTCCCAGCGGCCACCGCATTGATCCGAGGCGCCAGTTGAAAAGCCCACAGCGTTGATGAGGGGGTGTCCCCACGCACCAAGGCGTTGCAATAAGCGACCTGCAGGCCCGCAGGCCGGGAGCAATGCAGGCGGGCAGCCGTCGGCACCAAGCGACGGTTCACCCAAAAGGAGAATGTCGGCGATCGATGCCGATACATGAACAGATGAGCGCATGGCGGTGGGTCCCGCCTTCCGGCCAGGGCTGCGGCGAGGGCAATCGCAGCACGGATAGGCAGACTGAAGCCAGACTCGTAGGGGCCTCAGGAGTGAGGCCGGATGCAGCAGGGCAGGTAGGGGATGCTTGGCCGGTGGCAGGGGTGTTGGTGGTCGGATGAGGATCACTCCACTGCAGGCTGGGCCCGCTCAGGCATCAACGCGGCAAATGCGTTGTCCGCGGTGACCAGACGGCGATGCCTCCCGCCAGCGTTCGACATGGGGCATTGAGGCGTAGCATCGTCGAGCGGCTGGGGATCGCCGCACCGGCCTGGCCCAGAGCCGCTGCAGCAGTTCCGATACAGTCGGGCGGTGCTGGTAATGCCATCGGCGTCGTTCACTTGCGATTCTACGGTTCGGCCAGTTGCTGCGGCTGTAAGACAGCGAGTGACCGGCCCGGCTAAGATCGTTGGAAGTGCTGGATTGGGGTCCGGGCGGCCCGCGCCGGTTTCGAGCTACATGGCCGATCGCTCTGCGTGCCGTAGCCCGGGCGCAGAACAGGTCAGAATCTCGGGGCTCAAGGCGAGCGGACGGATGGCCTCGGATCCATCATCTATTGCCGGAGGGGAGTGGAAGTGCAGGCGCTGCTGGGGCAGGGGGTGAGCAAGGGTCCCAGGGAGATGGCCCTGCATTCTGGCTGTTTGCTTCCCATCGATGCCCCTAACTGCGTCCATGCAGGCACGTTTCGTCCCAGAGTTTCCATCAGCCAGCGGCCTCGATACAGGCGATGCACCGCAGCCATTCAGGCGCACCCGCTCAAGCGCCTCCAATGCGAAGTTCAGCAGACTCTGCTCGATTGGCTCAGGGGAAGCAGCGCAAAGGCAGCGCGCCTACTGGCGCTGTTGATGCGGTCTCTATGCGGTACATCTCACGTTTTCTTCCTATTCCGATCGGCCAGCGCCGCCCTGGCGGTGCTGGATGGTGGTGCTCGTGGAGCTGGTGATCCGGCTACGCAGCCGCTTTTCTCAAAGGATATCAGGGCTGGGCGTGGGGTGATGACTGTGAAACTTTCGGATGGAATTGTCTACCGGGTTCTTGAGGGGCTTCAAGCTCGGTCCTGATCCTGGTCTAGGCCAACCCTTGTCTTGTGCGGCCGATCTCAAGCTGCTGTTCGTTCTTCGCGTTTTTCATCGAGGGGTAGACAAGCTGGCCGTTCCGCTCAAGAAGCCTTTGCGCGACAAACGTTCCTGCATACGACGGTGCCTGGCCTTTCAATGGGCATGACGCTGGATTGTGCCCTCCTTGATGTTTTCTTCTTGGGAGACTTCCCTATTGATACACATCAATGATATCGCTTGGTCTTGCCTTTAGTAAAATCGCTAAACTGACAGGCCATGCAGAAACCCTGGTGAGCATCCACGTCCAGTGTTCCCGTCTGGTCGTCGCACCTGGACTCTTCTGGAGGCCATTGTCGGCTGGCTCCTTCCTGGCCCAGGCCGCGCCCACTCGGGTCCTGAGTCCAGCGCGCACCAATCCCTTTCCGGCTCTGGGCTGCAGAACAGGCCGGCGCCTCCTAACGCGAGTGGTTGCAGCCATAGCCGCGACGGACAAGATAAGGCATGGACTATCCCCCACCACGGGAGTGGGCGGTGTGGTGAAGCGACGCAGCTCGCAGGATGTGCCGGTGTTTTCGGCACGATCAATGTGTGCGCAAACTGCCAGCAGGCCAGGGTTCCTCAGTCGGTCAGCGATAACCGGACCGAGGAGGACATCCGGGTTCTGGTGATGCAACATACTGCTGGTGTTGCTGTTGGTTGGGCGGGCTCGACGTTGCTGATCCGCGTCTCGCCAGGTGGCGAACAAGAGGATCGGTTTGGTGCAGTCAGCCCGTGTTCAGGAAAGGAGGGCACCGTCAGCGTGGCCTTCGAGGATGTTGGCGGGCCATAACGAGCGAAGGAGGAACTTGCAGAGGTGGTGCCTTTTTGAGGCAAGGAGCGATTCAGCCATCGGCGAAGATCCCCAAGGCGTGGCTGTGATAGGCCCGCAGGTTACGGAAAACGCCTTGCTGCCAGGCGATTGTGGCGAGCGGGGGTGCGCTCTTCTCGATGCGGTTCGGAGTTAGTCGAGAATGTTCGTGTGTTGGCGCCAGCCGGTGCGCGATCTGTTCAAGCGCGCAAGGAAAGCCCTTCAGTATTTTCATTGATGAGGTGATGCGGTTGGCAGTACGCGGCGCCGGGATAGGCGGCGCACGATGAGCGTGAGCAGACCTCAATCCATTGCTCTAGGAGATGGAATGGCTTTTGAGGAGAATCCGGGGTGATTCTGCTGGCGGCACCAACGCTCAGACGTGCTGGATGTCCGCCCTGACCCGGGGGCGTTTTTGATCGCCAAATACCGTTGATGGCTACCCGATCGCCGGGTATCGGAAGCGATCCTTTGCGTCATGCGCAGCCGGCTTGGTCTGAGCCAGGTGTCGCAGGGCTGGCTGCCCGCACGCCAAGGTTTTTTCAGGAGTGATTCTTCACCTGGCTCAAGCGC
>Ga0163217_1064209_pt1 | contig 10001 bp, 13 predicted proteins | sample SynspAceP_FD_185933 | JGI IMG/M metagenome (GOLD analysis project Ga0163217, IMG submission 185933) | Saline lake microbial communities from Ace Lake in Antarctica - Synechococcus sp. Ace-P (PacBio error correction) | ecosystem: Environmental > Aquatic > Non-marine Saline and Alkaline > Saline ...
CAAAAAGAAAGGGGAATAGACCCCCGAACACAAAACCGGTTTTTTTGGGCGACACGTCCGGCCGTATCCACCCCGTAAGTTCGTCGGGATTCGTCCGCCTCAGCCCCGGTGGACCCGAGAAAAACAGAAAAAGCCGCGCCCCCGAAAAACGAACAAGCAACCGCGCGAGCAAGAAAAATTCAGGCCATCGTAACACGGAGATCCGGGCGCGGACCGTTCACGCCCCAATTCCATCCCGATTAAATCAAGCGATCGCCGCGCAAACGAGTGCTTTGCGTCCCGTTTTGCGCTCGCCGCCCTTTGGCAATCAACCGATTGATAACGCCTGTTTCCGGCCCCAACGCCGAGTCCAGGCAACAGAAGGTTCATCGTTTTTTTTCGCTATTTCGGGCCCAAATGCCGATGCCCATGTCCTTTTGACGAAATGCTTCGATCATAGAAACCGGGTCCCGAAATCCTCGGCTCGATTATCCGTGGACCGGGTTGCTCCAAGCGACCAACTTCCCGCTGCACCGGAGCCGCCGAACGCAACACGTGGGCAGATCCAACCCGGCCCCGGCCGACGCGTAACACGAGCGCCTCGCAGACCGCCGAATCATGCCGGGTCGCGAATCAAGGTTTGATTCCAACCAAATTTTCGTATGTTGCCCCGGCACCCGGACCGCCTTGATGAACGATCGTTTTCCCGCGACGTTTCGAAACACGGCATCACGGAGTTCACCGCGTCCTCGTCACACCGATCATGAATCGACAACGCGGCCTTCCTTGGCACCACGATCGCCGCCCGAAACGGCGCATCGAGCGATCGACGCCAGCGAGCCTTTGCCGCGCGTGAATCTCACCGCGGCGACGGTTCATCGTCCGTCCCTGTCAACAAGAATGGCCGTTGTCGTTTGATTGCCCGAGAGTGCTCCGTGATACGGATTCAAAACACGTCCACGACATCGTGCGGGGTAACCACGATCCGCGACACGATCTGCGGAGTTGGCGGCGACTTCACGAGGCGAGTTCCGCCCACCGGGCAAACCCCGCTCGATGCAACGGTTCCGGCCTTGGCAGCGCCCGTTCCGCGGTGGTGATCGTCAGCGGGATAGCCCGGCGGCGAGCAGATGCCCGGTCCATGCCTATGTCCCCATGACCCCCGGTTCCGATCCATCCGGATCGGGTTTTTTTCAGGCGGTAGACGACAAAACTCAGCAACCTGGTGATCGAAAAGTTCTATGCAAAATGAGCCCGTTTCGAAGCCGAGCCGGTCTGTTGATTCACAAGCCCAGACGCGCAAGCGAGTGAAGGCAGGCAGGAATGCACTCGCTTTGCGCGTCGGGCTTGTATTGAAAACACGTCATTCCTCTGAAAACGATTAAAACAACAGGCCTGCTTCGCCACGGTTGTGAGGTGAAAACTACCAACTCATCAACGGTTTCCCGCTTAACCACCTGATTCCTTGCCGCGTCCGCCGAGTTCTTTGTCGGACGTATCCCGTAATTCCGCTGCGTCTTCGCTGACGCGGCTCTCGACATCGGCGAGAAGTCTCTCGGCGCCTTGTCCCAGAAATCAGCGATCGTTTCTTTCGGCGAGCAAACTTCGCACGAAACGGAACACAAACCGGAATCCCGAACGCCGCGCGAAACGGGTCGCGTGGTGAACCAGCCACGCTCAGCGGAAGTTCGGGTTTCCTTCGATTTCCATTCTCGGTCATCGGTGCCAATCAGAGTAGCAACTGCGTAGTTCCGGCGGATCCATTTCCCAAACTGCCGCAACGGACGACGCACGGGTACGGGTTGACCGCCCAAACGCGTTGCGCTGCTGGCATCGCCCAGGATTCTCGTCCATCATTGTATCCGTCTTCGGTGTACTCTTAACCGTCCCACTCGGAGACGTTGCCCGTGCATGTCATAAAGACCCGAACGGGTTGGGTTCCTTTTTCGTCGCGGACTTCGGCTCGGGGCCTTCGAGCGAGTTGTCCGTAATACCAAGCGTAGCTTCGATGTCGTCGGGATCATCGCCCAACGTAAGGCCGTCGAGGTTCCACGGCGAGCGGCGTATTCCATTCCGCTTCGGTGGCAATCGGTATTGCCCGCCGGTCATTCCGCGACAGCCATTGGTGAATTGTTGAGGCGGCGTACTGCGTTCATCGTGACCGCAGGTTTTTCGGGATCGAACCGTATTTCGAACGTGAACGAGGGATCGTAAAACAGTTCCGTCGGTGCGGTGCCCGGAATCGGCGAGGATTTGGACTCGTCGAACGGTGCGAATGCCCTTCGGCTCGAAATTCTTGAACATCGCCGTAACATTCCGCAATGTATTCCTTGTACATGTCCCAGCGAACTTCGGTTCTGGCAAACCCACTATCGGTTTGAACCTTCAAACGGGATCGTCGGCCCCTCGTCTTCGACATGGTCCTCGGAATCCTCGGGCGAACCGAATGTGAACTCGCACACCGGGAACCGGGATCATCTCGACTCGATATCCGTTAGCCGGGGATGCGTTGGTATAAGTTACGCATGAACGTGCCGTCTTCAACGCCACGAACGTCCCGTCGGCAGGTTTCCCCGTCTTCGACGAATGCCGGGCGCTGCGTCGCCAATCTGGCCGTCGCATCGCGCTGAACAAAGTGCGGTGAAAAGCAAACGTCGCGCCAGGCGCGGCCAATGCGAGCAGACGAAAGCGCGCTGTCGGCGAGCGGGTTGGGTGATCGTGAATCGCAATGAAATTGGCTCGAAACACAGAAAAGGAGGGCGGTGGGAGCGATAGCTATTATGCGCATGTTATCACATGTTCAGATGAGATGCCTCACTTTCTATTTCTGAACGTCCCGCCCGGTATTAACACTCCACACCTCCCTGCCGAGAATTGTTCCGACGAGTGGGTCGCCAAACGAAACGATTGCCCCCCGGAAACCGCGAACAGTCCCCGTTGAAAGAAAACTCATCCCCGAAGCCGTTTCTATCAGCGAGCTTTGCCCGCAATCGACTAAACCGAGCGTTCAGAATCAATTGCAGTTGACGTGGAAATGCGAGTAAGTCTTTCGGGCGAGCCGTTTAACGCTAGCGCTGTCGAATTTAATCGTTTTCCGACAATTCGCGTCGGTTACCAAATCGACAGTCCGCTAGCTCCGTTGATTGCATGAAAACCATGGTCAGCCGTAAAAGAGCGAACGCTACGAATGGCGATTTCAAATCTTCTGTCCGATTCGTTTTGGTCGTTGTCCGTGTTGAGTGCGATCTCAATGGTTGCCAACCGGACGAGAAAACAAGCGACGGTGCGCGACCGAGACCGAAATCGTTGGCGATGCGACGATCCGCGTTGGATCGAGTTTGGAGAACTGCGGTTCCCGGTGAACGCCGGGTGCGTCCGATGGAACGGCAGTAAATGTACGGCGGCACCGCCGGTTTTCCCACGCCGTATCAACTCCCTTCGGGAAAACGAATTCACAACATGGACACAGCCACTTTGTGCAGGCCGCGTGCAACTGGCGACGGAAAACGCTGCTCGGCCAATTTTCGAAATAATCAAGCGCGTCGGTATGGGACACGCAGTCGTTTCGTCAATGGAAAGTCGTTTCCGCTCTCCGCGACCGCAGACGAATGACTCTGGACACCTTTGGCGATCGCGAATCAGCGAGGATTGGTTCCCGATCGGCGTGAATGATCTCTCCGAATGCCCAACACCGAACCGCAGGCCCGGTAACTCCGCGTTTTTTGATTCCGCCAGCCGGAGAAGAAACACGTTTTCGCCAACTACGCGTCTCCGAATCCGATCGAATCACTCGCTTGGATTTTTTGTCCGGTGGACAGCGGTTACTCGTCCGGTACGAACATCTCTCAAAGATGATCCAACTCAGCGGGAACGAGAACTTTGGGAGCATCGCGGGCCGAGAAGATGCTGGCCGAGTTTTGCTCGCGGCGCTCCGGGTGATCGTCAAGCACCCCGGAATCGCAAGTCTCATTGCCGTCGGTGAGGATTCGGACAATCCACCGAGATCAAAAATCCATGACGGTTTTAGCAGCGGTGGAACTGCCGGCACCTGGACCGAGCAACGGGGGATTGCTCCAAAGTTTCTTGCGTTCCGACCGGACTCACAACAATTGTTTGATGCCAGTCAGCCGCCGGCACCGAATGACTCGGTCGGCCGGATCGTGCCGTGGGAGTTTGCCTCGTGCCAAATCACGTTCGAAACAAATCGCGAGGAATTCCCGTTTGCTTCGGCGATGTCGAATGCCGAAGGCCAGCGGATCTTCGCTACCATCGGCGAAACCGGGCCCGGATGGAGGATGACATCGACTACTACCTAATCGGTTGGAATGCAAACAGGATCCTCCGCGATCCCGAACGATGGCTGGGATCTTCTCGACCGAATCAGGTCCGATCGATTGTTTTTTCGTTCGAGGTCCAATCATTTTAGTGTTGAGAAAAAAAACGTGTTCCGTGCTCGACGTCCACACGGGGCGTCGCCGACAGTCCCTGCCGCGATACGTTTCGCCAAGATTTTTCAAAACCGGGGGGTTCCGATTTCAGCAGGACGGCATTGGCATTGATTTCGGGCGGCCGTTACCTCGGCCATTGCGTTTGACGGACCTTGCGGACCGGAACGTCATCATGCGAGTCGCCCATCATGCGGACAGACGGAATGATGGGTGCAAGACGGCGAGAACGCGGTTTCAGTAACAGTCGACACCCCCAGCCCTCACGCTATTCGGATACCGCAAATCGGGTTGAAACGGTATTGGAACCTCATCATGGAGGCGTCTCACTACGCGGCCCCATGGAACAACCAGGATGACTTAAGATGCTCGGTACATCGTGCGGTCCCAACCGACGGGCCGATGATTCGATCGGCCAATCAACGGCATCTTGCCTTATCCGCCCGAGAAGCGGACTCGCCAACGATCCTGCATCGTTTACGCAAACAACATCGGTGATTGACCCCGTCACCGCAAACGTTTTGCCGCGGCGTCGGATCGGGCGATCGAGGAATTCGAGATTCCCAATTGGCGAGCTTCTTGGCAAAATTTGGTGAACGTTTCCGAGACGGTTCTCGACCCATGAACTACACGCCCCGACGGCACTCCACATCGCTGCCTGCGGTGTCATCCGTGGCAACGTGATTCCCGAAACGGTTTTCCGCAATTCTCGATCCCCGGTCGGGCATCGATCTACCATCGCGAATCACAACAGGTTCTCGATTGAAAGGGCACACCGCGGTGGTCACGTCGATCGCGATCGACGCACCTCGCATCGTTGTGCGAAGAGTTCGCATGATGGAAACGATTCGTTTATGGGAGAATGCAAAACCGGTGAGTGCCTGCACGTGTATCGAGGGCATCACAGCGACATGCCCAGCGTGGACATCAGCACCGAAGGACGCACTGCTCCACGAGCGCGGGAGCGTATGGCATCGCCCGTAATGGAACAATCTGCCGGCGTCGTTGATACCAAGATCACGCCGGTTGGGAGAAATTTGCTCAGGAGTTTATTCTCGTCGATAGCGGTTCGGACAATCAATCCGCACAAACCTGAATTTGGAACCACCATCGATCGGCGATCCGACTCCGGCAAAGAACACTCAGCGCTGGGATGTTTGTGGAGGTCGGGGATGTCAGCACGCGTGAATTGGAACAACAACGCAAGTGGAACCATGATGGAGAAATGCAACGCGAAATGCGGCGTTTCGAATCACCCGAAATTCCGCACATCGAGCGCACCGCCGCCCCCCTCGGCGTTCGAAGCCTCGGCGAGTGTGAGCCGCGGACGGAATCGCCGGCTCTACACCGAACTTCAACGAGCCAGCCGTTGGAAATCTTTTGAAAATGCCGAAGGATCATGAAATCCAGAGTCGGACCGATTCGTGTCGACCGACGTCATGCGGTGATTTCGCCGGACGGAAAAATTGTTTTTCATCTTCGTCAACGCCCGATCGAGAGGGGGCCAGGCAAAATTCAAAATCGATTCTCTACGATGTCGAAACCGGCGACCGACTGCGAACGATCGAGGGCGGTGATGCTCGCTGGGCACCGCTTTGAAAATCGACCCGATGGAAAAAACGTTGCTCGTCCATTTTGATAACAACAGCATTGATTGTGCGAACATCGCGACGGGCCCAATCCCTCGCGTGCTGGAGTCGACGCACTGTCGGCGCGGACGAAGTTCTCGTAGCAGCCCCGACGGGAGCATGGATGCGCGATCGTAATACCTCAGCACGGACAATTGTTTCTGTAACGATTCGTCGGCGTGGAACCGATCCAAAACCATTGTCAATGATCTGCCGTTTCGTTTGGTTCCGTTTTCACAACGCCGACGGACAAGCGTCTGATTCGCGGGGCCAGCCCTAAGCCCGATCGCGAACGTTGTTAACGATGTGGGAAATTCCGATGCCGGCGAAACCGGCAAGCGGCTTTTCGCCGACCTCTGGAGCCGTGCCGGACCGGCGGGAGAAGAAGGAGTGTTTTCCTCAATGGTGAATCAAGTATCTTGCCCTCGAATTGGAACTTATGGACCCTTTTGGAACAACGCAGCAGGGGCACATCGACCGCGGAGATTGTGACGCCGTTCAAGCAACATCCGTGAGCAATTTTTGTTTGTCTCCGGATGCTAAAACGATTCAATTCAACTCGCCCGAACCTGCGACCGTTTTGGTCGCAAGCATTGAAGAGTCGGCAGTTTTCATGTTTTTTTCGTTCCCCTCCGGCAAAGGGCGTTTAATTGTCGCAGCCGAGGGCGACCCTTCATCCCTGGGAATTTTTGTCCCTCGAAATTTTCTCGGAACGCGAAGGACTTTTACACAAAACCGAGCGGAAACGAGCCTAATCTGGCCATTAATGAGATTCCCATTTGCATTAGCGTTTTGAGTTAGCCAGCGAGACTTTCCGAAACCGACCGACCGGATTTTCCAATCGCCGCCTCGATCGCTATCATTCGGGAAAGCAAGCCCAGCGAGAACCTAAACCTTTCCGTGACCGTCCGCCGTGGGACCGTCCCGCGAAAGACCGTTTTCCTCCCTGCTTGTCGGAGTTTTCCTGAATGCTATTTTTGCGTGTGCTACAATTGCACTTTCTTGTTTGCCGCCTGCCCTGCGTTTCGCACGGCAACCGCGGTCGGCAACATTTTCCCGTTCCTGGCGAGCGACGATCAAGGTCACGTTCAGATTGTGGTTTCTGGCGAGACCACCGGACGATTCGGACTTACCCGAATTGCCGGAACGGTCCAAATTGATCAGCCTACGATCATGCCGGCGACGAGGCCCCCGATCGCGACCGAACCGATCGATTCCAATTCGTTGGTCGGCTCCGCAGCGAGATGCCGATCAACTCAACGCGGGAAATTGTCGGCGCGGTGACCTAGACTTTATCAATGGGACCAAACTGACTTACCACGTCGAACACCTGCCGCAATCCGATTCCGACGTCTTGGCCGTCCAGCACGCCCTGAACGCGGCATGCAAACGCTGATTCGCCCGGTGACCCGACGGGCGGCGTCAGCGTTCGGGTTGCTTGAAAAACGGCAACGCGTACCGACACCCGATGTCCAAATTGATTGTGTGGAAGACGGTCACGAAGAGGCGTCGAAGAAGAACGATGCCGAGGGACAGGTGGCGTTTCAATCCGACGAGGTCGAATCCGGGACTCAAATGCGTTGATGATCGGGTATGGTTGACCCATCCGGGCGTCGGCGTTTACGAAGGGCGGACCACCGCCAGCACGAACCCACTACCTGACCGCGACTTCCGCAATCGGCGCATCGCAACGGAGCGATGAAATGGCCAAAGAAAAAAACAAACCGACTGTTGATCCGCAAGCAAGGTTTCCCATTGCGCGGCGAGTTTTCCCGAGTTACGGAGGAGTTGACGAGTTTTCGGTTCACGCGTGGCGGGCGGGAAGCTGTAAAGTCTACGGGCGGGACACACCGGCGGTGCTCACTCCTATTCCAACGGCGGAACAATCCGATCGTTTTCCTGGAGTTTGGATCTCACCGCTGGCAAAGACGCGGTTTGGAAGACATTGGCCACGGACCGAAACTGCAAAGGTTTGGCCGCTCGTTTCCCGCAGGCGAGCGTGAGTCGTGCGGTGTCGGCGGCTTCACGGCGCTTCAACGCGAGGGCGAGGAACAAATCTTCGCTCGCAAACTTCCGTGGCGATCTACGAACCACAAAACGATGCGTGGACCGATCTCGGCACCGTTTGCCCGACCTCGCTCGTCGCTTCGACGCGGCCGTCATCAAACGACACGGTGTATTGTCGTCGGCGGTTGGGGATTGTCGGGCAAGAATGATGAGAGCGTCCTTGGTATCGACGCAATGGTCGTTGACTTCGAGCGATTCAAAGGCAGTTTGGAACGCTCGCCGACTCACCGATCGAGCGACGTGCAATAGTGTCGCTGCTTCGGCGGCAAAACTCTACGGCTTCGGTGGGATGCAAAGCGAGGCGGCCCGACGACTCGCGTTGATGTTTGAATCGGTAAACCAATCGTTTGGACCGAGCAAGCAGCGATCCCCCGTGCCGGATGTCCGGTTTTCCGGTTCATAGCGTTCGCGATCGGTAGCGACTTTTATGTTTTCCACGATGGGACCGGTTTTGTACATCGACTCGGCAACCCGCGAGGGTTGCCTGGACCACGGTCGCCAAGATTGATCCGCCCCGCTTCTTTCACCGCCATGGTGCCGCACGGCCGACAACGCGTTGGGTTGATGATCGCGGTTGCGAACATGGAAGTGGGCAAGTTTCACGCAGATCGACGAGAATCCGCGTGCGTTGAGCACCTCAGTCCGAAATGTTCGCCAAGAACCACGTAGGCGAGTCTCTCTGAAGACTCGCAATTTTCCAAACGTCTCAAGAGAGACGCTGCTAACGTCGTTTGCCCGAATGGCCAAAAAGTCTGCTGGAGTCTTCGTTGTCCTCTGCCTGCGGCCAGAAATGCAGGGAATAGCGACGACGAGCCTCCGGTGAGTTGAACCACACTCCTTAGGCCAGCCCACGCTCGTTCTTACCCCTTTGCGATTCACGTGGATCAGAATTGGGGAACTAGTTTCCATTCTTGTGATAACCACTAAGGAGTGAAGAAAATTGCGTTCATTACTACGGCGGAAATCGCGGCTTTCACACTCGTCGAACTACTCGTCGTCATCGCGATCATCGGCGTGCTCGTCAGGTGCCTGCTGTTCCTGCGGTCCACGGCCGCTCGCGAAGCGGCCCGGCGGATGAGTTTTGCTCGAACAATCCAAAGCAATGCTCCTGCCTTAATGCCGAAGCAAGCCGAACCTGCAAGATTTGATCGATTTTCTCCAGCCCGATCTAACACCGGCAGATTATGGCACCAACGTCCATCCATCCCAACAACAGGCGGCCGCCCGCACCGCTCGTGCGATGTTTCCGTTGCCCAGCGATGGACGCGAGGACCTGTTCACGCATGTTCGATTGTTGACACGGCGGCGGGGCAAGCCTATCGGGGCCCCAACGTGGTCGCATCGACCGGTTCAGGACGCGGTACGGCGCGCGGAACCCGCGTGAAAAAAAACGACGGCGCTGTTTTTACGATGGTTCCAGCCGGGTTTCCGCGACATCCTCGACGGCACCAGTCACCACACGGTCGTGTTTCTCCCGAAACCTGCTTCGGCGACGGGACGATCGCAAAACGCGTCCGGTTCAGGACTACGACGCCGGTGGCGTGGGTCGGTCATGGATTCGGTGATGAACCCCGGATGGTTCGAATCCCCTTTCGCCGCGGCCCAGTGTGGGGATGGTTTCGGCTATCGCGGGTACGCTTGGATTTCCGGCAAAGCGTATGGAGTACGTTCAACACTACGATCCCGCCGAACGAATCACCCCGACGCTTGTCAATTGGCCTACGGATGGTTTTCGGTCGCGTGCCCACCTTCCGGGGCGTGGGATGTTTTTTCTCGCCGGATGGGCAGCGTGCGTTTTCGTCACCGAGTCCGTCGATCAGGAAAATCAGACGAAACGCCGGCCTCCCGATCGCCGACCGCAAACATCAGCCGGGGAACTGTG
>Ga0163217_1068529_pt1 | contig 10001 bp, 4 predicted proteins | sample SynspAceP_FD_185933 | JGI IMG/M metagenome (GOLD analysis project Ga0163217, IMG submission 185933) | Saline lake microbial communities from Ace Lake in Antarctica - Synechococcus sp. Ace-P (PacBio error correction) | ecosystem: Environmental > Aquatic > Non-marine Saline and Alkaline > Saline ...
AAAAGAGAGAGTCGGCTGCGTGAGTACAACTCTGGTCCGGGTTTTGTAGTTCCCCTGTCCATAACATATGGAAAGATACGGTTTACGTCCCCGCCGGATAAATCGTTTTGGCAAAATCAAAAACAGGAAAAATTGAATTTCAAAATTCGAAATTACAAACCAATATGCCGTTTTTTTTTAATTTTCTTTTAAAAAATCACATAAATTAAATGGAATTTTTCACCATGATCCCTCTAAGAAATTTATCCGTTTTTTTGGTGAAAAAAGCGCGCCCAAATTTGGGTACGAAACAATTTCGAACCAAATCGACCCATTCCGCCCCCCAAACTAACTAAAATTTGTTTTAAAACCCCGCTAAATTTAATAGCCGAGAATTTTGAGTGCAAATATCTAGTGTTCACTCTGCTCGGCCTAACAGAATCGACCCAACACCTCGAATTCTCTCTAAATTGGCTAAACCGATAATCTTTTCCTCGCAAAGACATTCTAATAGAAGGCAATTGGTTGACGCTACAGCTGCCTTTGGTTACATAAATCCTAAGAATATCGCTCGTATTTCCTTTGGTCTAATGAGGATTACTGGATTTTGTTTACCTTGTTCATATACGATACTGTTTAACTATATAACCGGAATCATCACTATTTCCGGCCTAAAAGCCTGTACAACTTATACAACCAAGCAATGTTTGCTTGGATTATCATCGCAACCACAGCCAACTTACTTTTATATCATTGCTATCAAACTTTTTTAACTCCGAAGAAAAAATACTGCTCCTGACCCGCACCAATGACTAAAGTAAGGCATATTTGTCGCCAATTGCTATGTAAATTCATCTTTCGATAATGGTGGCATTGTAAATACGCCAACCTATTCCTACTCCTATAATTAAAGCAGCTGAAATAGATACCGTACGCCTAAGAACATAAATTCGAAAACTGACCGTTGCTGATTTATTAAAAAAGATACCGGCGGACATATAACATATGCAACTGTTATGCATCCTCCGAGAGCCAAACTGATTCCTTGACTACTCGTGTAGCGAATAATTTTTGAACACAATTTTTGGAATAAACGGCCAATGTAAGTACACATAAAGGATTAAACTCACTGTGATAAAAAAAAGATTTCTTAAGTAAGATCACATTATTTAACGATCAAAAAAGATATACGCTGCATACTCGAGATAAATAATTGAAAGACTATCATAGCGACTAAAAATTATCTTTTTTTTTAAAACGTTCGCTCCTGATTTCACTTCTCTCGTTTTAAAAATCGTCCTAAGAACTTTGAATTGTTTAATTTGTTTGGTGAATGAATCGTGTACCTCGCCATTAATTTAAGTCTTCGTTACCCTTGTTTGAATGCTGAAAACTTTCTCTTTGCCAAATTCTTTTTCTATTCTGATAAGCCTCTTTCATAAAATAAGAGCGTTTGCAATATTATGCGCAATCTGAAGCGAATAAAAATGAACTAAAATGGCTTCAAATTTAATGTTTACTTAACCTTTTGAGTTTTTTCACCGAAACTACCCTATAGTAGCTTCCAGCGTTAGCTGGGGCTAAGCTCCTTTCGGATCCAAGTTTCTATAAGCTAGTTGGATCAATTTAAGGATGCCGTGATTCCGCTCTGGATGCAACAACGATGGGAGTTACAGCCCCGTTTTTTGTATTCAAAAAATAAAGATCCGTTTGAATCGGGAAATGTCCCGTGTCGTCGGAACTCGGATCAGAAGTATTGAGTTCCGCTCGTCATGAATGAATTTTATTTGCTAAATATCTTTCATTAATTCGCTGCGAACAATGCGTACTCTTCCGGGAATAAGGTTAATGGAATGTTCTGTTATCTAATTCTTGTTTGAACAAGCCGCAATCTTCGTAATACAGTCTCTTTTCGTTGGTTCCAGCGACCATTTTTATAATTGTTGTGCGACTAAGAATGTGAGTAATGCTTCATCAACCGCTACATCGAAGCATTTGCTAAAGAATCGTCCATTGTTTGCTAGCTCGTCGTCGATGCCTGGGTAAAATATGACAAGTGCAAATCAATCATTCGACTTCTCCCTATTCTCCCGTAATATGTAGAACATTATCATTTGATACTCTACTCGTTAAAGATAGCAGCAACATCATTGCTTTCTACCATAATCTAATAACTCTTTTGAATTTTTAACCAATGTCCTTTATCGCTCCACCTTTGTAATTCACAAAATGGTTCATCAACTTTGGGCTAGCCTACACCTTGCATCGGTAACAGCGACAATAGGCAATACTCAAAGATGATTAAATCACAAAGACTTCTTCAAACCTCTTTAATTAATGCCATTTTTTTTTTGTAAGGCTAACAACTCTGAAGGGTTTGTGATATAACGCCACTTGTAATAACGAACAATCCTTCTGTTGCATCCGATGAGCCCATGTCGCCGATTTTTACATCTTTTTCAGTCAAAGAGTTGTCAAGCCATCCATTGTTAGGTATTTAAAACGTTTTTATGACAAGTTGGGTTTACGCATACTGCATCTACTATTAATACTCGCTTCCCTTGCATCGCTCAAAGGTCACAGCTAATGGCCGAAAACCGTTGATTTCCCCGCTCCTGGACCAGCAGATGAACAGTATCGTTTTTAAATCACTAACGCACCATTGAAAATTGAATTTTGCGATCGTTCAAACTGTTCGGCAATTACGAACTTGGGTCGAGTCAATGTAATTAAGCTAGGGTGCGTTTCGCTAATTCTTTTAGTTTGTTTTCTTTCAAACCTTTTTTTCCACCTTATACCTCTACTATGAGCTCTCCTTTTATTATTTTGTTGTTTGACTGCTCTACTTTTGAAGCTAATTCCGATTCAGACTTCAAAACATTGCTAAACTGGTCCAACCTAACTCTTCGGTGATAAAGCGATCATGCACGTAACGACCTAATTCCATAAACTCTAATAGAAGCCGCTCCAAACACCTAGCATCAACCAACTAATAAACCAATGACTAAGTAAAAGGTTATTGGCCGAAATTGATTGCCTCTGTGAATAGCCTCAGAAAATAATGTCACATTTCGACATTCATAAATATTGCCAATTTCACTTTTTGGAAAAGTCGTTGTCACTTTCAATTCGCCATTTCAGCTGCGTCCAAAAGGACTTCATCTTTGACCGTCAATGAAGAAAACTTGCGAATCTATCTTGTGTGTAACTCTCCATTTTTTTCTGATAGTTTTGCTGTTGTCAGATCTGACTCTCAGGCTTCCACTGAACTTGTTAAAATACTTGACCCTTTGATAATGCTTTTAAATTGTATTGATCATTTGAACACTTTCGTATTGATGTCCGTCAATTGATACCTCCGGTTGCACTCTGAATTTGCGATTGAACTAATAGTTGCGCAGTTCGAACTACTACTTTGCGTTGCACAAAAAAAACGTGAATCTCAGCGCTAAGATAACCATCAACAACTGCTGATAATCATGGTCCATCTTTTCTCTTTAAAAATAGCAAATAACTCCGCTAACTGATCTCTTCTTCCATGGTTTCCTGCCTACAAACCTCTTTAATCGTTCATTTTCTAATGGTGTAAAATAAACACTTTTACATAAACATACTGTAAAATTAAAATATGGTATATTAAATTTAATTGTTATTGAAAGTGGTAACTCCGTTCTTAAGGTGAATTCAAACTATTCATCATGAATCGTTTAACAAAAAAGTTAAAATCGATCAGTGGCATAAAAACTTACCAAAACTCATCGATTCCCGTCAATTAATAAAAGCGAGCACTTTAGCGGACGTGAAATCCTCACTCATTCATATTAATTTGATTTTGAATGAGTGCAGTAAAACTGTCCCTCACTCATCGATTTCCCGCATAGTAAAGTCCAATAGTATGACTGATTAAACTTTAAAACAGGCAACCAACTATACTATACTTAACTATTAAGCCTATTCCAATAAAAAGAACGCCCCCTAAGTCTGCAGTTTCTTCCTTTAACTGACTCCATCGGGTTTGTGTAATTTTGAAAAGCCAAACTAATAAGCCTAACCCATCAAAAATGGCTTAGCAGCATACCATCTTCCATAAGATTTCGTGCTTCTGCATTTTTTTGAAGCGCTTTGGAACGTCTATTACTCGCTCTTGCTTGTAATACATCCTTGTTTTTGTGCATTAATCTAAAGTCCCAGCCGGCTACTCCTTCTGGACGTTTCAGTTGTGTCTTAGCACCAAAACTTTCTGTATACCTACATGAAGGTGCTTCTCTTGCACGCCAACCCGAATCACTTCAATAAAAAGTAGCCTTTTTAGCGGCTATATTAGGAAATCCCATGACATCAGGCTGGATTTAGATGAATCCGGTTGGTCCGCCTAGTTCTTTACTGGGTCTATTTCTTGACACAGATTAAATGAACGGGGTAAACAACTCGACATCCAGATGACATTCCACTAACTTTTTCGAACGGCTCGAAAGCACTCTCATTGTTCTCCTTGATTCTCTCTTCGATCAACTGTCATTAAAATTAAAGCGTGCCCATTCCTTATGTTAGTTAATACATTCAATGTGGTAATCCGTTGAAATCGTGTTTCTTAACGTTACATCGATCGCAAAGTTGTGCCAGTGATATAAATGTGTTCATTGGGGTGATTTCTTTTTAACAGGTTGCTTGCGCTTCTTTGGTTGGAGAAAAATAAAGATACGAATAAGACGTCTGTCACTTGACGTTCATTTCTTCTGGAAAGGAAATAATTTTATCCAAGTCCTTAGCCTCTTCTACAGGACCACTTCACTGGTTATTAAAAAGCTGAAAGTCCGCGCCGCAATGTTGTTTGGTAATCTGCCGTGGTACACACGATACTGGCTTCTTTCATGACTTCTTCCATCCCGTCCAAGACACAGCGTAATTTGCGGCCAACGTCTGAACGGTTCTTTCATAACGTCTAAGTTCATGAATCCGTGAAATCGTCAAATTCCAGACTTGACCAACATTTGACTGGTGTTGAGCCTCACAACGACCATTTGATTCAAATTGTTTCCTGAACGAACGGTTAGTTCTAAACACATGGCGCCAATCTTAATCGCTTCGGGTCTGTACAAAAACCGTCAATTACTTTAATTTTTTTTCAATCAGATTACTTCCTTTCTTTGTTATTTTCTCTTGCCGGATACCAACCATGTACACAATGCTATCACATTTTTGTGACGACTGACGCCTGCAGCCAATTGTACTATGTCCCTTAATAGGATACCTGGCAAAATGGTGGCATCTAGCCCCAATATGAACCATTTTCCTATTTTGTACAGCTCCTGTCCAGACGCGAGCCCGAGAGACTACTGAGAATAATCTCCTAATCAGGCAATCGTGGTCACCCAATTGCCCTGTAATCTAAATAACATGGGTTCCCTATTCTAGGTAGCAGAAGGACTACACTCATCGCATCACGACCGTGCCTGCTCCAAAGTCGTATCGCTTACTACTACTGCTGTCGGATCAATAACCGTTGCAAATTACTGCTGACAACTTTCCCCAAACAACTTTTTTCTTACCCTATTCGTTCCACATACGCAAAACCACACATCAAATTCTGAGCGGTTTACACTTTCCCCTCTATTTGTTTGGGCTTGAATCATTTTGATAGCGCTGACTGGATACTTTTTATTACAAAATCGCTGCTACAAACTAACTTTCTTGGCCGACATTTTACTAGTAGCAATCACATCCTAACTCACTACTGTGTCCACCTTGACCATATACTAAAAAATCGTGTTCCATTCATTTCACTCCTTGTGGAGATTATGTACTCAAACATAAAGAAAGCATAGTCGATTTTCCTGATCCCACACTTTCTTTTTGCATCTACTTCCGTTTTCGCGTAATTCTTTTGCTTAATTGAATCAAATACTTTTTTAAATTTTTCTTACTCAGGGTGTTCTAGTCCATATCAAACTGTTGTTCATGTAGCCAAATTTATTCCCCTACATCATAGCGGATGGCCTTGGTATTCAGGGCTAAAAACTTTTGTGTCTGTAAGCAGCTTGCAACTGGCGTCGTTCAATTGAAACTTCTTGCAACCAGCTCCTGTTCTTTGTTTTCCTAACAGCTCAACCAATTTCCAGGAGTTGAAGAATATACCGTCCAATAAAGCCAAATCACTGCGCATCCTCCACGTTCGGCTTTTCAACCAAACTGCCTAACCTCAATACAATCCTTCTGCTAGTTTTTTAGCTGATCACAATCCATATTGACCGTATCTTCATCGGTACTCTCTCGTAGGGCTAAAACAGAACGAGCCCGTCTCTTCAAAGCGGTTCATCAATGTTTTCGTTAAGGCACTTCATCTTCATTATATCTCACCTTAAAAAACACATAAAACGTTCGTTCCGCACAAACTTTTTTCGCGGGAAAAGGGGGGGGGGGGGGGGGGGGGGCGGGGGGGTCGGCATCTCCCTAAGCCTTAGGATGCGATGACGATAAAATGCAATTAATTTAGTGGTGCTTTCAATAACTCCAACAAATCCCATGTTTCTTTACTGACTAAATTGTCTAATCAAATTGAATCAAATGGTCTTCAATCGACAACGCTGCTTCTGCCTCAACAACTAATATCTCTTTCAATCTGACTCGATCCGCTTCTTCTACAAGAATTGGAACTGTTCGTTTATCAACGATGCAACAATTCCTGGCCCATCGCTTGTTCTGTAAAAAACGCGTACCTAAATCCTGCAGCAAGGAATAACAGCTTTTTCTTACCCCCCCCCCCCCTTTTTTTGCCAAAAAAAAATGTGGAAAAAAAAAAAAAGCCCCCCTTTCTCCTTCCAAGTATAAAAAAAAATTTTATGGTAAAAAAGAAGGTCCAACAAAAAAAGCCAACGTTCTTTTTTCATTAATTCGTTTAATTTTACTCATCAACCGTTAGGATTTTCTGATGCCTACTCCATGAATCACGACACATTTCTTCTGTTCAAGGTCGTCCAATTGAACGTCTCGGCGCTTTTTGCATTCTGCAAACACGTTCCAATATCATCCAGCGCCTTTCAATCATCGCGTAAGGACCTTTTGGATTGGCGCTTTTCAAAGTATGACGACATCAAATACACTATAACCTGTACCCGTTCTAAATAATCTTGAATTGTTCCGTTTCTAATCGTCTCAACCAGCTTTAAGGGCCTCATTAGTCTAAATCACGACAGAATGTAGTCACGTACCCCTAGTTCATCGGTGTATCATAGTCACGCCAAAGACGGCTTAATTTTTCGCTTACCGACACGCTACTTGCGTAAGAAATGCATCAATATTTGGAAATGTCATAGGATCTTCCCGTCCGGCCACTCTCGTGCACAAATGGGTTAAACAGAACGCAATAGAGCCATAACCCACGTAATTACGGCCTTTATACACATCCTGCAAATTTGTTCAATCAATGCATTTCGTCGCCCAATAAGGTTCGTTGTGCTCAGTGGGAGTCCTTCCTGTTAACTGCGACGTGTTATCCATGCATATAACCGTTGCGAAGCGCTAAAGACCATCCTTCTTCACATTGTACTTGCTCCCAACTCAGCTAAGACAAAGTAACCGGTTAAGTTATTGTGGAAATTTTATGGTTAGCGACGACTGCCAACCGGCTTTTATACCCTGCAAATGAATCACTGCTTCAAATCGTGTGTTTGGAACCTTGTTTCAAAGAGCAAAGTTTATCTAAAAAATTACTTCATGAAAACTGAACCTTTCCAGTAATTCTTTGATGCGATTTAACACTTTCTGGTTTTACTATTGAATAGTCATCTACAATGACAACTTCATAGGCCTCATTAACATCTACACGTTGTGTGACTTCCGATCATATCCGGCACACCTGTCCACGAGTAGCCATTTAAACGCCTCCTTATTTTGTATTTACTGTTATTTGCTTACTTGCCAATCATAAATACAACAAGCAAAAATAACAATCTAATCATTTCAAAATTAAGTACCATCCTTACCAACTAGTTCTAGCAAAAATAAAATAACAATTCTACATTGTCATTTTTTCAAATCTTATCCTATCCAAGGTTTCTTTAACAATGGGTAGAAACGCGATTGTAATTCTGACAAAATTGTTGTAAAAATATATTCAAACATAACACCTGAACCCTGCTAGCTTGAATTTTTCAATATGCTACAGCGGAACGTAATTGCCTAAAACTGTCTACCATCCTCAAACGCCTAAGTTCTTTGCATATATTTCCATTACCTAATACATCCTAATTGTGATCGTTGAGAAATTAGCGCTTTTACGATTGCTTCAAGAACTTGACGCTGTCTTTTTGCGCAACCAATAATCCCTCAGGATCATCAATCGCATTCTAGAACGCTAAAGCTTTGAACCCTCCAAAAATTTAAGTCTCTCCCTTTAGTAAATGAGTACTCCTCAAAAACTCAAAAGTTAACGGAAACTAGGATTTCCACACCACCTACGCAATCCACCGATATTGAATCCCTTCATATTGAACTTCACATAATAACAATGGGAGTCTAATAATGGGAACGATTCAATCGACATAGCTGTCCATACAAATGCATAGCATGTTAATTTATCCATCGTTCTTTGCCAACAATTTCAGTATCGTTCACGACCGAATACTAACAACTAGACGTAATTGTTTAGATGAGTGTCATGACCATCGATGTAATCCGAACCGCCCCTTGTTCCGGTCCGACCTCAGTCTCCTTATCAACACCTACAAAAACGAGAATGATTCCACTTATCGATGCTAACTGTTATTTCTGACCTCTTCTTTATCACACATTTTATAGATTTTTTCAGTTGGTCCCAGTAAACATCACTGTATCGACTCCAGAAAAACAATCCGAAATAGCTTAATAAAAACAACTATAAATACCCAATTTAGTCCTTTTTCTTTTGGGGACTTTTATTGAATTCTCCTCGGCTCTGAGCCGTGGACTCAGCCTGATCTTCTCCTAGTTTCTTCTTTATTTCTTGCATCGTTATCACTTAGTAACCATAAGTTTTCTAATTGCAATTTTTTCTTTATTACTTTGCAATTGTATACTAAGGTTTTCCACAAAAGTAGTTTCAAGTCATAAGTATGTGAAAAATATACCCTCAAAAAAATAATTAATTTCTTGAGGAAATCTTATCTTACTTAGTTTTAACTCTTTTACTATTTAAGAGTATTTGACCTGCTTTGTCTATCCAACTGAAGCTCTTTACCGTCTATTGACATCATAACCACGTTGCACGACTGGTAATTAGCTTCTTTTTAAAATTACTTTTACCGTAAATTTTAAATAAAATATACTGATACCTTCTGTCCATAAGGTTTAATGTTAACGTATCTGTTTTCTGTTGATATATGCAAAACTATAAGAACCGTTTTGATTATTTGTTCAATTAGTAATCCCTTTTTATCACCCATCCAGCCTTGCCGTTACAGAATCCAAAGACCACCAGTAGCCGCGATTGTCACTCGTCTTCTTATCATTACTTTTCCAGTTTTATCATGTAGCTTCGTATGTTTTCCAGAATTTATTATTTAATGCCTCCCCATGCATTGAGTAATCGTATCTGTTTGACGATGAATTTAGTGATAAGAAATGTTTTTTGGTTTCTTGATTTTGGTCATAACTATCCAGCCACTTTATCTATCCAGCCTATATCTTTGCATCGATTGAAATAATGAACCAAGTTGCACGATTGTTTTGGCTTCTTTAGTCCACCTTACACTTGTTTATACCATACTACGTGCAGATTTTGAAAAATATATTGATAGCCTTCCGTTCCGTCAAGGTTTGTGTTTAATTGTGTCTTTTTTCTTTAAATATTGCATCAAAGACAACTGATTTTTTGTGAAAATCAATCTTCAAATTAGTAAAGGATTCCTATCTCCCATCCTCAATCCTTTTACCATCCCCCGCTTGAACATTGACGCCAAGTAGCGCGATCTGTAAACTCTTCTTTTGTCACTTTATAGTTTTGATTCATTAAAGGCAATGTTTGCCCTAATAGTTTATAAAAATAA
>Ga0163217_1068550_pt1 | contig 10001 bp, 13 predicted proteins | sample SynspAceP_FD_185933 | JGI IMG/M metagenome (GOLD analysis project Ga0163217, IMG submission 185933) | Saline lake microbial communities from Ace Lake in Antarctica - Synechococcus sp. Ace-P (PacBio error correction) | ecosystem: Environmental > Aquatic > Non-marine Saline and Alkaline > Saline ...
AACCTATGTAATGAGCGCATGATACGGAAATCGCTCATGCTGGCTTAAAGAAAAGATCATACTGACCTCATCTATTGTTTGCTATTTGGCTCTAATTCTACGGTCTTCTTGCGTCGCCTTGTCCATATGGTCCAGTCACAAGAAATATCAGCCAGATTGCCGCCGCAGAAATACCACAGCGCAACAAAACCACACCGACCACGGGTCCAGCACAGGCAAGAAAAAGCCCCCCCTCCTTACGCCACCTTCATCCTCGCCGCGCGCACCCTCCTTGCCTTCAAAATGGTTCTAGCTAAATCCACTCACCGCGAAAGGGCTGGAGCTGCGGCGCGCAGGTCTGCGCGATCTATTCTTCATCCGCTCATTGCTCCTCCTTGTCATCGCACCACCCCCTCCGCTGACACACACTTCGCGAACATGCGCGATCTAAATAATTCAGAAATTCGGTGTTTTCGCGGAATGTCCAAACGGGCGCTTCTCCTCTCTCGACCAGCAGCGTACTTTCGATCAACATCGAGCCAAATCCGTCCAACCGGGCGCGGGCTCATCAGCCACAACGATTTTTAGTACACTCAAGTACAACCGCCTCGCGGTAATGGATGGGTGACAAAGAAGCACGGATTGGAGTCGCATGTGCGTGCGCACGCCCACAAGACGCAAAAAGCTGTATCGTGTACGAAGAGAGGGTCCCCACGGCACGATCCTCGTCCCAAACGCACCAAAGGGTTCGTACATCAGACAAGATGTAAATTCCTCATCAAAACGTCAAGGCCGCGCTGATAAGATGCCCCGCTGCTGCCATCCCCGAGCCCTGCCAAGTGCCAAGGGAAACTTGCGCTCGAACCCCGCCAGCTCGACCAGCTCTCAGCAACCTGACGGAACACGCCCGGCCGCCTTTATCCGCCTTGGAAATATCCAATGATCTTCGAGAGGCAGACGATGTTGCCACCGATCGTACGCCCATGGATAAAGCCCCGCCGCCTGAAAACACATAGCCATAAGCCCGCGCCCTGCGTGGCGCTCTGGCAAGCGCTCACGCCATTCACGTGTTATCTCTCCACCCGTTGGCTGCTCAGGCTCCGCCATTACAGCGCAGAACGTCCGTCTGCCGCAAGCCCGAATGGCCCGATATAAGCTAACGAAATCGCCCTTTCGATATCAACGAAGACGTCTTTCAGCGCGTGGAATCCAGGGCCGGTCGTTCGTTTCAAATGTCAGGGATAGTTTTGGCCGAGATCCACGGGGCGCGTGCCTCATATGCTGCGTTCCCCTCGTTATGCCGTACAGACGTGTGCTCGCATTTATGCCTGGCCTTTTTCTATATGTCAGTGCGCGGAGCGACAACCGCCGCGCCGCTTTTGGCGGGTCCGCGCCAGGAGGTATACAGATCAACCCCGCCAAGGGGATGTTATCTAATCGGATCGCGTTTCAATCAGTTTTCGGCGCAGTCCACTCTTTCCACTTGCTCAGCGCAAGGTTGGCCCGCACGGGCAAAGGCAGGCCGGCGGCAACAAAAGCGTTCCGGCCGGGTCCGGGGGTTTGGGCTTGCGAAATTCTTGGCCGTCCCAGGCCCAAGATGAACCTCGCCGCCGACTGAAAGGGTATAGCGTGCCTGTGCTTGACCTCAAAGCCTTCAAAGACGTTGGTAATCGCAGATGGAATGTTGGCTTCGTCGGTTGAAGATCGTCCTTGGCCTGATTTTGGAATCCAGACGACGATATCCGATCCGCCCTTCGAACGATGGCCCCTTTTGCGCGGGTAGATGTTTCAGCGATTTTTCGCCAGACGTATGGTAAGGTCGTCGCGACGAATTATCATTCGGTGTCAACGCCGGCCGTCTCCGACGCCTTCGGTCCAACAGAACTGCCACGCGCTCTGACCAGCACACGTTCGACCCGCTTGGGGATGATGCGGAATCGTCCTTGCCCGCGCGTTTTCACACCGTCGGTCGAGGAACGCGGCGTGTCCGCGTCGCAACCGCACCTCGCAATCGATCCCGATCTGCCGAAGCCCGACTCAGAGGCTGTCTCTGATGGTCGACCGAACGGCGGCGACATGACACGGGTGCGAGCGATGGATCCGAACCTTGTTTGAAATATTACTGAATTCGTCCAGGTCAGGAACTGGATCAGTGGCTTCGCCGTAGGAGCCCGCATCCCCCTTTTGCCCGGCGCACGGACGAATCGCCATAACGTGGGTCTGCTCGCAGGACAAAACATTGCACGATATTATAAGCCGGCCCCCTGCGGGCATCTGCCGATGGTGATTCGCGTCGTTCGCGGCTTCCCGCCTTCTCAGACTGGGCGAGACGGGAATAGGCGTGCCCCTCTGGCCCCGTGATCCCTGATTGAAATACTTTTCTTGCAAGGCCGCAGACCAAGATCACCGTTTTTCGGGCGTGCACCATGGGCCAGCGCGGCCCAAGTTCAGCAACAGCGCTGGAGGATGCAAACAATCTCGGCATCACTCGACCATCCAAGCACCCTGTAGGCCATGAAGTGCTTGAACGAATTTCACACCCCATACTCGACGGCGGTTTTCATCTCGTCAAGACATTCTCGTTCCAACCGGTGACGCCATGTGATAGCGGACGTCCGAACAGAATCTGCGGTGCGGCGATTTGCGGTGCAATTCATATGATCGCGTTTCTTAATCGACCCATCCGCACCGGGCAGCAGAAATCGACGATCAATCAGTCGCCCGCCCGACGAACCGCGCACACAAGTGCCCGCGTCTCGGAGGTTTTCGGCCGCCGTGGTCCCCAATAAGGGATCTCGAGTGGGTGTGCGATAATACCGCCGGAAATGACATCAGGCCCCTTCGGCGTCGATGTATTTCGCTCGCGCCACCAGACTCGCCGGTCTTGTTTGATGATCTCGCCCTCGTCAGCAATCCGCTTCGCCAGGTCGATCCGCCGTGGCAGACCATGCCGCCCTTGATAACCTTACTCATTTTTCCCTCTCCCTAAATCTGTCTTCCAATTCGGCCTAAATCCCGGTGTGGGGGCTGGCCCCACTGCGCAAATAGCTGGCGGCCCCCGCCCCGGATCAGCCCACAATCTCGGCTGTTTCCAGCACCGCGTGCGCAGTACATCGGCACGCCGCTTGGCCCCAGTCTTTGTGATTTCTTCGGGCCCTCGTTAGGCTTAGCCCATCGCGAGGGCACATGACCATCTGCTGTCCGGCGCCACCCCGTTGATCAGCAGCATCGTGACCGGCCCCGAGATGAATCCATAATACTATACCCCAGCCGCCTTTTCTGCCTGCAGACCGGATTGCGGAGACGCAGCCTTCCCGTCAACGTTTACGGGATCAAAGCCGCCGACTCTTTTCAAAGGCAACTCAAGCCACCATGTCATCGGCGATCTTTCTGGCCTTCGACCCGCAGACGCTTTTCCATATCTTCGATCACGCTCAATCAGGCGACGCGGAAATCACGGTAATGTTCACTTGGAACCGGAATTGACATTGCGCGAATTCGGGTAGAACTCGAAATGCCCTGCGGCAGCCAACCGCGTGGGGCGCGGTGGACCATGCGATCTGGTCCAACGGCCTCATAGCAATCGCGCGCCATGGCCAAGCGCCGTGCGTTCTTGCGCATGGCACGGGGTTGATCCGGTGTGGCATTCCTTGCGGTCACAAGGTGACTTGGGTCCACGACAGGCCCCCTGCCCGGGTGACGACACCGATATCCTTACCTTCAGTCCTCAAGGATTCGGGCCCTGTTCGATGTGCAGCTCGAAAATAAGGCGTGCATCTTCCGGCGCCGACCTCTTCGTCGCCCTTGCCCAAGCCGATCCGCTTGAGCTCATCACCAAAGCTCAGGCCCTCGGCAATCGGTCTTGCATAGGCCCATTCTTGCGTGTGGGATGCCGGCAAAGACACCGGGACCGACAGCAATGGCGGGCGCATATGCGGGTGCCTTCTTTCGTTGGTCCAGTTGGTCCACGACCGACGGGGTGCCTTTGTCTTGAATCGCCCAGAGTCGTTCATCGTGCGCCAGCCAATTCCAAACCCGCCAAGCACGCCCAATACGCCGTCCATATTTCCCGCCGTAGGTCTGCGTAATCCAGATGCGACCCGACATAGGAGCCGGCAGTGCATCGGGGTCAGTGCCCATCCCGCGCTGCGCAAAACATGTTGCCCATCGTGTCGCACCCATGGTGCAGCCGGCCTCCTCGCAACCATTTCTGGAACAGGGCGGCGGGAGCTTCGGCGTCTTCGTACGGTCAGCGTCTGGCGTTATTCCCCCATGCCACACCGGGGCCGATCTGGGCCATCTACATCAGACGTCCGCACCAGACGATCAGGGTTGATCTTCAAGGTTTTCACCGGGCGCGCCCATAGCGGATTCCTTTGCGGTTTTCTACCTTGTGGAAGTGTGTAAATTTTACGCATTTGGTAAATCCGAGATTGCGGCTAGGGTTAAGTCTGTCAAAGAAAATGCCTTTCCTGGGGCCACCCGTCGCTGGCGGACTGCCGCATTTTCAGGCACTTACACCCGGAGGGGACCGCGCCATGGCCCGACCGCGCACGCCGCCAAGAAAAAGCCCGCAGCCGAAAGTCCACAAGCGCAACCGGCGGTGGGTGCTCCTGGGACGCCGCGCTGGTGTGTTTTTCAGCTACGGGTTTCGGGGTGACCACGCTGGAATCAGAAATTGGCCACAAGAGGCAGGGCTCAGCAAACCAATATAGTTGTATTATTTCAGTGGGCAAAGAAGAAATTCATAGCGACCCTTCTCAGCCAGCTTTATGGGAAACGGTGTGGCTGGACCCTCTGGTAGAATGCTCGAGCCACGGTGACCCGCGGCACAGAGCCTGTTGGGATTACGTGCAGGCGCAAGCGCTGGATATATGGCGCGTGGATTTGCCCCGCGAGAGCCGGCTGTTTCGCTGGTGGAATATTTTACGCGTGGCGCCGCATATGGGCCGCCTCATCTTTCCAAGATTTTGAATTGTATCAATTAAATAGGAGGTCAAAAGATGAGGGGCCATATGCGGTGCACCGCGTATAATATTTCACCAGAGAACAGCCGCTCTCGCGGGCAAATCCCGCGCCCATTCCGCTTGCGCGGCACGTAATCCAACAAGCTCTGTGCGCGGGTCACCGTGGGCGTCGAGCTCTACAGAGGGTCCAGCCTGTTTCCATAAGCTGGCTGAGAAGGGTCGTATGAAATTTCTTTTTGCCACTGAAATAATACAATATACTTTGGTTTGGCTGGAGCCCTGCCTCTGTGCAAATCTGATCCAGCGTGGCACCCCGAAACCCGTAGCTGGAAAACCACATCCGCGCGGCGATCAGGGATGACAGCACCCGGTGGCCTTTGGATTCCGGCCTGGCTTTTTTCTTGGCGGGTGGCGTCCGGGCATGGCGCGGTCCCTTGCCGGGTGTAAGTGCCTGAAAAATGCGGCAGTCCGCCAGCGACGGGTGGCGCCCGAAGGAAAGCATTTCTTGACAGACTTAACCCTAGCCGCCTCGTGATTTTACGCAAATGGTAAGAAATTTTACACCTATCCACAAGGTAGATAAAAGCGCAAAGGAAACCGCTAATGCCGCGCCCGGCTGAAAACCTGAAGAATCAACTCCTGATTCGTCTGTGGCAAGTCTGATGGAAGATCGGCCCAGATCTGGCCCCGTGTGGCAGTGGAATACACCGCCAGACGCCACTGACCGACGAAGAACGCCCGAAGGCCGCGCCTGTTCCAGAAATGGTGGCGAGGAGGCCGGCTGCACCATGGGTCTCGACACGAATGGGCCAACATGTTTTGCGCAGCGCGAGTGGCACTTGACCCGATGCACTGCGGTCCTATGTCGGTCGCATCTTGGAATACGCAAGCCTAGCGGGCGGGCAAATATGAACGGCGTATTGGGCGGGCTTTGGCGGGTTGGAAATTGCTGCGCACGAATTAACGATCTGGGGATCAAGCCCAAGAGCACCACCGTGGTCGTGACCAACTGGACCAACCGAAGAGGCCCCGCTATGCGCCCGCCCATGCTGCTCGCCCCGTGTGTCTTGCGGCACCACCCGCAGAATGGCGGCCTAATGCAAAAGACCGATGCCGAGGGCCTGAGCTTTGGTGATGAGCTCAAGCGGATCGGCTCTGAGCAAGGCGACGAAAGAAGGTCGCGCCCGGGAAGCTATGCAACGCCTTTTTCGAGCTTGCCACATCGAACAGGGCCCGATCCTTGGAGACAGAAGGATTAAGGAATTCGGGTCGAGTCACCCACGGGCAGGGGCTGGTCGTGGACCCAAGTCCACCGGGTGACGCAAGGATGCACAACCACCGGATACAACCCCGATGCCCCATGCGCAAGAACCGCAGGCTTGGCATGGCGCGCATGCTTGAGGCCGTTGGACCAGATCGCATGGTCCCACGCGCCCCAACGCGGTTGGGTTGCCGCCAGGCACATTTCGAGTCTTACCCGAAATTCGCGCAATGTCATTGCGCGGGCCAAGTGATCTTTACCGTCGATATTTCGGTCGCCTGATTTGAGCGTGATCGAAGATATGGAAAAGCGGTCTGCGGGTTCGAAGGCCAGAAGATCGCGATGACAGAATGGGGCTTGAGGTTGCCTTTGAAAAGTCGCGGCTTTGATCCGTAACGGTTTGACGAAGGCTGCGTTCCGCAATCGGTCTGCAAGCAAGAGCGGCTGGGGATACATAGTCATATGGATGTCATCTCGGGGAGACGGTCACGATGCCTGCTGGATCACGGGGTGGCGACCGAGACAGCAATGGTCATAGTGCCAAGCGTCGATGGGCTAAAGCCTAACGATGGGGGGGGGCCGAAGAAATCACCAAAGACTGGCCAAAGCGGGTTGCCGATGTACTGCTGGCACGCGGTGCTGAAACAGCCGAGATTGTGGGCTGATCGGGCGGGGCCGCAGCTATTGCGCGCTGGGCCAGCCCACACCCCGGGATTAGGCCCAATTGAAGACAGATAGGGGAGAAGGGAAAAATGAGTAAGGTTATCTAAGGGCGCTAATGGGTCACTGCACGGCGGATCGGACCTGGAAAAGCGGATGTGCTGATCGCAGGGCGAGAAATCAATCAAACAGATCGGCGAGGATCTGGTGGGCGACGAATACATCGACGGCCGAAGGAGGGCCTATGTCCATTCCCGACGGTATTGATCCGCAACCCATCCCCCTCCCCCCCCTCGAGATGCCCTTTATGGGGACCACGGCGGCCGAAACCCTTCGAGACGGGGACTTGGCCGCCGGCTGTGGGCGGGGACGACGATGATCGTTCCGATTTCTGTCTGCCCGGTGCGGATGGGGCGATCAGAACGCGATCCAATAGAAATGGCACCGCAAATCCGCACGCAGACTGTTCGGCGTCGGCTATCACAATGGCGATCACCGGTTGAACGGAAATGTCTTTGACGAGATGAAAAAGACGCCGTCGAGATGGGGGTGAATTCGTTTCAAGCACTCATGGCCACACAAGGGTGCCTTGAGGTCGAGGATGACAGATGTTGCATCACTTCCAGCCGCTGTGCTGAAACTGGGCGCGCTGCCCATGGTGCACCGAAAACGGTGATTGGGTTGCGGCCTGCAAAGAAAAGTAATTTCAATCAGGGATCACGGAGGGCCAGAGGGGCACGCCTCATTCCCCGTCCGCCCGAGCTTGGAAGGGAAGCCGGGAACCGCGCGATCCCATCGTCGATTGCCGCAAGGGGTTGCCGTTTATTCGTGCATGTGTTCCTGCGAGCAGACCCACGAGGCGATCCGCCGCCTGCGGCAAAAAGAGGATCGCGGTCTCGGCGAGGCTGATCCATTCCCTGACCTTGGACGAATCAGAAATATTTTCAACAAGGATTTGGGATCACGCACGCACGCCGTGTCATGTCGCGCCGTTTCGGTCCACAAGGACCATCAGGACAGTCCTTTGGCGGCTTGCACAGTCGGGATCGTTGCAGGATGGTTGCGACGGACCACGCCGCGTTCTCGACCGACGCAAAAACGCAGCGGGCAACGAACGATTTCCGCCATCATTCCACCAACGGTCGAAACGGGCTTGGAAGAGCGTCGGGCAGTTCTGTGGACCGAAGCGTCGAGACGGGCCGGCCTGACACCGAATGAATTCGTCGCGCCGACTCTAACAACGGTGTGCGAAAATCCTGAACATTCTTACCACGCGCAAGGGGCCCATCCGTCGAGGGGCGGATGCGGAATAATTCGTCGCTGCGATCCCCAAAATCAGCTAAGACGGATTCAACCGCGAACCACCATTCATTCCTGGATAACAACGGTCTTTGAAGGCTTTGAGGTCAAGGCCAGGCACGCTATACCCTCAGTCGCGGCGAGCTCATCTGGGCCTGGGGCAGAATTCGCAGCCCAACCCGACCACGTGAACGCTTTGTGGGCGCGGCCTGCCTTCCGTCGGCCAACTGCGCTGAGCAAGTGGAAAGAGTTGACTGCGCCGAAAACTGATCAAACGCGATCCGTTGACATCCCCTGCGGGATCTGAAGCGACCCGCCAAAGCGCGGCGCGGGCGTGTGCGCCGCGCTGACATATGAAGAAAATAGGCCAGCATAAATGCGAGCACGTTGTACGGCAGAGAGGGACGCAAGCATATGAGCACCGGCCCGTGATCTCCGGCCCAGAACCTATCCTGACATTTGAAACGAACGACGCCCTGTCCAGCGCCTGAAAGACGTCTCGCTTGAGTATCGAAAGGGCGATTCGTTAGCTTTAAATCGGCCCATCCGGCTGCGGCACAGACGACGTTGTCCGCGCTTGTAATGGCGGACCTTGAAGCAGCGACGGTGGCGAGATAACGTGATGGCGTGAGCCGCTGCCGAGGCACGCAGGGGCGCGGCTTATGGCTATGTGGTATTCGGCGCGGGGCCTTTATCCATGGGCGTACGATCGGTGCAACATCCGTCCGCCTCCTCGAGAATCATGGGAATAGTTCCAAGGCGGATATAGGCGGCGCGTGTCCGTCAGGTCTGGAGCTGGTCGAGCTGCGCGGGTTCGAGCGCAAGTTCCCTTGGCCAACTGTCGGCGGGATGCAAGCAAGCGGGCAGCTATCGCGCGGCATTGCTTTTGATGCGATATCTTGTTGAATGGACGAACCCTTGGTGCGTTGGACGAAGATCTGTGCGTGACATTTGAAACGGAACAGCTTTTGCGTTCTGTGCGCGCACGCCAAAAGACCATCCGCTTTTGTCACCCCTCCATACCCGAGGCGGTGTATCTGAGTACAAAATCGTGTGAGAAGCCCGCGCCCGGGACGGATGCTGATGTGATCGAAAGTACGCTGCCCGCGAGAGCGCCCTTTGGGACATCCGCGAAACACCGAATTTCTGGAGATCGCGCATCGGTGCGAGAAGGTTGGCGTGCAGGGCATGCGGATGATTGATCGCGCACCTGCCGCACCCAGCCCTTCGGGAGAATTGCAAACATTTGGAAGCAGGGGGCGCGCGATGCCAGGGCGAGCTTTCTGCCTGTGCTGACCGTGGTCGGGGTTTTGTTTGCGCTGTGTATGCGGCGGGCAATCCTGGCTGATTCGAAACTGGACCTAATACACAGGCGACGCGGTCGGTGAGGTGGTGAACGCGACATCGCTGGTCGCCGGACACGTGGTCGCAGAAAAAAGCCCAAGCTGCCGCCCCGCTCAGGTTGCGCTTCGAGATTTGGATCGACGGTGAGAAAAAGATCGTCGAAACGGTCTTTGTTTATCATTCGTGGGTCACGCTGAGCGCGACCCTCTGGGGTTTGGCCATGGGGACGTTGCTTTGGCGGTCTGTTGGCCGTGGGGATCGTGTTCAACCGCGTGTGGAATATGTCGGTTAATGCCCGTGGGTCATTGCCAGTCAGACATTCCCATTCTTGCGATTGCCACCGATGATTATCGTGGGCGCAACGCCGTGGCGTGTCGGCTTGTGCCCAAAGGCGAATGGAAAAAAAAATTCAAAAGCAAATGGGGGGGGTAAACCCCCTGTCTTTTCTTCCCGTTGTCCGTGGGCATGGTCAAAGGGCTCTAGCCTGAACC
>Ga0163217_1077694_pt1 | contig 10001 bp, 7 predicted proteins | sample SynspAceP_FD_185933 | JGI IMG/M metagenome (GOLD analysis project Ga0163217, IMG submission 185933) | Saline lake microbial communities from Ace Lake in Antarctica - Synechococcus sp. Ace-P (PacBio error correction) | ecosystem: Environmental > Aquatic > Non-marine Saline and Alkaline > Saline ...
CTACACTTGGTTTTGCTCTAAAGAATTTCTATCAATGGGCAAGAGAATATAACTGTGACGCAGAGGTAGATGTGTACCTCTGGACTAGGAAGGGTTGTATGTTGGTTGGTTAATGGAACCAGAAAAAAGACGGGATTTAACGGAGCAAGTATCCTCCTATCAGTACTGACAGGCAATCGTTAGGGAGCAATCCTGTACAGAGCTGCGCCGCTCTGCAGAGGGCAGGTAACTGGGTTAATATCAATAAACTAAAAGGGTAGACGGGAGATGGTTCACTATTGACATCCGGGGCCTAAGTAGTTTTTTGGCGATAAGTGAGTCAGTGCTCCCCTTGTTGTAAGATTGATGGGGTTGTCGGGGTGATATAAAGCATGAACCCTAATGATATAGCGGCCATGGATGGTTTGAAAGACGCATCATCTACGGCTTTATATGGTTCAGTGGCAATGGCGGTAATTATTATTCACAACCAAGAAGGGTTGTCGGGTGAGCGAAAGTGACCTAAAAAAAACTATAAGCAGGAAGTATGAAAAGGTGCGTTACGGACCTCCATAGATGAAGCGGCGCAAACAGTTAATACACAAAGAACTATGTTATTTGCCGTCCTCAGGCAAACAAGGAGGAATCCTCGTATAAGTAGACGACGACACGTGAGATTGGGCAATTCCAAAAATGGAACAACAGTCGAGGGATTGGCTCGTTTGAAGTTAACGGTGCGCATTAAAAGTACCGCATGATCTTGGCGCATCCGGTGATCTGATAAAAACCTACGCTGATTTCAGCAGGTTATTGTGAAGAGAGGAAATAAAACTTGGAACTGGTTTAAAAGATATACTAAAAAAGGAGAAATCCAAAGTATTTAAACGGATAAGTTAGAATGTATGTAACTTAACTATAGACTATAGTAAGTCAAAATTTGCAGGGCCGAGCGGCTGCGATCGGCCTTACAGGCAAGACCTACAGGAACTTTTATTTATGACGAATTATTGGCACAAAGATCGGCTCAGGACAAAGATTTGGAATGGGGTATGGCGGTTTTTTTGTAAGTGGGAATTAATGCAATGCAGGTTATTAAGCCTTTTTTGTGAAATAATCGTGAAAATTCTTTGTCTTGGAAACGTCGGTTCATCCCTATTGTGCGAATGCCCTATGTCGGATTTTTTTACTCCCGTTAGGGGATTGTCGTTCAACTCGCTTTCTGGCGCGAGTATCTAACCAAAGGGCCGGTGATTATAGGGCATCTACACGCAAGTCCCAAAAAACACTCGCTTGCCTAAAGCGCATATCAGAGAAAACCACGATGTGTCTTCCTATAGCCTTGGACAATACAGATAGACCTATAAGCTAAATTGGACTCTCACAATGTTGACCGTAACGGGCTTATAGCAAGTATGTTTTCTGGAAAGAGAACAATATTCTCGGATAGATGTAAAGGATCTAACATTTAGGTCCTTATGGTTTTCCTGGAGAGTGGTGAGGATTACCCAGAATAGCAGAGTCCTTTTTGATCCGATGAAGCCTTATTTGCCTTACATGGGGCGGGTCAATTATAGTTTTACAGAAATAAATATTTGTTGACTGTAATGCAGAACTGACGGCGCATCTGTAATTGTCCAAGGCAACAATGGAATTTTTTTTCCTTCAGTAGCAATAGAGCCATGGCAAAGTGGTGATAGAGGATTTTATCAAAAATTCAACTTGGTCTCAAGATTTGAAATTAAGGGCAGCTTATGGCGAAGTGGGTAACGCTACTCTATAGTCCATACGACCCAATCATCAGTGAACCCAAACCCAGGTAGATTTTGACGGTTCTCCGCTATGGGTTGCAATCAACACCTGGCAATAAAAATTTGGTATGGGAGCGAAGCAAGGAACTGCATTTTCGGCGACTTAAAATATGGGGCTCTTTAATATATGGATCTACTCCATTACGATTGAAGTTACGATAGAAAAACTGTTTGATTTTGATCTTGGGTGATAAACTACCAATTCAAACTGGATTTACCGAATGTCGTAGCCATTGGGTTGGGAATTCGCCAATTCGGGCGTAGAAGTTCTTTTGACACTGTCAATATTGATAAAGAAGATTTAATTGTCTACCTCTAAATTTTAGCAAAATAAAATGGAGGTAATAAATTGGCCGGGGGCCTTACTGCAGGATCATGGACAATAGTTTTGTTGGCGAGTCGGTTAATGCACTTTATTACTATGAAGTGGCCGGATATGGCAAACAGAGCGAAGCAGCAGAGGCAGAAGGATTTGGTTACGAACCTGTAATGTAAGTTTGGTTGATGCAAAATGGAGAATGGTAAATAAGCAGAAGATGACGACGGGTAATTGTTGGTCTGAAAGTTCTGATTTTATTATGGGCTATTCAAACAAAATTAAGTAACAAAAACATCGATTTTTCCTTCTTTATCTATAGCCAGACAAGGGTTTTACAATGGAAAAGTAATTCCTTGACTGGGAGACTATTTGGTCAAATAAACGAGGATCGTATAATGGCAGATAGTCTCAACTTATTGGCAAGTAAAATCTACCAATGACTATTATAGGGTAGATGGCGCGGGGGTCCGGTAAAGCACCAACGAATTCCTTATGCCGTAGTTGATACGGACTTATTAGGGTTCGATATACTTTGGGGTTATCACCTTACTCCAATGAGTTAATAAGTCACTTAGGGCTAGGTATTTTTAAGAATCTATGAACAAGCAACCAATCATTTATGTTTTAAATCCGAAAGGGTTCAGTCCGAATACATTCGGGTGTAAATAGTGATGATGTCCTTCGCATGTTATTGCATTGGGTTGGATGTAACTTTTTAGGTTATATAATTGTAAAAATTGTTTAACAAAAAAATAGAATTAAAATGAAATATATAAAGATGGAATTACTTACCACATGTTATTTTGGTCTTTTCGGCAGTTGCATGTGTGAATTTTTTTGATGAGGATCCACTATCAATTCAGACCGCTAATAAATTAATTATGTAAGATGAAGATGGGTTTGAAAAAGATCTGTAAGGGCCGTTTATCCTTATGGCGCGATATATAGGGAAAGTACCTAGTGTTGAGAGCAGGATATATTCAGCGCGGGTGGTCTGGGATGAACGCACTACAACCTTTTAGGCCAGGCACCCAGAGGATTGCTTATGAACAGGTGTTTGAACTGGCCTTGAACCGTGGAGAACTTTATGGAACTTGTTGTAAGGGAAATAACAGGAGCCAATAAACGTAATTGACGCGGCGAAGGTCGAAGTATGGACGATGGACTGAGGCTATAAGGTTGCCGACCAAGGTTTTGCGTTCATGGCACTGCTTCTATGCAGTACAGCATGGGGGATATTCCAATGCCATTGACAGAAACCTCTTCTCCTCTTCTGCGGAAGGAAGTGACCAAGATACTGCAGCTGATGTGTATGCCAGCTCATCACGATTTACGGCAGCTGAATCTATTTACTAAGAAGCTTCCGATTATGACGTGAAACGAAGGGAAACAAAACGCTCACTTTGGTGTTGTTCCGGGTATATCTGACCGTGGATGGAAATTTAACAATTCTTAGGGAGTAGTATATGATTTGATATGGCGCTGACTTTTGCAGACAAAGTAATTGCGAATATCCGTTGTCTGCAGACTATGCCTGATCTTTTTTCCACACGCAATGATAAATGCGTGGCTTGAAACCAATATCCAGGTAAGTCAGAATCTAAAATTGGGATTGTATTTGCCATTCAAATTTAATACAAATGATATTAACAATGCCGGTGATGAAACCAAATGACAATTCGATAGTAAGGTAACGATTACCCACTCATCTTGGTGGAGAGCGGACGATGTGCCCAGTGCAGTAGCCGTCGGATCCTTAACCGACACTTGCAAATAAATTCAATACAACCGGCAATATACGTTTGGTTTGACCGGAAATGGATTTGCGTTACAACATGAATTCTACGGAAAATTGTATGCCTAAGATGCTCTGGGTTTAGTCCTGTAGAGGGTGTGCTCCAATAGAATATAGAAAGGGAGATGTTTGTACTTGAGTTAGACTGGACAGTCGGAGCGTTGACGCAGCAGAAAGAGGATTGGACGTTGGGGTTAGTGCCTTATTCCGTCTCATACCAGACGTAATATGGTAGAATAGACGCTTCTACATACCATGACCTTATAAGTTCCCTATGATGTGGAAATTCTGGGAATCCGGGTATTCCTTATGGCGATGGAGGGGAACGTTCGATTTGGTCCTTAATTCGTTCAGCGCGGAACCTATTTTGAAATACTGCTGAAGAGCAATAGGAAAGGTGCGACTGGTGGCAGTCTTGGAAGGCCAGAAGTTATTAAATACAATCTTGATCGAGCCTTAGGTGCAACGCTGAGCGACTCCATTCGGCAATTGCTCAGAGATATTACCTCTTAGCTTCAAAGTCATATAGGGCACTGGAGCCACTATTGATATCGATATTGATTTTGGACGAACGTGCAAGGGATTTATGGGAGAGTATATGGAGATGGTACGATTTGAAGCGTACCGGAAAGCTAATTGAAGAGCTAGCAGAAATATAACTTGGACGCAGCTGTGGTAGTTTGGATGCATCACATCTTATTGCGTCCAATTCTCAGGGAGTAGATTTTGTCTCAATAATTTGGGGACAGAAACCAGGTTATTAAAACAAAATGTTTTAGTTGGTTTCAAGTATGAATGCACATGTATGGGCTTGTCTATACTTATTATGATGGGTGACTCATAAATTGACCTTATATTTTATTGTTTAGCTAACATTTCTCTTCTATAATTTAGCTATACCTATTTAGAAAGCAATAATATAATAGGTCACTATTGACATCGAATAAGGAAGCGGTAAGTGTTCTATATGTCTTTTGCAAAAATTGGAATGATTTTAATTCCATCCTTGTAACCGATCAACTTTGCTAATTTAGTTTTAATAAATTTTAAAACCTATGAAAGAAGAATTTTGTTAAATCCAGTGCCTCTTGACTTTAGTAAGGTATTGCAGGCTTATTATAATTCCCAAGGTTTTTCCCAGAAAGTTGACGGTATTATAGGATAAGCCTGCATATACATTACTAAAGCTAAGAGGCACTGATTTTACAAATTCTTCTTCCATAAGGTTAATTTATGTAAACTAATTTTATCAAAGTTGATCGTTAAAGGATGGATTAAAGACATATGTCAATTTTGGCAAAGCTATAGAAATTACGCTTCCATTTTCTGATGTTCAAATTAGTGACCTTTCCTAATTATTGCATTCTAAATAGGTATAGCTATATTATAGAGAGATAATGTGAGCAAACAATAAAATATAAGGTATTTATTTGAGTGAAACCATCATAATAAGTATAGACAGCCCCATATTGGGCATCTGTCATACTTGAAAACTAACTAAACTACATTTTGTTTTAATAACTGGTTTGTCCAATTATTAGGACTAAATCTATCTCCTGCTGAGGAATTGGACGCATAGATGTGTGCATCCAAACTACCACTAGTTGCGGTCCGCAAGGGTTATATTCTGTAGCTCTTCAATTTAGCTTTTCCGGTCGCTTCAAATGTACCATCTCATATACCTCATCAATTCCTTGCAGCGTTCGTCCAGATCATATCGATATCAAATAGTGGCTCCAGTGGCCCTATATGACTTGAAGCTAAAGAGGTTATCCTGTGGAGCAGATGCCTGTAATGGATCGCTCAGCTTGCACTAAGGCTCCGATCAAGGATTGGTATTTGTAATATAACATCTGCCGTTCCAAGACTGCACCAGTTCGCACATTTCATATTGCCTCAGAGCGATCCAAATAGGTTCCGTGACGGAATAAGGCAAAACGAACGTTCCCCCTCCATCGCATAAGGAATACCGGTTCCAGATATTTCACATCATAGCGGACTTTATAGGGTCATGGTATTTAGAAGCGTCTATTTACCAATTTCGTCGGTATTGATGACGGAAAAGGCAACGTACCCCCACCGTCCAATCCTCTTTTCTGCTTGGCGTCACGCCGGACTGTTCCAAGGTCTAACTCATCAAGTAGCAACTCTCCCTGTTGCTATATCATTGGGCCCACCCTACAGGATAAACCCAGAGCATCCCTTAAGGGCATATAATTTTTCCGAGGAAAGTTTATGGTTGTACGCATATCCATTTCCGTCAAACAAATCAGGTAATTTGCCGGGTTGTTATTGAATTATTCAAGTGATCGTATAGGATCCGAACGGGCCTAACTGACCTGGCACATCGTCCGCTCCTCCACCAGAAATAGAGATGGTAATGCGTTACCTATCTATCCGAATTGTCAATTGGTGTCATCAACGGCATTGGTTAATTCAGTTTTGTAATTAAATTGAATGCAAATACATTTCCCCATTTTTAGCATTTCTGACTACTGGATTAATTGGTTTCAGCAACGGTTATCATGCGTTGTGGAAAAAGATCAGCAAAGTCCTGCAGACAAGAATATCCTGTAATTCTGCAATTACTTTGTTCTGCAAAAATTTTCACGCTATCAAAATCAGTAGTACTACTCCTAAAGAAATTGTTAAATTCCATCCACGGGTCACATATACCCGGGACAACACAAATTGAAAGCGTTCCTTCGTTACACGTCATAGATCGACGCTTCTATAAGGTAAAATAGATTCATGCGGCCGTTAATCCGTGATGAGTGGGCATTACACATCAGCTTGCAGCTATCTTGGTCACTTCCTTTGTCGCAGGAAGAGGTATTCTGTCAAATGGATGTGGAATATCTCCCATTGCTGTAACTGCATAGAAGAGTGCATGAAGCAAGACCTTGCTTCGGCAACCTTATAGCCTCCAAGTCCATGCGTCCATACCTTCGACGCTTCCGCACGGTCAATTCGGTATTGGCCCTGTAGATTCCCTGTCCAACAGTTCCATAAGGTTCCGAACTGGTTCAGGCAGTTCCCACAACCTGATGTCATAAGCATCCTCTGGCGTGCCTGGCCTAGGTTGGTAGTAGCGTCATACCCAGAGCACCGCGCTTGAATATATCGTGCTCTCAACACTAAGGTACGTTCCGTAAATTAATATCGCGCCATCCAGCGGATAAAACGCCCTTACCATATCTTCAAACCATCTTCATTTCATATATTATTAGCGGTCTGAGTGATAGTGGATCCTCATACCAAAAAAATCACTACATGCAAACTGCCGAAAGAACCAAATAATTTGGTCAAGTAATTGCCATTTTTTTTATATATTTTCATTTTATTCTATTTTTTGTGAACAATTTTTTACCAAATTAATATAACTAAAAAAGTCATTCAACCAATTGCAAACATTGCGAAGGGACTCATCATCTATTTAACCCGAATTGTATTCGGACGGAAACCTTTGTATTTGTAAACATAAATGGATGGTCTGCTTGTCAAGATTCTTTAAATGACTAGCCTAATGATTAATAACTCTTGGGTGGTGTACCCAAAGTTATACCGAGGACCCTAATAAATCCGTATCCACGTACGCAAAAGGATTCGTTTGGTGTTTTACCTGACACCCCGCCGCATCTAAACAATAATAGCTCATTGGTAAAAGAGCTTTGTACTTGTCCAAAGTTGAAGACTGGCATCTGCATTATATCGATCCTCGTTATTTTTGACCAAAAGTTCCAGTCAGGTAATTACTTTTCCATTGTAAACCTTGGTCTGGTATCGATACAAGAGGAAAAATTCGACTGTTTTTTGTACTTAAATTTTGTTTTGAATACCCTAAAAAATCAGACTTCAGACCAACGATTACCGGTCGTCATCTTCCTGTTATTTTGCCATATCCTTTTGATCAACAAACTTTACAATTACCAGGTTCGTACCAATCTTGCTGCATCTGCTGCTTCGTCTGTTTGCCATATCCCGGCCATATAGTATAAAGTGCATTAACCGACTCGCCACAAATCTATTGTTTCCAATGTCCTGAATAAGGCCCCCGGCCAATTTAGTTACCTCAATTTTTATTATTTTGCTGAAAAATTTACGGGGTGACCATCTAAAATTTCTTTATCAATATGACAGTGTTCAAAAGAACTTCTACGCCAATGCGAATCTCACCCACATTGCTACGACATGGTAAATCCAGTTGAAATTGGGTAGTTTATCACCCAAGGATCAATAACGTTTTTCCTATCGTAAACTCGATCGAAGTGGGAGATCCTATTATTAAAGACACATATTTAAGTCCGAAATTGAGTTTCCTGCTTCGCTCATACAAATTTTATTGGCCAGGTTTTGATTGCAAACCCATCAGGCCGTAGAACGTCCAAATGCGATACTGGGTTGGTCAATGTAAGATTGGGTGTCGTATTGACTATAGAAGTGGTTAACCCTTCGCATAAACTTGCCCTTATTTCAAATTTGGAGACAAGTTTGAATTTTTGATAAAATCTCTTCACCCACTGCACTGCAATGGCTACTGAAGGAAAAAATTGCCATTTGTTGCCTTCGGACAATACAGATGCGCTCAGTTTGCGAGTTACAGTCAACAATATTTTTCTTAAACTATATTGACCGCCCTGTAAGAAATTAACGCTTTGCTTAGAAAAAAGGACTCGTCTTATTGGTAACCTCAACCATCTCCCAGGGGAAAACCATAAGGAACTAAATGGTAGTCCTTTACATCTATTCCGAGATTTGTTTCTTCATGAAAATACTGTATAAGCCCGTTACGGTCAAATTGTAGAAGTCCGAATTTAGCTTATAGGTAAATTGTAATTTGTCCCAAGGTAAAGGAAAGACACATGGTGGTTTTGCTGAGTGGCTTTTAGGCAAGCGAGGGTTTTTGGGACTTTGGTGTAGGTGCCCTATAATCACCGGCCTTTGGTTAGATATGTGCAAGAAAGCGAGGATCTCGAACGACAATCCTAACGGGAGGTAAAATCGACTAAGGCATTCGCAATAGGGATGAACCGACGGTTTTCAAGACAAAATTTTCAGGATCTTATTCGAACAAGGGTAATAACCTGATTGCCATTAATTCCATAAAAACCGCATACCCATTCCAATACTTGCCTGAGCTGATCTTGTGGCAATTCAATCGTCATAATAAAAAGTTCTGTAGGTCTTGCTCTGTAAGACGATGCAGCGCCTCGTCCTGCCAAATTTTAGGCTTACTATACGTATAAGTAAAGTTGACAATACCTATTTTTAACTGTAGTCGTTTAAAAATCTTTGGGATTCCTCCTTTTATAGTATATTTTTAGAACCAGTTTCCAAAGTATATTCCTCTTCGTTCAAAAACTGCTGAATTCCGTAGTGGTTTTATCGAGCTCCACGGATATGCGCAAATATGGTAACTTTGTAATGCGGCAACCGTTATACCAGATGATCCAATCGACTGGTGTATCCATTTTGGGACATGGCCCAATTCACTGTCGTTATATTACGAGATTCTTCCTGTTTCCTGAGGACGCAGATAATCAGTTTCCTTGTTATAGGAATAGTTGCAGCGTGAAAATTCATATCAGGGGAGGTTCGTAGGTACTTTTATTCCTGTATAGGTTTTATAGTACTTTGGCTTACCACACCCTTCTTGGGTTGTGAATAATAATACCCATTGGCGCCACGTGACCATAATAGCCCGAGATGAATGCGTCTTCAATACATCCTGGCCGCATATCATTAGGGTTCATGCATTTATATTCACGCACCGAAACACCATCATTACAACAAGGGACCACTTTGACATCTCATCGCCAAAAATACTTAGCCGGATATCATAGTGAACCATGCTCCCGCTCTATCTTTTACTTTATTGATATTAACATTACCGTGGCCCTTGCAGACGCGGCGGCAGCTTGGTCAGGATGTGCCTAACGATTGCCTGAGTCCTGCTAGAGAGCTGCCCGTTAATCCCGTCTTTTTCTGGTTCCATAACCAACAATACAACCTCTTCTAGTCAGAGGCATCTACTCTAGGGTCCAACAGTTATATTCTCTTGCGCATTAATAGAATTTCTTTAGAAGCAAACCAATGTAGG
>Ga0163217_1009807_pt1 | contig 10000 bp, 9 predicted proteins | sample SynspAceP_FD_185933 | JGI IMG/M metagenome (GOLD analysis project Ga0163217, IMG submission 185933) | Saline lake microbial communities from Ace Lake in Antarctica - Synechococcus sp. Ace-P (PacBio error correction) | ecosystem: Environmental > Aquatic > Non-marine Saline and Alkaline > Saline ...
TACAGGAAAGGGGGAAAAAGGGAAAGGACAATGGCCGAGCAGGGCCCGCTGCTTCCGATTCCCACTGAAACGGGTTTTTCGCTGGTTAACTGGCGGTTTTGGATTTCTCGGCGTCCCGGCCTCATCGGAAACACCTCCCCGGCTGAACGCCTGAATCCTGATCGAATTCAGCCGGCCTTTTGGGTAGCAAGACGAAACACATTGGGGGCCAACATCCTCCCAGCGTTTCCCCAGATCGGCCGCCGCCACCAAATCCAGCGACCGCCAGCCCCCCGGGCCAGGGCAACAACCAGGCCAAGCCACAAGCCAGCCGGGGGGCTGGCAGCAGCAGGCGCGCAGCAGCAGCAAGCTGCCGGCTGCAGGCCGGATCAAAGCAAGCACCAAGGCTCTGGCAAGAAGGGCGATCAACGTGGGGATCGGGCGCTCCAGCTGGGGCCAGGGGGCCTGGCCAACCCAGCCAGGCTCACCGGCAAACACCATCCCCGCCTCCGCATGCCGAGCGGAAAAGATGGGCGGGGCCACAAACCAGGGCCAGAGCAGGGGCAACAGCCATAAGAGCCCCCAGCCGCAGCCGGCTGGCGTTAAAGCGAAGAAGCCGGCAAGCGAGGAGGCAGCAGCCGCAGCGCCAGGAACAACAACGACGGCTAGGGCCAGGGCAGGCAAGCCAAAGGCCCGCCGCGGCAACAACGGTCCGAGCTGCTGGGCTAGCTGGAGCCAGCGCCAAGCCCCCCAACAGCCGCTCCAGACTTCCAGCGACGCCCCCGCCAGCACCAGGATCAGCCCGGCTTCCCGCCGGTGGGCACCATCTTCGGCTGCAGATGCGGCGGCGGGAGCTCAGGCTCAGTTGCACCGGAGCGATGCGGGCAGGCTGGGCGCAAGGTTGAGCAGAGGCACGCAGTTGCGGTTGTCCTCGAGGTGAGCCGGTGGGTGGGCCAGGCGGGGCAGCCCGCCGTGCCAGGCCCTCCCCATCGGCGGGGTCACTTTGAAGCAGGCATAGGTGCTGCAGCTGCGTGCAAGGTGCCCCTGCTGCGGCGCGCAACTCCAGGATCGAGAGCTTGGGCGAACAGGCCCGTTTCATCCCCCCGGGCAGAGATAGCGGGCAAACCAGAAGCGCTTCTCGAGCGCAAGCGGCCGATCACAGCTCCCGCCCGTGATCAGCAACAGCAAGGCAACTTGCTCAGCCAGGCGGTGTGCTCCAGATCGGCCAGTTCTCCCAGAGCAGGAATCGCCGCAAACGCAGCCGCGAGGGCGGTGCGGCCAGGCATCCGGTGTTTGCCCCGGCAGGCGGCCGGCTGCCAGCCACAGCCGCGCCCAGCCGCTGAAAACGACCCCAGAACCAAATACGGGCAGAACGAGCACCAAACAGCCGGCCACTCAGGGATAACTGAGCAGGATCAAGGGCCACCACGCAGGCCCAGAACAGATTGAGGCCACGCATTGCTGGCCCGGTCCTGGGGACCCATCACAGCCAGAGGTTTTCACCAGCCACGAACCCCAGCTCACCAACGCCGAACAGCCAGGCCGTTCAGAGCCGGGGCGAGCGCAATTCACCTGCGCAGTGCGGCCGCCAGCGGCCAGAGATCGAAGCGCACCGTTGGGTGCCCGCGGCGGTCAGCCAGAACCCTCTTCCGGCAGGGCCACGGGGCTCAGCGACGCCGGGCCGAAAGCGGCAATCTGGCGCACAGGGCCGGTCCACCAGCCGCTTCGAGCTGCGCAGCGTTGCCCGGGGAAAATATGGATCTGCAGGCGGCGGATCACCCTCCTCTCCCCAGCCACCGCGCCACCGCCCAGCCCCAGCTTTTCGGCTGTACAGCCGCAGCAAATAACGCAGCCACTCGCCCAGGTCCTGGCGTCGCATCCCGCAGTCGGGCGGGCACCAGCATCGGATCAGGTGCAGCAGCCGTCGAAGCCGGGCAAGGGCCGTTTCGGTGGTAGAAAAAAACAGGCGGCCAGCGAAGTTGCGGGGCGTCGAGCCTGGTCCTGGGCCTGCCAGTCCGCCGCTGCGGGCCAGCGTCCAACGAGGCCGGCAGCAGGGCGGGTCGACCCGAATCGAGCTTTGGTTGATCGCAGGCTGCGTCCCCACCGATGTCATTCGAGCAGGGGCACCGGCGCCATCGCTGCTGGCACTGCCGAACAGCTTTCCGCCCCATACTCTGCGCAGCAGGGCTCCATCGAGCTGCAACCATCAGCTGCCGGCGGGTGGCCGGAGCCGAAAGTGGATCAGGGCGGCCGCAACGTCCTTTCTCCAGGCCGGGCTCACCGGCCAATCCAGCAACGGTCGCCCGCTCAGGGGTCCGGGCCAGCGCCTGGCGACCCGATCCTCAGCTTGACGCGTCAGCGGGCTGCTGCCGACGACTTCCCGCCGGGCCCGGCCCACCAGGTAGGGAGCCAGGCGGCTGTACCGCTGCGGAAAACGGGCAGCTGGCCGCCTTCAGGCATGGACCAAATCATCTCCCCCGATACGGCAGGCCCGCCATTAGCGACCGAGCTTTGCTCCAGCGATCACCGATTCTGGAGCCTGTTGCCGATGTGGGCGGCATGACCCTCACCCTTTATGGCGGAGCCCGCAGCCGGGCTCGATGGCCCGCTTGGTATCTGGCCGAGAAACCGATCCCTACACTGGATTCAGCCTTCGACATGGCCGCCGCGAACACCGCCAGGAACCCTTCCTCTCGCTCAACCCCTTCGCAAGGTGCCCTCTGCTGTTCGACGAAGGGCGCCAGCTCGGCAGATAGCGGGCAGCCTGGCCTGTTCGAAAGCCGGCGCCATCCCTGCTGTACCTGGCCGATCCGGCGTAACGGCCATGAGTTCAGCCAAGCCTGCCCCGCGGGCCGAGCGGAGCAATGGTGCTGTTTTGCCAAATGCCACCCTGGCCACCGCCTGTTCGTCGAAGCCGCGGCGCGAGACGGAGTTCCCAACAGGCTGATGGCGCCCTCAACACCCGGCTGGAGGGCGAGCCCCCTTGTTAGGTGAGGGGCCTGGGGGGTGCGGGACGCGCTGTACAGGCCCATGCGGCCTACCTGCCGATTTTCTTCCCCCAGCTCGATTAGGCGCCTACCACACGTGCACGGCCAGCGATCGAGGCCACCCAGGGGCGTGTCGCTACCAGGCGCGATGGGCCAGTAATTCGCTGATGCCCAGCCACCAATCCCTTCGACTGGCGCCAGCCGGCTGGAGCTGCTCGGCGCCAAGCGTCTGGGATCCGGCCCAGCGGCTGCTGCTGCTTGCCGATCTGCATCTCCGGGCAAGGCCCGAAACCTTCGCAGGCCCACGGCATCCCCCTGGGGCGAGCGGCGATCGGGCACCTCAATGCCCTTCTGGATCTGGCCCACCACTGGCGCCCCCGGGAGGTGGGTGGTCCTCGCGCGACCTGATCCCACAGCCGCCTCGCCTTCAGCCGCGAGGCCTGCGCCAGAAGCTGGCGGCCCTGCCGGGCCCTTTGCTGGGCTGCCCGCTCAACCTGATCGGCGGCAACCATGAAACGGGGGCAGCCTGGTTGCGCGGGCCTGAGCCTACAAGCCAGCCTCCAACGCCGGGTCCGCTCTGTTGAGCCACAATCCCGGAGCAGGCACCGGCAGGGCCGACGGCGGTCTCAATCTCTGCGGCCATCTCCACCCGGTGCCGCTGGTTGGGCTCCGGCAACGACCGGCTGCGGCTGCCCTGCTTTCAGCTTCGATGCCAGCGCGCCACGGCTGCTGCTGCCCTCCTTCGCCACTCACCGCGGCCATCCCCTGCGACCCTCGCCCTGCCCTGCTGGCTGTGGGCCGACGGTTCCGTTTGGCCTTGGCCGGCTTAAAGCGTGCGGGCCCTCGAAACGCACCAACATCACCGCGGTGAGCACCCGGCGAGCTTTGCCGGCTTCGAGCACGAAACAGGCGCTGGTGCTTCGCGGTCGTGGCAGCAGCCGGGCGCCTCGGCGAGGGAGAGCGTGGGCCTCGCAGCCCTGTGGGATGGTCCCGCATGCAAGTTCTCCCACCGTGCTGCCAGCACCTGGTGCACCTGCCCTGTCCAGTCGAGGGGCGTTGCGCAGATAGATCGCAATCGAGCAGCATCCGTAGGGCGCGGCATCGAAGCCGCCCTCCTTCACCAATCAGCTTCCTGCTCGCTGAGCTCACCGATCAGACGCCACTGTCATCCACCACCGGCAGACCACTTTATGTGGTGATCGCCTGAGCAGTTGCACCGCCTCCTGCAGGGCGTGCTTCGCTTTGGACGCTCAACACGGGAGGTCATTCGGCCTCTGCCACCTGAATGCCTGGACGGGGTGTCGGAAAGTCAATCGGGGCGGCGCGGCTGCAAGGGTTTAGGCCAGCGGGAAATCCTGCGGTGGGCTCGGATAACGTCAGACTGGACGCCCACAGCTTGATCGGGCGTTCGCTCTCCATCAGCTCAGCCAGAAACCAGCGCAAGTCAGCAGATTCCAGCAGGCGGCATGACGGCAGGTGCCAGCGCTTGCCGCGCCCGCCGACGGGCTACGTGGCCCGTGCCCTGATCGGCTGCCCTGCTTGCTCGCCCTTTCGGCCGGCCAGGGCGGATTGGCTGGATCCTGCTTGCTGCCTCGGCGGCCTCTCCGCCTGGGCCGATGGGCGCCCTGGCCCGCCGGGCCGGCGGCGGCTCGGCCTGGGGGCCCGGCTCGATCCCCTCACCGACAGAAGATGCCTGATCAGTGCGCCGTTGCTGTGGGCTAGGCGCCAGCGTGGCTGCCGCTCTGGGCGGTGGTGGCTGTTGCTTGCGCGCGAGCTGTTTGGTCCTCCGGCTGGCGGGCAGGCCAGGGGGAATGGCGGCCACCGCGTCGCGCCGGCAAGGCCAAGCGGTGCTGCAATTTTCAGCGCCCTGCTGCTGCTGCTCTGGCCCACTGGCTGGGGCCCACTGGCGGCGGCCCTGGCCGCGCCCTTCAAGGCCCTGGGGCTGGTGGCTGTTCTGGGGGGGGGCCCCTCGCTTCTTGCTGGCGCTGAGTTCGGCCGCTTGGGCTAACCTGCAGGCCAGCAAGGCCGCGTCAGCACTGAAATCCGGTGTGCCAGCTGCGCGCAAGGCGTAAGTCGTTTGGCGTAGCTGTCGGCCAGGGCGCCCTCCGGCATCGAACACCGGCGACCAGGCAGCTCCCGCTACCAGCCGGTGCACATCCCGAGAAGTGGTTCAGGCGCGGGGGAAGGCCTTGCGGGCCTTGGGGTCAAGCCCGGATGATCGAAGGAGCGGATCTCCATCCGCCGCCGGATTCTGGCCGCAGGCGCGCGGCCGCCGCGCCACCAGGCGCGAAAAACTGATCCCTTGGCGGCCGTCAGTTTGTAGATCCGGTTTGGTGGCCGCTTCCCACCTCCAGGCAAACGGGCCATGGCGATGGCGAGATCGCTCATGGTTACTATGGCCGAGCTGGGTGATCGTGCTGCCATTCGCTGGCAACGGCCACGGGGCGACGTTGCACGCTCCGATCAAAGAACCAGCTCTCCACGGGTTGTAGTTGCCCGGACGCTCCCATGATGTAAGGTGGGCCGAAGCTGGTGAAGGGAAATCCGCCTCGCTGCGCAAGCCAATCCCTCGGTTTCGAGCTTTGCCGGCATGGCGGCTTGGCCGGGTCGGTGGGGGCTGTTCTCGTGAGGGCCAGAGCTCATGTCGGCGCTAAATCACCGGCCGAGCTCACATACACAAAGCGGTGCTTCGGCTCGCCGGTTTCTCGAGACGGCGCGGCTGTCAGCAAGGGAGCGGCCGCTGCTGTCGATGATCACGTCGGAAGCTTCGGCCCCTGCAGCGGCGCCAGGGCCCTCGGCGTCGCCGCCGGATCGCCCGCCAGATGCCTCACCCCGGCCCAGGACGCGGATTCCTGCCGCGGGTGAATGCAGGGTGAGCTTCGTGGCCGAAGGCGATCAACTGGGGCCACCACGGCTTGCGATGAAGGCGGGTGCCACCCCATCACCAGGATCTTCACGCAGTGGCAGTCGACGGGGCGCCATTCACGCGTCCCGGGGAGGATGGAGTCACCGTTCCATGCGCTCCCCGCCGCCCGCCCGATGCAAGTCATTCCCGCCGCATCGACCTGCTCCATGGCCACTGGTCCCGCCTCCACGCAGGGGCGACTACGACCAGGTCACCGCTTTCATAACGACGACCCGGTGGCCAGGCTTCTGCAAGTGGCAGAGCAGGGGTGCGCGCGCCTGCCATCTGGTCGATCTCGATGGCGCCAGAGAGCGGCGTGCGGCCAATGACCGATCATGGGCCATCACCAACGCCCTGGCCATCTCCGGTGCGCCTTGGGGCGGCGGCGTGGCGCAACGGCCGAGCGGCCCGAGGCCCTGCTGAGGCTGCGGCGGTCGATCGGGTCAATCTCGGCACCTGGCGATCGCAGGAGCCCCAGCTGGTGCGCCCACCTGGCGGCCCTCCACCCCGCCGGATCGTGTGGGAATCGAGCCAGAAGACGGCAAGGTTGGCCACCCGCGGCTGGCTGAGGGAGACGATCCGAGGCCACCCGGCTTTGGCCGCGCAGCCTCGAAGCAGTGGTGTGGCCGCGAATCATCAGCACCGCATCGCCACCGATGGCACCTCTGGGCTGCCCCAACCTGGAGGGCTTGCGCCAGATGGCCGCCGCCCAGTTAATCCCGGTTGATCCCTCCGGTGGGGTGATCGCTCACCGCCTGCTTTTCTCTGCTGGCGCTTGAACCCCTGGGCGTCAGCGGCGTGATCGTCGGCCGCGCGATCTACGACGGAGCCGCGTCGATCTCGCGCGAGGCGCTTGCATGGCGGTGGGCCCGCGGCCCGTTGGCAGGACCCCCTCTCGCTTTTCAGCGTGGGCTGAAGGTTTCAAAATGGCTCAAAGACAGGCTCATGACTCAGCTGAGGAGAGCCTCCTGGGGCCAGAAGGGTTCTGACAAGGATTGGGGCGCCGATCACAGATGATGATCTGGTAATCATGCCATTTCCTCTCCGACTTGTTCATTCGTGCCTGCATCGGCACAGCCACTGTCCTTGAGGACAACTCATAGGCGATGTGAACGAAGCTTTGGTCCGTTGCCGGGATCTGGCATGCGGCTGAGTGCCAAGCGGCGCAGGTGCTCGAGTTGTTGTGGACGGAGAAAGAGTCACTCAGCGCCCGGATTTTTCGAGCCAGCTCACAGCCAGGGCCGCAACATCGGCCATACCTCCGTTATCAGAATCTCGAAGCGCTTCAGTCAGCTGGAGTGATCGAATGGCCTCGACAAAGCCAGTGCCGGCTCCTACGGCTACCGCAGCGATCCCAAGCCATCTCACTTGTCTGGAATCCGCGCCATCCACGACCTTGACGTCGTAGCCTCCCGAACCGAATTGGTCAGCCAGATCGAAGCGCTCAACTCCGGCTTTCGAGATCGAGTCGTACACCTTGCGCTCAGTGCGCCGCCGGGCTTGAACAGACCCCGTCCGCAAGCGGCCCTGCCCTGGCGAGCGGGCTGGGAGAAAACGCCCAGGCTGGTTACCTATGCGGCATTGGCCTGGCCCAGGAGCGTGATCGAAGCCCCCAGAGCGCCGTCCAGGCCCCGGCGGTGGCCCCAAGCTGCCTCCTCTTCGCCGAACCCCTCCCAGCGCGAGGGCCTGCTTCGTCTGGCTTGGGGGCGCGAGGCCAGCTCGTTCCGTCTGGCCCATCAGCCCCTCCGAGCTCGCGGGCCGCCGCCCAGCTGTGCTCTGGAGCCTGGCCTGCACCGCTTCGAGCCCGGCCACCCTGTTGGCGGGAACTGGAACAACTCGAGCACGCGCTGATCGGCCCCCCTGCTTCTGCTCCTGCCGGCCATGCCGGCCTGCAGCGCGACTGGTTGCTGCAATTCCCGTGGCGGGTCTGTTGCAGCAACCGACCCGACCAGGTGGGCGCCGCCGTGCCACGCTCCTGGCCGGTGGCCGGGTGCTCGACCTGCGCGGCGGCGGCCAACAGCGAAGCCACCCTGGATCCTCTGCCGGCAAATGGGCGCGATCGGGAGGCGGGCCAGGGGCTGGGCCCAGTCGTTGCTGCAGAGCGGCCTGCAGCAGATCGAGGCCGGAGCTGCGGCTTTGCCGCCGTTGCTCAGCCGCACCACCGGAGAACCTGCTTTGCCTGGCGGTCCTTGCTGAAGGCCGCTGCGGAACTGGCGGCCGCACGTGCCTTCCTGCTCTGGCTTCTGGGACCCCTCAGCCCGCTGGCCTGGGGGCACCGGAGCGGGCGAGGTGGGGTTGCCCGCAACCGCCTGCGAGTGGCAGCCACGGCGATCACCCTGTGCCAGCGCACGCCGAGGGGGTCTGGAGGGCCCTCGGATCCAGGGCCGGCTGGGCCAGCGCCAGCGCTTGTGATCAGGAGGGCGGTTGCAGTGCCCCTCACATCCCAGGCCGATGGCGGCCCTGTTTGCCCTGCAGGGGCTCAAGCCGCGAGCGCCGCCGCGGATTTGCTGATGGCGCTTGCTGGGCCAACTCGATCACCTGTTGGCAGCGCTGCGCCAGGAGGCGCTGCGTGGCGACGAAGCTGCAGGGTCGCTGGCTGGCAAACTCCAGCCCGACTGCGCCGCCACGCCCTGCGCCAGAAATGGCTGGGCCTACGTGCAGCTGCCCCCGCAAGGGGCCTTGCTGCCGGTCGCCGCACCCTCAGCGGCCGAGGCGATCTGCTGCTCAACGATCCCGAGCTTCCCCCCTGCCTTGCCGATGCTCGCGGCCTGCTTTCACCGCCCAGCCCTGCTGGTGGAGGGACGCGCCTGCCTTTTGCCGCGCGACGAGCCCAGGCCCTGCTCCACCTAGAAGCTCTTCGTGAGCAACTGGCTTGTGGCGAACCGGCGAGGCTGATCCAGTGCCCAGGTGCTGGCCTCCTGCGGCGACTGGCCGGACTGCGCCGCTACCTGCTTGTGCAGGAGCTGCTTGGCCACGCAGCCTGGAGGCGGCTTGCCGCAACCAGCTCAATTGCCCGTCAACGCTGGAGCGAGTGGTTTCGAGCCGACGATCCACGCTCTACGAAAGCCCGCGCTCATCTACCGGCTGGAAGGGGGATCGATCAAGCCCTTGCCTGCTGACCGAACCCCCCGCGACGCATGGATTGCCGCCACCTGGGCTGGCTGGCGCAGGCGTCACCCTGGGCGCTCGAAAGCGCGATGCCCTCGCCCCCAGCTCCAGCCCTGCTGCGCCGCCTCGGCATCTGCTTGTGGTGGTGCTCACCAGGTGGTGGCGGGCGGATCGGCCTGGTGGGCCCGCGGCATTCTGCAGGGCATGGGCCGCGGCATCAGCAAGCCTGAATGATCCGGCCGCTGGCTTCTGGCCGGGCTTTTCGCCGGGCCTTCTGGCGGGAGGGCGCCGGCCGGGCGTCACAATGGGCTTCTCCATTCCCTCTGTTGGCCCGGTTGCGCGTGCCCCTTGGTCTTGTTCTTTCCAGCAGCGCTTGCCAGCTGATGGCCCTGGCTTCTCGGGCCTGCTGCTGCTGCTGCTCCTGCCTGGCGGCTGCGCGCAGGCGGCCGAGGCCGACTCGAGACCAACAGCTATCGACGGCAACATCTACGCCTCTATGCCGGCCCAAAACGGCCTGTCTCATGGTGTGCGGCCCGCAGCAGCCTGGAGGCACGCGCTCGGTTGCTCAGGTGAATCACCGCGGCCGCCGTGGTGGTCTTATTACCTCGATGACAGCGCGGACAGCAAGCGCGTTTCTCGCCGGGGCTCAAGCGCCGCTGCAGCGCTCTGGGGGCGCAGCCGTGCGAGCTGATCCCCCCTCACCACCGCACATCCTTGCCCCACATGCGCTTCAGAACCGTCCAGGAGACGGGCCGCACGTATCCCGCCACTACTGGGAAAGGGGACATCCCCAGGTGGTGGTGTTTTGCACTCCCACCGGTTGATTGTGGTCTTCGATTGACAGCGGGCCAGGTTGACATCTGACGCCGATCAACCAGCCCTGCGCGAAGGCCACCGGCCTCGATCCGATGGCCCGGCGCGGCCTTAGCCACCACCGCAGCTTCTCAACGAACTTCAACAGCGAAGTGGTTCCCGCGGCTGAATGGGTAGCGCAGCCCGCAGCACGGATGTCGAGACCGAC
>Ga0163217_1091462_pt1 | contig 10000 bp, 7 predicted proteins | sample SynspAceP_FD_185933 | JGI IMG/M metagenome (GOLD analysis project Ga0163217, IMG submission 185933) | Saline lake microbial communities from Ace Lake in Antarctica - Synechococcus sp. Ace-P (PacBio error correction) | ecosystem: Environmental > Aquatic > Non-marine Saline and Alkaline > Saline ...
ACAATGATTACCCGAACCACTACTTATATTGATAGTGGATATTTGTATTGGATTCAGATACAGTTATCGAAGCCAGCGTTTCATTGAAAGGAAAGAACTATTATAGGTGAGGAATTGCTTATTGGAGCTCATTCTGAGATAGTCAAATAGTATATTAAGTGGATGGGGGTACGGTGTCACTAATTAACTGTTAAAGATTCTGTAATTGGAAAAAAATAGCAATATTGGACCCTACAGTCCTTCGTTGTCCAAATAGTCCATGTTGGAGAAGCGTTCATATTGGGAACTTTGTTTGAAATTAAAACGCAACTCTTGGATTGAAAACTAGGTCGGGCATTTAACGTACATTGGTGATGCTGATTTAGGGGAAAATATCCGTTGGGTGTGGCACAATTTTGTGATTATGAATGGTAAAAATAAATTCCGAACAAACTGTAGGAAAGAACGTTTTTTGTTGGCTGTAACTGCAAACTTGATTGCGCCATTAACTATCGGAGAGAAATTTTTACATTTGTGCAGGATCGACTAAATTACAAGAAATATCCAACAAGGCTATGGATTGCTAGAAGCACGTCAAGAAACAGAAATTAGAATATTATAATAAACTGCACATTAAAATAACTTATGAAATTCAACCAAGTTAAGATAATTGTCTTGATTTTCGAGAAAATCATAAGTATAGAAATGAATTTTTAGAACAACGGATATTCTGAAAAATAAAAAAAGTGGAGGTCACTATGTTCAGAACACTATTTTGATCCAAAGTTAAAGATTTTTTGCGTTAAACTCAACAAACGCATTAGCAAGAAATTGCTGATGAAGTAGGGTAGAATTAGGAAACTCTCAGTGGATCAGTTCAGCGAATGGAGAAATTCGAATCAATATTGAAAAGCATTTCGTGGGGACCATGTTTTATATTATTCAATCAACTTCCTAGTCCAGTAAATGATAATTATGGAAATGTTTGATTATGATTGATCATTAAACGAGTCTAGTTGCAAAAACAATAAAATCTAGTTATTCCTTATTATGGGATATGCTGACAAGACCTGTAAAAGCACGTTCAAGAGAGCCAATTACTGCAAAATTAGTCGCAAATATGATTACAGCTGGAGGAGCAGATCGTAATTGCTGACATTTAAGACTTACATGCTTCACAATCCAAGGGTTCTTTGAATATGCCAGTGGATCATTTCTTTAGGGGCATCACTTTTTAGCAATTCTTTAGATTGTGGTCTTGAAGGAGAAGGCGTTGTAATTGGGGTTTCGCCTGATCATGGGCGGAGTACCCGTGCGCGTAAGTTGCAGAATTCTTAAAAGCGCCAATTTGCAATAATTGATAAACGTCGTCCAAAAGCCAATGTGCAAGAATGTAATGAATATTCATTGGATCAATTGAAGGTAGAAATGTATCTTAAATCGATTGAATATGATGTGATAACACAGGAACCATTACGGTTAGCTGCTCAGCCTTGGAAGAAGCTGGATGCTAACTGAATTTATGCTTGTTTGCACACATCCCAGTTTATCTGGGTCTCTGCGATTTGAGCGAATCCAAAATTCGGCTATTAGCAAATGTTGGTGACAGATTCCATCTATCTTCCCTTTAAGAAAAAAAATCGATTAAAATCATTGGAATAAGTGGTTCAGTGCTTTAATGGCCGATGCCATTAACGGCGGATTCATGAAAAATAAATCCTGTTAGCCCCAACTTTTTGAAAGAAAATTTAAGAAAAAGTCCGTAAATAAATATGGAAAACGTAAGAGGAGCCTTTTAGCTTTTCTACTTTTTTATAGTTTTAAGAGTAATGGAGTATAAATGAAGCCTGCCTTTCTGAGTAAAACAGTTACTTGTTAAGTAAGATTAATAAACGTTAATTAAAAAAGATTAGAATGATGGAGCCAGTTTTTTGTTATGACTCAAATTTAAAATATATAAAAAATTAGTTAACCATTGAATGTGGTTATTATTATCTTATTGCTTTGTTGGATATTTATTCGTAACTTTAATATTTAAATCGACAAGACTTTTCAAGGAGATCAAAACAGTACCATGTTTCTGCTGTTTTTATCTCTCTATTATGGCAAGAAGTAAAACAGATGGAATCTATAAATGAGACAGAAATGAGGAATTTACGTTTCTATCCAGCAGAAGGAAATACAACCATTATCGACCGTTGATGGAGACAAAATACGAAATAAAAGAAGATAATTAGTCCTGAATCAGATTGCTTGTGAAAACAGGTTGGATAGTAAGGCAGGGAGACTACGTATTTGTTTGCCTCCAGAATTAATTATTGAAGTAAAAGCAAATTAACCAAAAAAGATTCTGAAGAGACATCATCATACACTCTAACAAAGCTGAAATAATATTTTCAGCTTTGTTTTTTTTGAATAAATTTAACAAAAAAACTGATATACTTCATTTAATGTAATTATACTTTTATTTATTAAAAATACGATTTTATTGTAATTTTATGTCTACATCTTGTAATGATTAGAATAAAGCTTAATCAGTTGGAATAATGTAGTACAAAAGAATAAATATTTAAATAGGGAAGAGCTTGTAAAGAAACAACTTATTTACTTTGCTGTAGGGTTGATCATTTTATAAGTGTGGTGCGGCAATCTGCTAGCCAAGTAAACCAATCAAGACATCTACTCAGGAAAAATAAACAGAAAAACGCTAAATCTGAGTGTGCCGTCAGAATTGCCGACATTGATCCAGCTTTATCACAAAGATCCATTAGTTTTACCGCTTTTAAAAAACCAAGTGAATGGAGGGCCTTTTATATCGTTAGTAAAGATGAAAAACCTATTCTCCAGCTTTAGTTGAGGAGAACCAGAAGTCGCGAAAGACCGGTTGATTATCAAGTTTAACATGAAGCCAAATTTTGAAATGGTCGAACGGCGAAGCGTTTAACTGCTGTAGACTTTGAATCGGTTGGAAACGTATTGTAGATCCTGAAACGCTGCTAATTATTCATTTGTGATGTCTGATATAAAAAAATGCTGAGCTAATTTTAGCCGGAGAAGCTAAAGTTGATGATTTAGGAATAAAAGCATTAAACAATTAGATTAGAATAACCTTAGAACAAACCAGTAGAAAACTTTGTGAAATTAATCACAACCGCTTTTTCCCCTCGAAAAGAATCGTTTGTTACTGACAAGGTTCAACAATTTGGAACGAATAGTGATTCAGCTTTATACAATGGACCATTTAATCTTGAAAGAAATGGGATGGAACGGGTTTATCATGGGTGTTATTGAAAAAAAATATCAACTACTGGGGATCAAGAAAACGTTTCTTTAACGACGGTTTACTAATCAAGTGATTAAAGTAAACTTCTACAGGTTAAATTTTACAACAATGAAAACATTTGACTTCCATTTGCATTAACTGGAGAATTTGCTCAACAATAACAATCAAGACGAATTTTATGGCACCTTTATGGCTAACTCCGTATATTAGAGTTAGAACGCATCTAAGATAATCCGCGTTGAAAAAATAAAAAGCTAAGAATGCATTAGCGTTAGCATATCGCGTGAGGATTAGCAGAGCATTATTGCTAATGGATCTAAAGCTCTTGGGGGTTAAGTTACTAAATGGTTTTCAGTTGAAAATCCCCAAACAGGCAAGATTTTAGAGAAGCATCCGGTAACTATTTAGAATATGAACAGAAAGGCTTTCTCAATTAATGGGCAGTGGCACAAAAGGAATTAGGATTAAGCGACGTTGATTTGCAGCTAGTAACGGATGATGATGAAGTAACAAAAAAAGGTGGAGTCAATATTTAACAAAAATAACAAATTGAAAAGAATTTACTCAGGTTGACGGTTTCCTCTAAAAAGTGTCCTTTCAAAAGTAGGATTTGACAGTTAGGTGACAATGGAGATTTTGATTTATTAAATTAGCCCGGTTGGGGTGCGATGTTAATGAAATACAAATATTTTTGAGTTTTATTTCTATCAGGTTTCTGTTTTTAATGGTGGGAAATACTTCTAATGAAAAAATATGAACCAACTTTGGTTCAAGCGTCTATGGGGAAAGAAAGCAGTACTCTGATAAAAAATGGGGGAATATTTAGAGCAGCTGAAAAAATTCCTGTTGGAAGATGCGGCATTATTCCGCTTATCAAGCGAAGCGCAAGCGTGTTAGTGAAAAGCTCTGTGCATTTAATTAATCATTGAAGCCAATTTAACAGTGTCAATTTTAAAAATCTGTATCTATTTGAATAAGTAAGATTTGAAAGGAGCCCTATCTATTTTTTTATGAAAACTTGGTAACGAAAATAAATCAGAAAGAAAGCGTGGCAGCTTTAAAAAAGAATAGTCAGTATTCCTCTGTTAATATAGGAGATGGCGTAACTACCACCCTTGGGCAAGCTATTGCCTGATTGTTTAGCAGACAGTGTTAAGTATTTGTAAAAGCGTTAGGATGTCGACTATTCGACCCCTGAAGGTTTTTGGATACGCTGATATGGACAAGGTGAGGGTTAAAAAGTAGGCGTATTGTTGGTCACTTAGATGTCGTTCCTGCTGGAGACCTTGACCTTAATGGTACTCATCCTTTCAATGCAGTAGTTAAAGAATGGAAAATTTAACTTGGTGTGGAATCACAAGATGATAAGGGTCCAACTATTAGCAGCTTCTATATGGTTTTTTAAAGCAGTAGTTTGATGAAGGAATCAATTTTAACTAAGCGTATTCGATTTGTTTTTGGAACAGATAAAGAAACATTGTGGCTGTGTATGGATCGTTAAGTAACTTGAAAGAAGGAGGCAACCAACAATGGGATTTGTCCCAGATAGTCCTTTTCCGTGAACGTCTGCTGAAAAAAGGATTGTTTGCAAATTAAGTTTATTTGGTCCAGGAGTTCGGACTTCTCATTATTTTGTGCGGGTGCGATTTAATTGTCGTTCCTGATCGTGCGAGTTTACGCAAGGGTAATGATGCAAAAATAGTGTGGAAAAATTAGCTTGAAATAAATGTAAAACCAAAATTTTGATGGGACATTGGGTTACGTAAAAGGAAGCTGTTCATGCTAGCCACAGCTGAACAGGCCATTACGCAATCAACAATTGCAAAAAGGCTTGTTCAATGTTTCATACCCACCTTTTTCGGCTAAAATTGTAAACTATCGGATGCCGGATGACATGACAGTCCCTTTGCTAATAGGTATTGAATTGCGTTAATGCCTTGTTCAGCTGTGCTAGCATGAACAGCTTTCCCTTTTACTGTAACAATGTCCATCAAATTTTGGTTTCCATTAATTTCAGCTAATTTTTCAGTCTAAACTATTTTTTGCATCATTACTTGGTAAACTCGCACGATCAGGCACGACATTAAATGCACCGCCAAAACTATGAGAGTCCGAACTTCTGGACCAATTAACTTAATTTGCAACATCCTTTTTCAGCATACGTTACGGGAAAGAACTATCTGGGACAAATCCCATTGTTGGTTGGCTCTTCTTTCAAGTTATAAGATCACGTACAACCGCCACATGTTTCTTCATCTGTTCCAAAAAAAATCGAATAACGCTTAGTCAAAATGATTCCTTCATCAACTACTGCTTTTAAAAACCATATAGAAGCTGCATAGTTGGACCTTATCTCTTGTGATCCACGACCAAGTAATTTTCCATCCTTTAACTACTGCATTGAAAAGGATGAGTATCCATAAGTTCAAGTCTCAGCGGAACGACAATCTAAGTGAACACAATACCGCTACTAACTCCCTCACCTTGTCATAATCACGGTATCCATAAAACCTTCAGGGCCGAATAAGTCGACATTCCTAACGTTTTACAAATACTTACACTTCTGCTAAACAATCAGCAATAGCTTGCCAAATGGTGGATAGGATACGCATCTACTATATTAACAGGAAGGAATACTGAACTATTCTTTTTAAAAGCTGCCACGCTTTCTTCTGATTTATTTTTCGTTACCCAAGTTTCCTAAAAAATAGATTGGCTCCTTTCAATCTTACTATTCAATAGATACTTCATATTTTAATTGACCTGTTAATTTGGCTCATATGATATTATGCCACAGAGCTTTTCACTAACATCGTTGCGTTGCTGATAAACGCGGAATAATTGCCGCATCTTCCAACAGAAATTTTTTCAGCTGCTAAATCATTCCCCCATTTTTTATCAGGATTACTGCTCTCTTTCCCATAGACGCTTGAACAAGTTGTCATATTTTCATTAGAATATTTCCCACCATTAAAAACAGAACCTGATAGAAATAAACTCAAAGAAATTATTTGTATCATTAACATCTTGCCACCCAACCCGGATAATAATAAATCAAATCTCCATTGTCACCTAACTCATCCCTACTTTTGAAAGGTACACTTTTTAGAGAAACGTCACACTGTAAAAATTTCTTTTCATTGTATTTGTAAAATATTGACTCACCTTTTTGTTTATTCATCACATCCGTTTACAGCTGCAAATCAACGTTCGTTAATCCTAATTCTTTTGTGCCACTGCCCATTAATTGAAGAAGGCCTTTTCTGGTTCAATAATCTAAATATTACGGATGCCTTCTCTAAAATTTCGCCTGTTTTGGATTTTCCAACTAAACCAATTAGTAATAACCCCCAAGACTTTAGAATCCATTACAATATGCTTTCTGCCTAATTCCTCACGCGATATTGCTAACGCTAATGCAGTTCTTAGCTTTTTTATTTTCAACGCTGATTATTAGATGGTCTAACTCTAAGTATACGGATTTAGCCATTAAAGTGCATAAATTCAAGGGTCTGATTGTATTGTTGAGCAAATTCTCCAGTTAATGCAATGGAATCAATTTTTCATTGTTGTAATAAATTTAATTCCTGTAGAAGTTACTTTAACACTTGATAGTAACCGTGTTAAAAGAAACGTTTTCTGAATCCCAGTATTGATCATTTTTTCATAACACCCATGATAAACCGTTCCATCCATCTTTCAAGATAAATGGTCCATTTATAAACTGAATCACTATTCGTTCACATTTTGAACCTTGGTCAGTAACAAACGATTTTTTTGAGGGGAAAAGTCGGTTTGGTGATTAATTCAAAAAATTTTCCTACTGGTTTTTCCTAGGTTATTTCTTAAATTATTTGTTTAATCTTTTATTCCTAAATCATAACTTTTAGCTTCTCGCTAAAATAGCTTCAGCCTTTTTATATCAGGACATCCAAATGAATAATTAGCAGCTGTTTCAGGATCTACAATACGTTTCAACGTATTCAAAGTCTACAGGCAGTTAACGCTCGCCGTTGCGACATTTCAATTTGGCTTCAATGTAACTGATAGTCAACCGTCCTTCGCTGACTTTCTGGTTCTCCTTCAACTAAGCTGGAATAGGTTTTCAATCTTTAATTAACCGATAAAGCCCTCCATCACTTGTTTAAAGCGGTAAAACTAATGGTACTTGTGATTAAAGCTGGGATCAATTTCGCCAATCTGAGCACACTCAGATTTTAGCGTTTGGTTCTGTTTATTTTCCCCCTGAAGTAGATCTTGATTGTTACTTGGCTAGCAAGATTGCCCGCACCCAACTTATAAATAATACATCCCTACAGCAAAGTAAAATAAGTTGGTTTCATTTTACAGGCTCTTCCTATTTAAATGCTTATTCTTTTGTACTACATTATTCCAATCTGATTAAGCCCTTTTTTCTAATCATACAAGATTAGAACAAAATATACATATAAATCGTAATTTTTTAATAAATAAAAGTATAATATACATTATAAATGAAATTATCAGTTTTTTTGTTAAATTTTTATTCACAAAAAACAAAGCTGAAAATGATATTTCAGCTTGTTAGAGTGTATGATGATGTCTTCTTCAGATCTTTTTCTGGTTAAATTGCTTTTACTTCAAATAATTAATTTTGATGGCAAACAAATACTAAGTCTCCCCTGGCTTACTAATCCAACCTGTTTCACAGCAATCTGATCAGGACTATTAATCTTCTTTATTCGTATTTTTGTTCATCACTTGGATAATGTTGTATTGTCCTTCTGCTGATAGAACGTAAATTCCTCATTTTCGTCTTCTTTGTAATTCCCATCTGTTTTTACTTCTTGCCATTAATAAGAGATAACAGCAATAACTGTACTGGTTTTGATCTCCTGAAAAGTTCTGTCATTAAATATAAAGTCGGAAATAAAGACCAACAAGCATAAGATAATAATACCACATCCAATGGTTTAACTAATTTTTATATATTTTAAATTTAGTCATACAAACTGGCTCCATCCATCTAATCTTTTTAATAACGGTTTATTAATCTTACTGTAACAAGTAAACTGTTTACTCAGAAAGGCAGCTTCATTTATACTCCTTATTTAAACTATAAAAAACGTAAGAAAACTCAAAGGCTCTCTTACGTTTCCATATTTTATTTTACGACTTTTCTAATTTCTTTCAAAAAGTGGGCTAACAGATTTATTTTCATGATCCTTAATGGCATCGGCCATTAAGCACTAAAACTTCAATTCCAATGATTTTATCGATTTTTGTCCTTCAGGAAGAAAGATGGAATCTGTCACAATCAATTGCTTAATAGCCGAATTTGGAATTCGCTCAATCGCAGGACCAGATTAAAATGGATGTGTTGCAACAAGCAATAAACTTCAGTAGCTCCAGCTCTTCAAGACTTTGAGCAAGCTACGTAATGGTTCCTGCTGTAAATCATATCATCGATTAAGATACAATTTTTACCTTCATTGATCCAATGATATCATTACTTTCTGCACATTGGCTTTTGACGACGTTTAATCAATTATTGCAATTGGCGCTTTTAAGATTCTGCTAACTTACGCGCACGGTAACTCACGCCATGATCAGGCGAAACAATTAACAAGCCTTCCCTTCAAGACACAATCAAAAAGAATTGCTAAAAGTGATGCCCTAATAAATGACACTGGCATATCAAAGAACCCTTGATTGGTGGAAGCATGTAAAGTCTAATGTCAGATACGATCTGCTCCTGAGCTGTAATATATTTGCGACTAATTTTGCAGTAATTGCTCTCTTGAACGGCTTTCGGTCTTGTCTAGCATATCCATAATCAAGGAATAACTAGATTTAATGTTTTTGCCCACTAGCTCGTTTTAATGCTCAATCATAACAACATTTCCATTAAGTTATCATTTACTGGCCTAGACATTTGAATTGAATAATATAAACATGTCCCCGAATGCTTTCTTCAATATTGATTCGAATTTCCTCCATCGCTGAACTGATTCCACTGAGTTTTCTATTCTACTCTACTGTCATCAGCATTTTCTTTGCTAATGGTTTGTTTAGAGTAACGCAAAAATCTTAACTTTGGACTCAAATAGTGTTCTGACATAGTGACCTCACTTTTTTTAAATATTTCAAGAATATCCGTTGGTCTAACAATTCATTCTATACTATGCATTTTCTTCGCATAAATCAACAACAATTTTAACTTTGGTTGAATTTCATAAGTATTTAATGTGGCAGTTTATTATAATATTCTAATTTGTTTTCTTGACGTGCCTCTAGCAACGCCATAGCCTCTGTAGGAATATCTGCTTGTAATAGTCCGAATCCTGCATCAATGTAAACATTCTCCTTCCGATAGTTAATGCGCAATCAGTTTGCCATTACATGCAACAAAAACGTTCTTTTCCTACAGTTGTTTCGAATTTATTTTTACATATAATTCACAAAAACTTGTCACACCAACACGATTGATATTTCCCCTAAATCAGCATCACCAATGTACGTTAAATGCCGACTTCGTTCTTCAATCCAAGAGTTTGCGTTTTTAATTCAACAAAGTTCCCAATATGAACGGCTTCTCCCCATACTATTTTTGGACGAAGGTGACTGTAGGGTCCCAATATTGCTCTTTTTTTCCATTACATGAATCTTTAAAACAGTTGAATTAGTGACACGTACGCCATCAACTAATATACTTATTTGATATCTCAGAATGAGCTCAATAAAGCAATCCTCACCTAT
>Ga0163217_1023207_pt1 | contig 9999 bp, 9 predicted proteins | sample SynspAceP_FD_185933 | JGI IMG/M metagenome (GOLD analysis project Ga0163217, IMG submission 185933) | Saline lake microbial communities from Ace Lake in Antarctica - Synechococcus sp. Ace-P (PacBio error correction) | ecosystem: Environmental > Aquatic > Non-marine Saline and Alkaline > Saline ...
GCTGCGTGGACGACCGCCGCGCTTAACCAACCGCTGGCAAAAGCTCAATCCACTGTCTCTGGTTATGATCCGCGGGTCAAAAAGCGCCTGAGCGCTGCGTCGGAGCGCATATTCACGCATCTGGGCTCCCCTGCCGCTTGATTGGACGGCCAAAGGCGCGCTGCGCCTTAATCGGCATAAGTGCATGTCTTGGGATGCCCGAGGGCCACCGTGGAAATTCCACTTTGATGCCCAACAGCCTGAATGAAAAATCGGCTCGGTCATATGCAATCGAAAATCATCGTGTTCAGCAGGCGTTTGGCTGATGCAAAACTGGGCGGCAAACGCGTATCGATTTTGCTTGGGCAGGCCCAGCGAGTTGAAAGCGCTGGTGGGCGTGAGGAGAGGGCGCGGCTGGGGGTCTGGATAACCCCGGTGAAAGCGGCCTGTATGCACCGCTGATTCGTCGCCGCTGACGGTGGGCCGATAAACGGCTCCGCGAACTGGCAGGCTTTGCCATGCGCGAATGGGATTAATCTGCCACAGTGCCGATCGTCACCACGGTGCAAGTCAGCCAGCCGCATCAGGACCACCGCTTGGCAGCGGTTTCTGCCCAGCGGGCCCGCTGGCTTTCTTGCCGTTGCCCGATGTGGATGGGCGCCATTATGGTTCGGTGGTCTGGTCACTACTGCCATGATCAGGCGCAAGCGGGTGAAATGGCGCTGGACGATGAATCTTTTGCTGACGGAAATTGGCCAGGCTCTGAAACTGCGACTTGGGCCGAAAGTGCTGGCTGCCGATACGCGACCACTGCAAATAGCGCTATCGGCGCAGCGCATGCGAAAAACTATGTTCATGCAGGGCCTGGTGCTGATTGGTGATGCGGCCGCACAGCAAATCCATCCATGGCGGGGCAGGGTGTCAATCTTGGAACTGCTGGATGCGGCTGAAGCCTGGCCCGATGTGGCTTACTCGGCCTTGCAGCGCGGCGACACCTTGTCTGATCTTGGCGGTACTGCAAGGCTACGAACGGCGCGTATGGGCGCCAATCTCCGGCAATGATGGCAAGCGATGGGAGGGTTCGACAGCGGCTTGTTTCACGCCAATGCGTTGCCCACTGCGGCTGGTTGCGCAATGCCGGCATGCAATAGTGGCTGGATGGGGCAGGGTGCTTTGAAGTCGTGTGATTTCGTCGGGCGATGGGGTTGGAAGGGAGGCTGCCCGCCACGGCGCGTAATGCTGACCCCTATGCGGGCGCAGAACTAATCCAACGTTGCTAAAACTAAAATCTGGAATTCATTATCCATCTTGTCTCGGTTTAATAATCTGAGGCGTTTCCATGTCCTTTATTCGTTCCATAGCTTGCCGTGAGTCTGGCGATGACGGCTTTCACCAGCGTCGCACAGGCCAAGGAACTGGTGGTGTATTCCTCCCGCCAGGAAATCTCTATCAAACCGTTTTCCGAGCTGTATACCGAAAAGACGGGATCAAGAATCAAACTACATTACCGGACAGCGAAGCGCCTTTGATGGCCCCGTTTTGCGCGCCGAGGGCGCCAAACACGCCTGCGGACATGTTTATCCACCGTCGATGCGTAACCTGTGGCAAGCCGAAAAATGGGCCTTGTTCGCGCCTTGGAGCCAGATGTACAGGGCCAAATATCCCAAGCCAGTTACCGCCGCCGAAAAGCGGCCAGTTGGACCGGCCTGTCCACTGCGTGCAAGGACCATTGTCTACTCCACCGAAGCGCGTGATCCTTACCGAGCTGAGCACCTAATGAAGCGCTGGCTGATGAGGAATGGAAAGGGCCGCTTGTGTCTGCGTAACCTCGAAGAAGGTCCTATAACCAGTCACTCACCGCGACGCATGAACGAGACGCTGTGAAGAGCGCACCACGGAAAGTGGTCAAAGGTTGGGTGGCCAACCTGGCGACGCCGGTGTTTCCTCCAACCGATACATTCTCTGATGGAAGCCATCGACGCCGGTCAGTGAATGTGGGATCGTTAACACCTACTACTTCGGGCGCCTGCACAAAGCAAGCGCCGACGTCAAAGCGGCCTTTGTTCTGGCCGAACCAGGATGATCTGGTGTTCAACGTAATATTTCCGGTGCCGGGTAACCAAAACATGCCAAGCCAGCCCGGGAAGCGACCAGGTTTCCCTGGAGTGGATGACCACCCGAAGCGCAGCGCAAATCTTTGCCCGATGTGAACCCAGGAATTCCCCGCCAACGAAGTCCGGTTCAAGCCGTCCGATGAAGTTGGCCGCCTGGGTGACCTTCAAAAGAAAAGAAATACCATCATGTGGAAGTTGGCCGGCCGTCGCCAGCCAGAAGCGGTGATGTTGATGGATCGCGAGCGCTGGGGACTGATCTGCCGCGCTGGGGTGAGCCTTGGCTGGTTTTTTCCGCGATATACCTGCACGCCCGGTCTTGAGCCGGGCGTGTCTTTCCGAGTAGGAATCTCAAGCCCACAGGAGTGGTTGTGCCCGCAACCCATGATGTCCACTATGCCCGCGCTTTGGCGTGGGGTCGCCTATCTGTTCGGCGGCGCTGGTGGTCATGCCGCTGCTGGTACTCTTGTTGAGCTGGCAGGCAATTGACAGTGCAATCCTGTCACATCTGCTGCAAACCCAACTCTTTCGTCTGATTGGCAAATAGCCCTGACGCTGGTCCAACCAGGCCGTGATCACGGTGATTGATCCTCGCGTGAGCCTGGCCCTGGCTGATCAGCCTCTGCGAATTTCCCGGCCGGCGCTGGCGGACTGGGCCTTGATGCTGCCGTTCGCCGATCCCCCGCGCCTACGTGCTGGCCTTCGTGATGAATCGGCATACTGGACTTTTTGCCGGGCCGGTGCAGGAACCTTCCTGCGCGGCTGGCTCGGCAGCGATTTCCGCATGTTCTCGCATTCGTTCCACTGCGGTGTGATCAGCGTAACTGGTGCTGTGTTCTTATCCGTAACGTCTATCTGCTCGCGCGCAGTGCTTTATGGCGCAGGGCAAGGGCTTGATGGAAGCGTCGCGCATTCCTCGGGCAGTCTGCCCTGGCAAGGGTTTTTCTGGCGCGTCCGCCCTTGCCGATGGCGCGGCCCGCCATCAGGCGCAGGTGCCTGCGGCTGGCGGTGATGGAAACCCTGGCGGATTTTTGGCGCCGTGATTCCGCGTTCAATTACGACACCTCACAACCGCCATCTAAACAGACCTGGTACGGCTTCTACAGCCTGCAGACCGCTACGCCAATTGGCCAAGCGTATTGTTGCTGTTCGTGGTTCCTGGCGTTGCTTCGCCGAAGCGCCGCGCCAGTGGCAGCCGGCGCTTTTCCCGGGGTGGACCGGCCGCGGCAGGGCGGCTAATTTATCGAATTGCGCGTATCAAGGCCTGGCTTGCCACCGGATACTGCCTGCTGGTATCTGGCATCGGCCTTTTCATCATTCCGGTCCATAACAGCTGACTACTGGCTGAATGCGCAAGTGGATTGAACGACCTGATAGCCTTACTGGTCATTGATCCAGAACACCCCCTGTTGTAGGCAGCATGGCGCATTGAATGACGGTCGCCCTGGTATTCTGCTGGTGTTTGGCCAAGCGCTTTCAGCCCATTCGCCAGGATCCGCAGTGCGGTGGCGGTAGCCAACTGGCTATGCGCTGCCGGTTCGTGCTGGCGGTGGCGATCATGTTTGGCGTTCAGGCATTGCGATAACCAGTTGCTGTCCGCTACGCCAATGGCTCGGCGAGAGCAGCCAGCGCCCCTGCTGCTGGGCAGTTTGGTTTGCCCTGCTACTGGCCCTATCTGATCCGTTTTATGGTCCGTTTGCCTATGGCCGCTGGATAACGTCGCTGGCGCGCATCAGACCGTCGCTGCCAAAGCGGCGCAGAGTCCTGGGCCAGTCGAGCTGGCGGGTCTTCAACCCGGGTTTATCTGCCCTTGGCTGCTGGCCGGGTATTCTAGTGCGGCGCTGCTGGGTGTTTTGTCGATGTGCTCAAGAGAAATGCCCCGCGACCCTGCTGAGCGGCCCTTCGGTTGGGGATCGCTGGCAAGTCAGAAATCCACGGCTTGACCCGCCGAAGGTGAACTGGGCTCAGAAGCCCTCCTTGCCGCATTGACGCTGGTGCTGGTCGGCGCTTATTCCGGTGATTGTGCTGATTTCCGCCGTCAGCAACGACGCTGAAAGTTTTGGGCAAAAGCTGCCAAAAGCCGCTGCGTTTATGGCTTACAATTCACTGCTACAACACTCCTCAGAATTGAAGGACGGCCGCATGGGGTTCGCGTACTCCCCCTCTAATGATCAGCAATCTGGCAGCCGGGGCCAAAATGGTCGATTCGGCGGCTGGGAATATGCCTCTGCATTATGGTTTTTCGCAGATGAAGAGCATCATCAGGTAACGAGTGACGTAGGCATGTTCGATTGTGTCGCATCATGACGGTGGTGGATGTCACCGGCAGTGAGCCAAGGATTTTCTGCAGTACCTGCTGGCGAACGGATGTCGCCCGCCTGACGACTGCAGGCAAGGGCGCTGTACAGCGGCAATGCTGAATGAAGCAAGGCGGAGTGATCGACGACCTTGATCGTCCTACTGGCCGACAATGCTATCGGCGTCGTGGTGAATGCGGCCACAACGCGACATAGGTATCTCTTGTGCTCTGTGGATGAACCGCCAGCTGATGGTTTTGCCGTGAAGCTGGCCTGAGCGCGCTTAGATCTGGCGATGATTGCGGTGCAGGGCCCACGTGCGCCGGTGAAAGTGGCGCTCGAAGTGGTGAGTGACCAGCGCGCCCGCCATGATCAAAATGACTTGAAACCTTTCAGGGCCTGGCCAGCGACGACTCGGTTGTATTGGCCGCACCGGCTAACATACGCGGCGAAAAGAATGAGGCTGGAAGATACCTGACCCGCCGCGATCAGGCTGCTGGGTTCTGGGAATGCACTGCTTGCAGCGGGTTGCAAGCCTGTCGGGTTGGGTGCGCCGCGATTACCCTGCGCCTGGAAAGCCGGCATGAAACCTGTACGGCTCGGACATGGACCGAAAACCATTCACCCCGGCGGCGAATATGGCCTGGCCATTGCATGGGAGCCTAGCGAGCGCGATTTTATTGGCCGCAAGGCGCTTTGGAGGCTCAGCGCGAGGCCCTGGCGATCAGCCGAAAATGGGGTGGGGTTGGTGATGAAAGAGCGTGCGGTATTAGGCGCGGCCATCAGAAGGTCATTGTCGGAGGGTGTCGGCGAGAAGGTGTAGATCACCAGCGGCAGTTTTTCCCCTACGCCTAGGTTGCTCCATTGCAACTTGCCCGGGTCCCGCGGGGCTACAACCGGTAGCACGGCGCAAGTCGAGTTCGCGGCAAACTGCCTGGATGTGCGGGTGGTCAAGCCCGGTTTTGTGGCGTCACGGCCAAGGGCCGTATTCGAATAAGTTTTCCCTTTTTGCTTGAGGATCGTCCGCATGTAGAATATCCCTGCTGATCTGCGCTAACGCTGCCAGCCCACGAGGACCCGCGATGGAAGCCGACGGCACCAATTACCGTCGTATTAACCGACCACGCCTCCAGGATTTGCTGGGTGACCGTGGTGTTTGTAGAGCTGCCCGACGTGGGTCGCCCGTTAACTGCCGGTGAAGAGTGCGCAGTGGTTGAAATGCAGTAAAAGGGCCGCATCAGACATCTAACCGCGCCGATCAGTGGCGAAAGTGGTTGCCGTGAACGACGCCCTGGCCGATCCGGCCCTGAGCTGTCACAGCGAGCCCTAATGAATGGCGCATGGTTTTTCAGATCAAGCCCTTCAGACGTTAGCGAGCGCGACAAGCTTGATGGATGCCGATGCCTACGGTGCTCTATTGATCGAGTTTATCGACGCTAGTGGTGTGTGAAACAACTGAATTGGTTGGGCCGTAGCGCTGGCGCCTTGAGTTCGGTCCTGTTCCGACACGCTACCAAGCACATCCATGTGGGCTCTGGCGGTGCCATCCCAGGGCCACCGACCGGTCCGAAACAGGCCGAAGCTCACGAACGCTCCGTTGGATTCGGTGCCTACATCAGTGTTTGAGTACCTTCTACGCTAGCTTGCTGCGAACTTGGTCGCGGTGGTGCTGCGAATGGCAAGAACCGTCGATGGCAATGGATGCCATCGATGAGCCTTACAGGGATGTATTTACGGGGCGTGTCTGCCATCGCAGTACCACGCAGACATCGCCACTTCGGCAGACAACGACAAATACGTTTATTTTCCAACAGGTGCCCCCATGAGGCGTACCCAAGCCTTACCGAGATCTGGAAACAGACCGATGCCTTCTGCGCCGCATATTGGCCCGGACGGGACCGCTGAACCAGGTCAGGCCCATGCCCTCGATACACTGGGTGTCGAATCGCTGATTGCACTGATCAGCCAGACCGTGCCTGCAAAGGTATCTCTGCGCAAAGGACCCTGCTGAATATGCAGGCCCGCGCAGTGTAAGCGGAAGTGCTGGGTTACGCTGAAAGGGCGTAGCCAGCAAGAACGAAGATTACACGATCATATCGGGCATGGGTTACACAGCAGCTGAGCCCTCGGTCATTTCTGCGCAACGTGCTGGAAAATCCCGGCTGGGTATACCGCTTTTACACGCCTTATCAGCCTGAAAATCGCCCAGGGCCGTCTGGAGTCACTAGGCTGAATTCCAGCAGATCTCCACGACCTGACTGCATGGAGGCCTGGCCAGATGCATCCTTGCTGATGAGGCCCACTGCCGCTGCCGAAGCCATGGCCTGGCCAGCGCGTGGCCAAGAGCAGAGCATCCTGTTTTTCAATCGAGACCAAGGATTTGACCAACTCCGCAGACCATTCCGTGGTCAAGACACCGCGCAGAGCCATATCGCTTTGAATGTGGTTTGTTGATGATGTGGCTGATCTTGAAGCAGTCACGAGTGTTTGGTTGTCGCTGTTACCAGTTACTGGCAACACCTGGGGCGAGAAATCCGTGACCTCAAAAACCCGCTGATCGATATCGTGCATGGGCAAAACGGTCTGGCTTGCGTCGCCGCCGACCTGTCAGTCTGGTGCTGCTGAACCCCCGCCAGCCCGGGCGGAATTGGGCGCTGAGTTGGGTTTTCGGTTCGGCGCAGCCGCTTTGGTTGTGGCCTATGGGTTACGGCGGGCCGCAAATGCGGCCTTTTTTTGGCTACCCGTGGACGCCCTACAAGCGTGCGATGCCCGGCCGTAATCATCGGTGGTGTCTATTGAACTCCGTGGCACCGACGCGCTGCGCCATGGCGCTGCAGACACGCGAGCAGCATATCCGCCGCGAAAGGCCAACTCGAATATCTGTACTGCCCAGCGTGCCTGTTGGCCAACATCGCCGAGCTTTACGGGGGTGTATCAACGGCCACGGGATGGTCTGAAGACCGATCGCCCAGCGCATCAAATCGCTTGACCGCGATACTCCGCCACCGCCCCTCGAGAGCCGCGGGATCAAACCCGCAAGAACCAGAACTTCTTGACCACCACTTGACCTCAAGGTGCCTGGGCAATGCGGCGGATATTGTCGGAGCGTGCCCGCAACGCGGCGCATCAACCTGCGTCATGACGCCGAATCACTCTCGGGCGTCAGCCTCGATGAAACCAGCCACCGCGCGCGAACCGTTGAAAGCGCGGTGGCCTCTTTTACGCGAGGTGACAGCCAAAGCCCGGACCTGGCTGCCCTGGATATCAGGTGGCAAGCTCCGGCCTGGGCATTCCCCGAGGCGCTAACGTCGCAAGTCGGCATTCCATGACCCCATCATCTGTCCGGATTCTTCGAACAGACATAAGTCCAAGCTACTGAGAGATCGCCGGAGGATGCGCGTTTTCAAGTCACTGGAGAAAAGGATCTGGCGCTTAACCACGTCATGCGATGATTCCGCTGGGCTCCTGCACCATGAAAGCTCAAATGCGCACCACCGAAATGACCCGATCACCTGGCCCCGATTTGGCCAGTTGCAACCCTTATGCACCCGCTGGCACTCCAGGGTTACAAGATCATGATCGACGAGCCTGGAAACCAATGCCTGCGCGAGATCACCGGCTTCGAACGCCATCTGCATGCAGCCCACTCGGGTGGCGCAGGGCGAGTATGCCGGCCTGCTGGCGATCCCGCAAGTTCCATGAAGCCAATGGCGACGAGCAATCGCAACGTCTGTCTGATTCCGACCCTCGCTCAGCGGCAACAACCCGGCCTCGGCGATGATGGCCAGCATGCGCGGTAAGTACTGGTCCAGCTGTGATGAGATTCAAGGGGGCAACGTGGATATTGACGATTCGTGCGTGCAGACAAGGTCCGAAAGCGAATGACGGCCCATATTCTGGTGTTCTCTGAGCACTGATTGATATACCTTACTGCGCGTGCCAATCCCATTTGGGGTGTGTTATTCAAGGAAGGTTTGCGCGAGATCTGCGACATATTCACCAGATGGTGGCCAGGTGTATATGGAGGCGCCAACCCTGAAAATGGCCCAGGTGTGCCACTGACCCGTCCGGCGGATTATTGGCCCGCCGAGTGTCGCACATGAACCGCACAAGACCTTCTGATTCCCTCAATGGCGGCGAGGTGGTCGCTGGCCATGGGGCCCAGATTGCGGTCAAGGCGCATCTGGCCACCCCTAAATGGTAAGCCAAATCCCACCCGGTGGTGGCCCACTGGATGGCCCGAATGAAGAAAACGGCGGGACGGTTCAGTGCAAGCGCCCTGGGCAGCGCGAGCCCATTCTGGCCGAATCAGTTGGACGCTACATTGCGCTAATGGGCGCGCAGAAGGGTGTGCCCACGGCCAGGAGGTGGCGATTTCTGAAATGCCACTACCTGGAGCAAGCGCCTGGGTGAAGCCTATCCAGTGCTGTACCAAGCGGTCGTAACGGGCCGAGTGGGCGCACGAGTGCAATCATCGATATTCGTCGCTCAATAGTCCTGCTTCCGGATCAGCGAGGAAGACGTCGCCAAGCGCCTGATGGACTTTCGCCTTCATGCGCCGACCATGTTCCTTCCCGGTATCGGGCACCCTGATGGATCGAGCGACCGAGAGCGAATCCCAAAGCGAGCTGGATCGTTTTCGTTGATGCCAATGTTGACCATGTCGCAGCGAAAATCAGCCGGGTGGAGAAGGGGTGAAGTGGAAGTGCCCGGAGGATACATCCCGCTGCACAACGCCGCCGCACACGCCTGGCTGACATACCGGGACTCGGGAGGCGTGGTTATTCACGCAGGAAAGCGGCTATTTCGCAGCCCTGGGCTCGCGGCGAACAAGTTCCTGGCCAAGCCGTCAAATCGGAATCGACAACGGTCTATAGGCGACCGCAAACCTGTTCTGCGCCTGCCCGCCGATCGAAGCTAACCCGAAAGAGTGATGGTCCCGTCAGGCCGCATGCTGCGGCCTGACGTTTTTCCTACCGGTAAAGTTGATCTGTGCCAGCTTTTTTGTAATCGGGTGATCTTTCCCGCCATCGCGGGCGTCTGATCCTGTGTTCAGTCAATATGCGTAAGTCAGAACGGATATTGTCTTGAGCACTGAAAGACCGGCCCGGCGCAGCCCCCACCACCCAGGGAAGCCGTATCGACCGCGCTGAGCAAAGGCAAGCTCAAGCGGGTGCGCAAGCTGTTGGGCGCCAATGCACCGGCAAGCTGCCAGGCCTGCTTGAAACCCCTTCGATAACCGAGCAAGCGGCAAGGCCGCGTGGCACGCAAGTTTACCGATTACCGCAGAGACGGCGGTGCTGCGTCACCTGTCGCCTGCAACTGGCCGCCATTCTGCAACAAAGACAGCGACGAACCCGGGCTCGACGACCCACTCAGCGCTGGCGAAAGACCACCTCTATACCCAGAATCAGCAGCGTGCGTGAAGCCGTGGAGCCGGCCAAGTTCAAGCGTATTGGCAAGGTCCTTCCTGGCATATGCACCACCGGCCAAGGCGGCGGGCCTGCTTGGAGGCGTTGCCCGCCGGAATGAGCGTAGCGCTGTGTGGGAAACGCCTCGACAGCGAGCGGGCCGGCAAGAGTGGCTGTGCATCTGCATGATGAGGTTCGGGC
>Ga0163217_1026031_pt1 | contig 9999 bp, 6 predicted proteins | sample SynspAceP_FD_185933 | JGI IMG/M metagenome (GOLD analysis project Ga0163217, IMG submission 185933) | Saline lake microbial communities from Ace Lake in Antarctica - Synechococcus sp. Ace-P (PacBio error correction) | ecosystem: Environmental > Aquatic > Non-marine Saline and Alkaline > Saline ...
ATGATGCTAAAGAATCTCGAGATGAGAAAGAGAGAAAATAATGAAGCGCAAAAAAAAGGCAGAAGAGATTTTTTTAAAATGCAAAAAAATTTAAATAAAAATTGACTGGGTATTTTTGTTTTTGGATAATATTCAGAGGTGTTATTTTTAGCTGGAGTATTTTTTTGTAGTTGTACCTGTTATTATAAAGCTTTGTATATTCGTCGGACGTGTGAGATGAGGGATATTTTATTGGTTTTTTATGGGTTGGTAGGTAATGTTTTGAGAGGTTGTAGAAGCAAAATTGGTTTGGGTAGTCTATGCCAAGCATTTTTTTTTATTACAGCTATTGTTTTAAGGGCGGTTGTTACTTACGGAGGAAGAACAAGGGTTGAATTTCATGAGCTTAGCTTTGGTTCGTTGAGCTTTTATGTTTCCAAATTTGGGGGTTTCTTTGGAAAGACGAGGGTTAAGCTAATTTTTTTCGACTTGCACATTTTAGCTTGGACTTATCAAGTGTATTTAGGCTATTTTAAAGTAGGTATTGATGAGGTTTATCAAAACCTTGATTTATGGCCTTGGATTGGTTAATTGGTGTTTAGGTATTATGATGTTTTTATTACATTAGACATTTTAAAGGATAGCATGTTTTCAATCCTATTTGGGGTTTTTTGGGTTGCAAATATAATTATTTCTAGCACAATTGACAAAAAGGATTCCCGTCACTATTAATAGTTCATCGTAGTCTTAAAAACCTAGTCATTAAAGTTTAACTTAGATGTTCAATGTTGGTGCCTAGAAAATCTCTAGCGATATTACCGAATACGTTTTTGGGAATTCAAAGTCCCATGAAGACTTAGAACGTTATGAAGTATTTATTCCCAAACTGATTTTTCGAGATTAATTAGTGGCCTATTGTTGGTTAGTTAGTGAAGTCTGTTATATGAAGATGCTCATTCGTCGGATAGAGTTAACAAAACCGAGATGATAAGAATCGCAGAATCGCTAAGATAGGGTTTTAGGGAATCTACTTCCGGGATTTTTTTTGGGGATGCTGGTTGTGGAATAGATGGTCAACATTTATTAAACCTATTTATAGGTGAAGTCGGGATGCGTTTAGCACTATTCATATCTGGTTTCTTTATGCTTGGGATGTCTGTCGTCTTTTCAATAAATAAGTCATACATCCCGATTATGCATTGGGGCTGAGTGATGGTGTTGTAGCTTACGAACTGTTGATATGAGATCGTTTTAAACGATTACTATCCTGCCTAAATATGAGAGTTTTGTCATGATTATAGAATATGATATGTTTGTTACACACCAATATAGCGTATGGGTAGTCGCAGGAATTCTAATAGATGTATTCATTTATTTGCGCATTTAAATGAACAATATCAGTATAGAAAAAGGTACGGTATAAAGACGACTATCATCTACACAAGCTCGTCATCTTTACTTTGAATCAGATGAAATTTACAGATTTATTTCATGATGATGTTTAATCATGAAGGAGAGTTAATTTTGATGTTAGTGAATGAATTATGGGATATGCCACCGTGTGAAAGCAATTGATAATTATACATACTAAGTAACCCGGAATGTGTAACATTACCAATGCTTACAAAAAAGTGACGAACTTCTTAAAAAATATATTCTACAACCCACTTAATAATAATGTATGAAAGTAATTATAAAGACCAGAAGGGACAAGAATAGCTGTAAGGATAATCAACACTTAGATTTTTAGTAAAACGCAATGTTGGATTATAGAGAGTATAGAAATTTCTTGGCTTTATTTCTATGATTTAACTACTCTCTATTGATAATAGAGATAATTTTTCAGAATCTTTTTTTGTTTCTTAACTCTTACCACTGTTTTTCAGTTTTATCATAAATATAAAAAGACGCGCTCAACATGATTATACCTATTGTACCAGTGTAATAATCGACATATCGAAGGAATATAAAGACAATAAAATGTGGATTTTTAGAGATGAGAAACAGTACAATGATAGGGAGTAAGATTACAGTGATGCAGAAACAAGAGGAATGTGTAAAATGAGAGTAAAGAAAAAGGGTTAACGATAGAAAAGATGAGAATAAGGAAAGGATGTGGAATTATAAATATTAATGAGGAATAAATAGAGAATTTAGTAGCTAAATAATCAAGAGATGAATTTAGAGCGGACGAATTAGTTTACTATAAGGAGTCTTCACGTCTTGTTTTGTTGATGCTATTTTTTAAAGATAGTTCCAAAGACACTCTTTTGTAGGAGATTAGTTGTTTTTAACTGTAAAAAATGAATCCTAGTTTACCCGACTGGACAGGCATTATAAAAGAATTGATTTGAAAATCATAGGCTCAATTAAATAGAAAAGAATTCGTGAGGGTATTGAACAAAATTAGGATAAGTCATCGAGGAATTGTAGAACTTATTGAAAAGATTAGAAGAATTTTTAGAAGAAAATAGCAATCGAATAGCCCGGTTTAATCAGCAGATATTGAATCCAGGAGAAGTCAAAAGAAAGTTCTTACGAACTTTTATTTTATAAATGATTAATGATTTAATTTATTCCTGCAGGCCTGAGTTTTATATAGATGGTGGCCGGTTGGATACCGAGGTAACCTATTTGTATTGTTATGTTATGGCCTTTTGTTTATCTGATTCACAGGAGTGAGTGGTAATATAGGGCGGTCAAGAAAGTGGGTAGGGGATAGACAAAGAAGGTTGTGGAAATGGATTGAAGTCGAGGAGGCGAGGTTGCAAAGGATTCTATAGGCATTAAGCATCGTATACTGGTCTCGAGGTAGTAAATGAGAAAATTTAGGTTTGGTTTTCTTGGTATAATGATATTGCTAACAGACTCAATCTAGAGTTTGGGAGACAGGTGACGCACGGTGGTGCTCAATGATTATGTTGATCGTTGGATCTGCGATATATTGGTTTATTATGTCTATAAATGCAAACCAAGGATAACTGTGGTTAGTTTAGGTGTGAACTACAGACGTATTAAGTGACGTTCACGAAAGGGATAGGATCAGAAATGGCTTTGAAACTAGAAGATTTGCGCCTTTATGAACGGGTGAATCTGCAATGTCAAAATAATTTGATTGTATATAAAGATGCCTGGTCTGGTGTTTTTGAATGCGTTCCTTAAGAAATTGAATAATCAAAGACTTTGTGAGTCGGAGACTATGAGGAGTGGTTATAGGGGGATAGACTGAGAAATTTTGTTTGTTGGAAGAGGAGGTGCGGAGGATTCATACTGTGATTCTGGGTGTTGCTATAAACAGATGATCTTCATGCGAGGTCGGATATTGATGGAGATTATGCCTTGCGCTTTCCTGTGTTGATTTATATCAACAAAGAAATGGCATTTGATATCATTGGAAGAGGTTTGGGGATGTTTCGTGAGTGGGAAGCTATAGGGATCATGGCTGTTAGGGATTATAGACATCGAAGACACGAGAAATTTTGGAAGATGTGGATTACATTATGTGCAAACTTATTCTGTACTGAACCTGGTATTTCTTTATCGATATGCTAATGAATGAAAATGCAAGCTTATGGCCAAGTAGTCGGCAACGAATCCATGCGGAGAAAGCCATTGCTTTATTCTGTTTGTAATTTTTAGAGCTGCGATTAATTTAGCTGAAATGGTAATAAAGATAGCGGTGCAAATCAACTTAATAATTAAACAAACTATTAAAACTGGTGTAGAATGCAAGACAATGTCAATTGATGCACTCCCTTATTTTTTTTTAGAAGAGAAAGAAAGCCAAGCGTTAGGCGAACGTCGTGTTGGTCTTGGCATTATGGCTTAGCTGATTTACTCCATTTACGCTGGCAAAGATAGGTTTACTGTGGAGATAAAGTTTAGCTTATAAACTTATTTAGAACTGATTGGCTGTTTGACAGTTACGAAATGTCATTGAAATTAGCAAGAAGAAAGGAAGTTTTCTTCTTGATTGGTAACAATAGGAAGAAACCGTCAATTACCCTGAAAGACTTCATTAATCCATCGGTTATGATGAAACAATGCCCGCATTATTCGTCAAGCTATTTTAACGGCTTGGATCCACGTAACTCTCATTTGCTTACAGTTATGGGCTCAACGGGTCAACTGGGGTTACAGATGGTTGGTATCACCGGTTGAGCTTACTGTCTTTTAGTTATTTTAAAAGCGGACGGTTTAGGAAATTTATTGCAAGTAAAAGCAGATAATCGTTCAGATTATTTAAGACAGCAAACCTGAAGCAGATGAAATCATACTATCTAGCATTCAGTATCTCTATGGAGTATTGAATGAGGCGCATGTTGATGTTAATGCAGTATTCAGATGGGTACGTTCGTTTCTAGAAACAGTTATCGCCCTACGTGCTTATGGCGTAGAAAAAGTCAAAGTATCTATGAGCGTTTATCAAAAGGGCTAAAGGAGGAACTGTTGTAGAATTTGGGTTTTGATGGTGTCGTGATTCAGTATTGACATACAGTGGGCGAAAAAATAATCGGGATATTGATACAGGATTATCTGAAAATACCTGTTTTTTAACCTACTCAAGCATATAAGAACCATATTGGTAAATGAGTAAGGACACTTGTCTATCTGTCTGGAAGATTATTGAAGTTAGGTGGCTGTTCTTGCAGCAACTGTAATGCTCATTAAATGCGGCTTATAAATAGAATATAAAATAGCATTATTGAAAATAAAATTTTCTACAAAATTTTTATAAGTGGCTAAATAGATTTCCAAAGTGTTAGTTTAGTGATTCTTGATTCGGTCCTGATTTACTACAACGTTTCAAAAGTAGAGCTTTTGCTATTTAAGTGCTGTTAAACTCGAAATGTCTCGGAACTAATAAGACTTGTTCCAGAAGATAAAGTCATTTAATATACGGTTACTGATTCAAAAGATTAGGAGAACTATCTAAGACTCGTAAGAATCTATTTAGTTAATGTTTCTTACAAAACATTCTCTTCAAAGCATTCCATAATGCTTTTGGGAGAGAATTATTTTACATTTTCTCTATTTAAATATTGAGCGTCCAGCATTGGTGATGTAATTTTCCTCCAATTCGATAAGCATTCACCTAGACCAGAGTAATAAAATCTTCCTGGTTCCATATTAGTAGATAAGGGAATTTCATTAACTCTTAACGTAGTAGAGCTGCGCTCTGGTTCCATTGAAGAGTTGTGCTGTTATGATCTCTAAAAAACTTTCACATGATCTATTTTTATCTGAAATATAGGCTCAATTTGTTGATCTCCACCTAAGGTCATGATTAAACCGGTGGACAATTACTAGATAAGTCGTCAATAATTCCTTTTGCACTGTTTTCCGGTAGCGATAAAAGAGAATGTTCTTTTAAAATATCTATAAGGATGAATTAGTTTGACCATTTTGTAACTTTTTTCTATCGGGCAATGCAATGTCATTTCAAGTTTATTTCCTTTTTTCATTATCTTACGCTATAAAATAACTGGAAGAATGAAAGTGCATATTTTACCTAATAATAACTTAAGAACCAAAGTAAGCTCATTTACTATAGAATAAATAAGTAGATGAGCATTAGTCATATTTTACGCATTGTAAGAACTATGAAGAATTTAGTTTTGTTTCTGACAAACATGATGTTTTACGACTACTCGTCAGTTCATTTACATTTGATTCATTTCAGTTGTGGATTACTATATTTCCACTCTTTTATTACACCTTTGCTAGTTAAGCTCCTTTAATGAGAGGCTTGGTGAACTCGGGTGCAACGCTCTTTCAGATAGCCGTTGTCGAGTTGCGATAAAAATCGGTACTTGTCCATGTCTTTTTCGTGGGTGAAATAAGAATATTCCAGACTTATCGCTTTTCGACTAAATGGACGATGGAAGAAATTTTTAAAAAATTTTGTTTTCTGAATAAAAAACCGATAATTAATAGTACGGATAAACATAGTTCTGTAAAGCTCCTATGACTGCTTCAGGGTATAAAAATTTAATTTTCTTCTCTCTCTTATTTCAATTCTTAACAAAAAAGTCATGGTTTTATTACATAATGTGTGTTCATATTTTGTCAGTATAAGTTAGGAATATTGAACAGTAACAATAACCCATTTTTTATATTTTGCATTTTAATATACTAAACCATCAAGTATAAAGGTACTATATACTTTCCTTTATACATTGTTTTTAAAAAAAGTGGTTTTTTTGTGTTATCTTTTATCTGTGAATAATTTTTCTGATTGAAAGTAAAGAAAATGTGAATTCTAAGAGTACGTTATAGAATTGATTAGTAGTTTATTCTTTGAGACATTGTTTTTCTTAGAATTACACTTGGTATTTCAATAATAATAGAGAGGATTGAGCATGGGGCAAAAATTGCAGTAGTTAAGTACAGGAATTATTTAGAAGAATAGGGGGTTTACCTCACCGAAAGACCTGACAAAAGCAGTATCAGAAAAACCATATATGAAAAAAAAAGAGGAGTTCACGTAGTGGGCGCTAAAGAGATGATTGTTTACGATTGACAAAAGTTTGATGTAATGTGTATAGATCTCCGGCAGATTTTGATGCTTTATTGATTCCGGTGATTCTCTCCTGATCAACTTAGTGCAGATGAGAGATTCTATTTTGTTTAAGGTTTGTAAGGTTAATAAAAAATTTTTGGATATTTGGTTCAGGCCTCACTTTAATTAATATGGGCCGAAGTTGTTAAAGGCACAGAAAATGATTCTGTGTAAACAGTCGGTGTAGATTAAAGAAAGTGCCCGGAGTTTTGTCATGAACGAAGCGAATCGTTAAGGCATAGTGGCTGATAAATAGATAAAGAATCCTGTAAGACTTGTAACTGCTTTTAACAGCCCATTTATTTTAAGAAGCTAGTCTTAAATATTCATTAAAAGTTATGGAAGACAGTTATATCAAAGGGTCTAGTCAGGAAAAATACTGTGAGAGCTGTTTTTGTTTGAAGGCAAAATAAAATTATTAATATAGATACGTACCATCAGCGTCGTTATTTTTCATACTATTCATATTACATGCATAATGAGAGGATAGTTTTTTGTTGAATGCGAATAATCTGTTGAATTGGTAGGCATTGATGAGGTTTAGTAATTTTTTTTTAAATGACATATGTCTGAAGAAAGATGGATGGGGTGTAATGAATAAACAGAAGACTAACCTGTTAGCACATAGTGAAAGCGTTTGTCATAAAAGTTTGGACTAGAGATGTATGTATCTAAATGGAAACGTTAATTTACAAAAAAAGATTAAATTATCTTTTGTTATCAAGTGGATTTAAGAAATCAGAGTAAGGTGGATACTTAGTTTCCTAGGAAGCCGTTGGCGTTGGGACTTCACCGATATAAATTCAAATTCCTAGATCTAATTTCTGACAACAGCTGTTGCCATCAGTTGGCAAGTGAGTATAGTTTTATAGAGATGTATTTTTCTTCCACTATGGTCAAATTATTGGGAACAGTTTAATGTAGAGATATTATTATTTTTTCCCAGAAAGTCTGTTGGAACGCTATTAATGATTTTTTGGAACAACTACACACAAAAAGTTATTTCCTATTGTGAATGAACAATAGAATACGTTGCTGTTGATGGATTAGATATGCTACTAATTTGGCGATAATGACGTCATAAAATTTATAGCTATAGTAGCGAATCACTCAGCTGATTTTATTGATTACAAATGTTGTCAGACATAAGATGGGTTTTCATGACGTAATCCTGAATGAAGATGATCAGGCTAACTTTTGTTCATGAAGTTAATTGTATACTCCAGATTGATCCTCCTTGCAGGCGGTGTAGGTTCGAAATTCGGAAAAGGTGGTATGGTTCAAAATTAAAGCAGCTGAAACATGTTTTAAACAATCCAGTAGATGGTTCTAGGAACAGTGCAATCCAACAGAATATTATTTAAAATTATTGACGGTGGAAGATTGGTACAACTCTTTTTTACCACTGCCACGACTACACTAGAGAGGAATCTTATTTATATGAAACATTAATAGAAATGGCGAAGAGCTAAAAAGCTAGTCAGTATCTGCATAGCTTCAACATAAGAATAAAATATGCTTAGAAGAATGATGAGCGTAGAATACTTAATAATTATTAGATGAGATTCCTATCAGTCAATCAAAAGACTTAGCGCGCCTAAAAATAATAATTCCAGAACGATTTTAGATCGATCTATATTATGAAATGTAGATGCGTCATTCAAGAATAGGAGACGGTCTGAATCAAATTGCATTGATATTTACGGATCCTATGGAGTAGTTTGATAGGTTATGTGGAATAAAACGCAGGCCCGGGTTTACTATCGGAAAAAGTGTTCTCTGGAATAATCGATATCATTTATGAAATTCGCCAAAATGTGACTACAGATCAGGAGGTTTATGCTTGTTAATAGGTAACGCGGTTTTAAGAGGGGGAAAGAAAGAGCTTGCTACTCTAATCAAAGGTTGATTAAAATTCTCAGATGCTTAGGTTTTAGCAAGCTACTGGCTTCCACACAGCTTTGTCTTAAATTAGTCGAAGATTACTTCTAGAAACGGCTCACGTGAGAATGATGCGTTAATCGTTATTGGATGTTTTGATTCCTCGATGGGAGAGCACGCTAGAATATCAAACCGTAATGGAAAGACGGCCACTTGGTTCCGTATATGCGAACTAGAACACGGCAATTTGCATGTTTATATCGCAATAGATGCACAATTAAAATGGCACAGATATATTCGTTAATGCAAATGTATCTCGCCTTCCGTTTGTAGATAAGCTGGCAGACGACTTTGTTGATTCATGGGAAGAGTTTGCTGTTTGAATTTATTGCTAATTAATTGGAAGAAGCTTAGCTTGAATACCACTGCAGTGTGAAGATTAAGAGCATGATAAAAGCTTTTTTCAATTGTTAGAAATGTATGCCTAGCAACAAAGAAGATTCTGGGAAACAGAGTTTCCTTGACTTTTATTTTAGCCGTAAGTTGTTTACTTCATATAGAGTGTATGGCCATCAACGCATATGCAAGTATGGCATGGTGCATTCTCTGAGCATCGTGCAGATATTAAATTTATTCAGGACACAATTCCATCGCAGAATCGATTACTTCAACGTTATATCAGCCTCGGACAAGTTTTACAGACGGTTTTGATTTGGCTTTGGTGCTGAAATCGATTAGTATCAAAAACTACATGCAGTAGAGGACGCAATGGTCTCTGCTGATTTAACCTCTTCCAAATATATCGGTCGTTTAAGGAGAAGGAAGATTCGTTAATGTTTAGTTTTATTTGAAAAATTTAATCATCTATAAATTTAACCGCAAGGTGTGTTAAGCTTGGTTTTCTACATTTGTTTGCAGAGTTCTATTAGTCATTTGATACCCTGATATCTATTTTAACTCATTTAATAATAATTATCTACTTTTGTATTTTTTGGTGTTTATAGCTACAAACTAAGAGGAGAATCTAAAGATAGAAAGGGTAGATCATTTAATGAATATGAAAAAGAATACATTTGCTATTGCGTGCTAGGCATCGTAGGAGCAACAACTGCATGTTTATCTGAGTTCTGAAGGCTACGGATGTCAATTTTATGGTGAGGGAACAAGGGAAGCAACATCGGCGCTGCTGGAATTATTGCCTTGGTGTCACAAGGCCGCAATAAAAACATGGTAACAATTAGCCGTGCTGGTGCAGCTTTTTACCGACAACGTTGGCTTCCGCAATTGACTTGAAAGAAGATGCGCGGCTGACTCCTTGGCCATTAATATCGTCAAGTCGGGACAACTGGATTTTTATAAAAAAAATCTCCCTGAATGAATTAGAGGCGCTAATACTTGGAATAAGACCTAGCTTTAAAAAGAAGAGAATCTAGACACCTGAAGAAATGTGGGGAACTGCGTATCCTTTGTACCTGCTGAAATTAAAACCAAGCATTTCGCGAATATCATAGATGAAATGAGAACAAACGTGGATCCGGCCTTATTTGCCGCTCGTACGGAGATAGCCTCGATGCACT
>Ga0163217_1074630_pt1 | contig 9999 bp, 15 predicted proteins | sample SynspAceP_FD_185933 | JGI IMG/M metagenome (GOLD analysis project Ga0163217, IMG submission 185933) | Saline lake microbial communities from Ace Lake in Antarctica - Synechococcus sp. Ace-P (PacBio error correction) | ecosystem: Environmental > Aquatic > Non-marine Saline and Alkaline > Saline ...
AAGAGAGGAGATCAGGATTGCGCTATTATGGCCCGCGGCCCCCCTATAAAAGGGTAAAAAATGTTTTTTTTTTTTGGAAAAAATTGATGCCAGGCCCCTTTTTGCTCCAATCCCGCCCCCTGCCCCTTCCTAAACCCCGTCCAAAAATGGCCCTAACAATCTGGGCAGTGGGGCGCAAAATTAACGGACAGGAAAACTCCGGGCGCCCGGTTTTTTTCATGGCAATTTATTCCCAATCAAGGCTTCTCCGGATCCTGGTAAACACAGGATATCCCCCGGAAAAACAAGTCCCGAAACAAGGGGCGCTATAGTAAACAGAAAGCTGCTCCGGACTCCAACATATCGACTAATGCTATTTGAAAGTTGAGAGAGCCAAAATGGAACTATTACAAAGCTCCCCGGACTAAAGCTTATGGTAAATCATCACCCAAAGGAAGATCTCGATTGAAAACGTTTGTTGGCGCAACGGTCCGTATTGATGGCCAGTCCCGGTTTTGTTGCAGCCTGGCCAAAAAAAAAACAAGAAACCTGAAGACAAGATGGATGACGCTGCTGAGTCCCCCCCAATGTCCCGATTCCAATGGAAAGCCCATGGGTGCGCGCTGCGGAAGAAAGCTGGCAAGCAGCAGAACTCCGCGCTCGTGAAGCAACGGGTACTGAAGAAACCAATGGGTTGAGCGTGCCTCGTGAAAACATGGGAAGACGCTGGCGATGCCCCGTCGGCGAAGCCTAATGGAAAGATGCGCTGACTATGTGAAAAGGAAAAACGCCGGTGACCGTCCGCCAGCTCCGCTGCTGGACAAGAGATTTCGATCGAAGAAAGCATGGAAAGAGTAATGCTTTCGGGCAAATGCCTTGACGGGCATGCCCCTCTCCCTCTTTACCCTTGCTCCGTACCCCGCTTCCATATTGCTATCCCTACGCTTCAGCGCGTCCCCCTGACCTACCTGCAATATTCCTATATGGCCTATCGCATCCCAACATACTGATCCAGTCTGCCTTGATTTACGCCAAGGGCCGGCGCAGCAACAACCCCAGACAACTGATAAATCCCCGACGCCCCAGGCCCGAAACTGGGCGCAACTTGTCCAGGTTAGCCAGTCAATGCTGTGTAAGCGATTCGTGAGAAGAATGAAAAGCGCCGCCAGCCAGAATTGATCGTTGAGCCTGAGTGGTTTGGTCACCTGCGCCACCAGCACACCGGCGGCAAACAGCGGAAAAGCCTTCCAGCATATTCGAATGGGCCGCCATCGCGCGCGCACCCAAGGCCGGTCAACGCCGCTTGCTGCGCACGCGGAATGGCGATTGTCATAAGCCCTTGTCACTGCTTTCGGGCCATGGCCCACGGCCACCGGTGCTTTTTGGTCGCAACAATCAAATAGCGGCGGCAAAAAACAGACACCATAATGGAAAGCCTCCATTCACTCTTCTCCTGGCTGGGCGGCTCAAACAGTGGCCCGTGGGGCTGAAAACATCAAATGAACTTCAAAGCACCATCCGAATGAAACTCCCGGCGATAGCAGCACCCAGACGACACGGCGGTATTGCCATGAAAAAAACATGCGGATTGTAACACAGGTCAAGGCAGCCAACGCCAAAATAAATAGGCGCGCAGCCCCCAGGTTGAAATTCATTGGCCCAGCCAATGACATCAGCACTGCACGCTGCCGGCTGGCTTGCGTAGCTTTGCGCTCGGTTTCAGTGACGTTTTTTTCTCACCGACCAAAGGCGCCGAGCCAAGCAGCACCGAGGCGAAATTGTAATTGCCTCATGCCCAGGAAAAGGTGAAGAACGCAGTAAACGAAGATGGTCAGCATCACCAGCAGTTTCAATTTTCCGACATCTTGCCGGCTGACGGTCGCGCAAAAGGGCATATCCTGCAGCAGGGTCTGCCGCGCGGTTCTGTTGCCCCATCACCGGTGCTCAGACCTGCAAGAATCAAGCCAGGGTACTGGAAAGCAAAGAAAGCCGTATTGCGCCATCCAGATTACCGGGATCACACTGGCGTCGGCATACGCCTGCTCGCGCATCCAAACAGGCGGCTGCATCCAGTTCCTGAGATACAGGTGCAACACGCTGGCAAGGCAGGCCGTATCGCGGCCTCTTGTGGCCGCGCATAGTAGGTATAGCCGCCAGCAGAACAAGAACCAGAAGAACGCTAGCAAGTTGAACCATATGGCACCAGCGTCGGCGTAAATCAGGTAACACAAGGCATGCTAGCCCCTCTCGTAATATTCATGCGTGTCCTTGCCCCGCCCAGTATAGACCACACTACCGAACTGCCTGTGCTGATGCAGAAAGCACTGGACCGCCATGAAAGACACGCAAAGGCATAAAAAAACCCCGCCGAAGCGGGGTTTTCATCCAACAGGTCACAGCGAAGAATTACTTCCTTTCAGCGCCCAACGTAGTTCGGCCATAGTGCTAACACCGATATCCGCCAGCGAACGCCACGGTTTTGAACAACCGCATCTTCACAGCGCAGCAAAACTTTTTCCATCTGCCGTACCCGTTGCCGCCGAAATGAATCGCACCTGCGTGAACCCATACGCTTGCCGGCCGAGCGTTACAACGCCGCGATATAGGACACAAACTTGGCTTGGTCACGTTGGCCTTGATAAAGGCTGCGGCTTCTTCTTCGGGCGCTGCCGCCGATTTCGCCTAATCATAGACGAGGCTTTCGGTTTTCGGATCATCCTGGAACATCTGCGGATGTCGATGAAGTTGGAGCCCGGATCGGGTCACCACTCAATACGAAAACGCAAGTAAGACTGCCAAAGCCGGAACGTCTGTGGTCTGCTTGGACGGCTTCATAGGTCAGGGTCCCGGAACGCGAACAATCGATGCCCACTTTGCCTGGCAGGTGAATGTGCAGCCGGGCATGATGCCGATTACTTGCACTCGCGGGGGTGATGAACGCCTGGGCAGTTAGGCCCCGATCAGACGGTACGGCCCAACTGGTCCACACGACGAGGCCAGAGTCATGACTTTGCAGTTTTCGAGCATGTCCGGGTCGGGATACCTTCGTGATGCACACGATCAGCTTGAATGCCACCGTTGGCGCTTCCAGAATCGAGTCCTTGCAGAAAGGCGCAGGAACGTAGATCACACTGGCAGTAGCGCCTGTTGCTCAAACCGCTTACACGCAACGGTGTTGAACACGGGCAGGCCCAGGTGGGAGTCGTGCCGCCCTTGCCAGGTGTAACGCCACCCGACCAATCTTGGGTGCCGTAAACTCATCGCCTGTTCAGGAGTGGAAAGTACCCTGTGCGCCGGTGAAGCCCCTGGCAGATAAACTTTGGTGTCTTTGTTGATCAGGAATGCTCATTATTTACCCTCCGCGGCCTTGACGAACTTGCTGGGCAGCGTCCGGTCAGACTGGTTGCTGCCGATGATGTTCAGCAGACCACTTTCCTTCAGTACCTTGCGCCCAGCTCGGCGTTGTTGCCTTCCAGACGAACGACTACAGTACGCTTCACGCCATTCCTTTACTGCGCCAATGATGCCTTCAGGCAATCAATGTCGCAAACGAACGATGCCACCGAAAATGTTGACCAGAAACGGCCCTTCACATTGGTGTCGGAGAGGATGATCTGGAATGCTGCGGTACGCGCTCTTTGGTCGCGCCGCCGCCCACATCCAGGAAGTTGGCGGCTTAGCCGCCGTGGTGGTTGACGAGTCCATGGTACCCATGGCCAGGGCCAGCACCGTTGAACCATGCAACCCGATGTTGGGCCCCCTTTCCCCCCCCCAAGCCCCCCCGGCCAAAAAAAAACCCCCGGTTTTAAAGTTGGCCTCGACTTGCATCGCGTGGGCTTCAAACGCGGTCATCCTGTGACGGATCGTGCCATGCCGCGCAGCTTGGCTGGCGATACTGGCATTGCCGTCGATGCCGGAGCTTGGCGTCCGGCAATGCATGATTGCCGTCTTCCTTGATGACCAGCGGTTGATTTCCAGCAGTGCCAGATCGGTAAGTCGGCCAACAGCTTGCCCGCAGGCCAACAAAGATGTTTGGTGAACTGCTTGATCTGGTCCGCCTTTCAGGCCCGTTGAAATGCAGGTCACGGCCCTGGTAAGGCTGGCGGACCCAACCAGCGGATTCAACGATGGCCTTTGATGATTTTCTCGGGAGTCTCTTCTTGCAACCTTCTCTGATTTCCACGGCCACCTTCAGTAGAGGCATGAAAACGAATACGACGGCTGGAGCGATCCACTAACCGCACCCAGGTACCAGTTTCCTGAGCGATTGGTCGGTGCAGGACCTCAACACAGGATCTTGGTTTACTGGCTGACCGTTGGCAATCTGTCTGATAGGTCACCAGACGCTGGCCCAGCCACTTTTCGGCAAAACGCCTTGGCTTCTTCTTTCTTTGCTCTTGATCAGCTTGACGCCGCCCGCTTTTGGCACGGGCGCCCGCGTGAACCTGAGCCTTGCGACCACCATGTCACCGCCGATCTTGTCGCAAGCCTCAGCCTGCTTCTCTGGAGTGTCTACTGCAAGCCCTTGGAGACAGGAAAGGCGTACTCAGCGAACAGCTGCTCCCCTGAATATCGTGAAGAATTCATGCGTATCTTACCGTTTTGATACGTGTATGGAAATTACGTTTCATACACGGGCAGCAATCGCCGGATCGAACCCAGCGTCTTGCTCGCATTTACCCTTATCACCGGTAAATGGAAGCTCTGAAAAACAGCTGCCTGGGCCAGCGGATCGCCTCCTTTGCGTCCGTGAGTCCCGCGCCCTGTTCAGAACTGCCACTGGCGAACTGGGCCGATCCATCGGCCGGTTTGTTGCCGCTTCGAATAACGCCCCGAAAAGTCTGACAGGCCGAGTTACGACCTGCCAGTCACAGGGGCGCTTTATTATCGCTTCTTGGCGATTGGCGCATGTATTGCGTGACCATTTACCGCAATGCCGCTTCTGCAGCGCTTACGGAAACAGTCGGGTGTGAGAACACCATCAAATGCCCAGATCTTCGGGCACTGGTCACCAAAAACTCCATACCAATTGCGCCCATGCCTGAACCAAACTCGGCTGCACCTGGCCGCGATGCAAACATGGCACCCAGTAACGCGTTCAGTCTTGGCAAATCAGCATCACCGTTGACCATACCGCCAGCATCGTTGCTGCTACCGCACGGCCATCTGGCCGCCAACGGGAACACGCCGGACATTGCTTCAAACGCCTTCGGTCTTGGAGCTGCTGCTGCGTTCTCTGCCGACCCACGCGATTTCCGGGTGAGTATAGATAACCGAAGGCACCAGATCGTAGTTAAATCGCGGTCTTGTGGACCGGCAATACGCTCGCACCATGACGCCCTCTTCCGAAGGCGCTTGTGGGCGCAGCATCGCCCAACGAACCGCGTCCGGCCACAACGGCGTAATACGCCAAAGGGACGCTGGTCGCGCAATGATCGGTTCTGCGAAGATCACGTCGCGCTCGTCCATATCGAACACCGGAGTCACTGGCCAAGCAGGTTCTCGTATAGGGCTTGGCGGCCAACAGCGACAATCAGCTTGTTCGAAGTCAGCTGCTGCTCGCCATCGGCGTCAGTAAAGGACACAGTGACTTTGCTTGCCGCTTGATGTCCGTGCCGGTAACCCGAGCGCCCAGACGGATCTGCATGCCCTGCTTTGGATAACAGGTTTTCAGTGCTTCCTTGGCAATCTGGCTCGTCCGCCAGACCCAGGAACTTGTCGCAGCGCTTCGAATAACCACAACCTCGGGCCCAGACGACGCCACAGCAAGAACCGCAGCCTCCAGGCCAATCACGCCTGCCGCCGATCAACGCAAGCTTCTTGGTACTGTCTGGAATCAAGTGCACCGGTGGGAGTCAACGAATAATGTCGTCGGGTCAGGGGGCCGCAGGCCGGAATTTCAATCGGAACGTGAGCCAGAGGCGAGAATCACGTTTTCTCGGCTTCCCAGTACGTCACTTTTGCCGTCCAGCATCCCGTCACTTCGAACTTTCTTGGCAGCCACAAGCTTGCCCGTGGCCAGCGATGTTGGTCACGCCGTTAGCCCTTGAACAGCGCAGTCCACGCCGCCGGTGAACTGCTTGACGATCTTGGTCCTTTGCGCTCCAGAATGGCCCGGAATATCACGCTTCAGGCCTTTTGGTGCTGGATGCGTGAATCTGGAAACCATCCCGGGGGCTTTCACTGAAACTTCCAGGAACTGTCCCAAACAACGCCTTGAGGGATACAACCCACGTTCAGGCTAAGTGCCACCCAGGGCCTGCTTGCCAATCCTTTTGCCCACGTTAATTCTCGACACAGGTCGGTCTTCAGACCCCAGCTGGGCAAAAGCACACGGATGGCAGCCGACATTAACCGCCAGGGCCGGCGCCAATTACCACTACAATCGTATTTATCAACTGCATAACCCATTCCTCTGTTTTGCATGCTGTTAGGGTAAAGCCTGCCCTACGCTTGGTGACGTTATGGAGCAGGCTTGCCGCGCGCCGCTTGAAGCTTGCAGCTGTTGATCCAGATGTCCAGCAGGCAGAGCGTGCCGGATCTTCCAGCAGTTCCTTGATGGCAACAGGAAGCTAACGTTTCCCTTGCCGTCGATCAGACGGTGATCGTAGGACAGCGCCAGGTAAACATCATCGCAGGATCACGACCTGACCGTTGACCGCCATTGGGCGCTCCTGGATCTTGGCATACCCCAGAAATCGCTTGCCTGCGGCGGGTTGAAACGATGGGCGGAAGACAACAGTGGAACCGAAATAACCACCGGTTGGAGATAAGTGAAGTGCGCCAGTATGTCTTCCATCGACAGCATGCCGTCTTTGGCCTTGCGACGCGAAATCGGCGATGGTGGCCTTCCACCTGGCCAGGCTCATGTGTTTCAGTGTTACGGCAGGATCGGCCACGACTCAGACCGCGAATCGCTGACACGGCAACACCGATAATCTGAAATAACCGTGATACCCCACATCGGAGCCAGTCGATTGACGCGTTTTTGACTGCGGGGTAGCGCTTCAGCGCTTCGGTAGCCGCCTTGACGAAGAACGCATGAAGCCCCAGGCGCACGGCCGTTGTGCTTCTTCTCGAACCAGATCCTTGTACTTCTTGCGCAAATCCAATGATCGGCTTCAATGTCGACTTATTGAAGTCGTCAACTGGCCATGGAGGACTGGGGGCATCAAACTCAGACGTTCGGCGATACGTGCGCCGCAGACGAGTCCATGGCACGCGTTTTTCTCGACACGGTTCGCCCCTCGCCCAGGCTCGGAACAGCTGAGCTGCCGCGGGCTTGGGCGCAGCAGCCGGCTTGGGCAGGGGCGTTTTTCTTTCGCCTCGACCAACCGGTCATCACGTCTCTTTAGTGACGCGACCGCCTTTGCCGTGCCGGTGATAATCAGCGGCGGACAGGCATTTTCTTCAGCCATCTTGCGCGCGGCTGGCGAAGAAGCATGGGCTCTTCACCGGACGGGCCGGAGCGCCGCTGGCAGCGGCCTTGTCGCGCCTTTGCTGTCGGATTTTTCTCCTCGCCTTTGGCTTCCGGCTTGGGCTGCCGCTGTTTCGCGCCATCCTTTCAGGCCTGCCCCAGCACTCGCCGCTGAAGGAAACGGTTTCGCCCTCCGCCTTGACGATATCGCAAGAAGCACCAATCTGCCCTCTGGAGAACTTCCAAGAACAACCTTGGTCGGGTCTCGATATCGACGATCAGAATTTCCAAATCGCGTTTGACGGCGTCGCCAGGTTGTTTGTGCCATGTCGCTTACGGTGCCAATCGGCAACCCGATTCTGGAAATGTAGGGGCCTTGATTTCCATAGCCATTGTCCGATCCTTAAATTAATTACTGGTGGTTGTCTGCCAAGATGCTTAAGCGGTGAGTGCGTCTTGGCAGATAGTTTTTCCTGCTGCTTCGCTGCATGGACGGATAACCACAGGCAGGCGATGCCCGAGGCCTCCGTCCAGCGTAGTCCAAGGACGGTTCTTGACCTTATGCTGAGCTAACACGCGTCCGCAATATGGTGTTTTGGCTGCAGTACAGGCGCCCTGGGGTTTCATCGTTCTTCCTGACACAAGACGACCTTCTCAAGCTTGTAAAACGGCCAAGCACCTCTGCCAGAATATCCTCCAGTGAAGGGATAAGCTTGTTTCAATGCGGACAATGGACCACATTATCGAGTTCATCCTTGCGACGTTTCTCCAGCAAACATCGTAATACCCTTGCCAACTGCACATGATGGACGCGGTCGAACTTTTCTTCGGATCCAGCGCATCAATCTCTGCGATCACGGTCTGGAAGCGAACCTTCAGCCAGTTTTCCTACAAGGTCGAGGTGGCCAGCTTGTTGCGCCAACAGCGAACTTGGGTGTCAGCCCGCTACCAGCGCGGCTTGCGCAGCGGGCGAAATCACCTGACGGCGCAACAATGTGGTATCATCCCTGTGCCGGTTGTAGAAAGGCAACACAAACCTGATGTTGTGCTCGGCGCTCAACTGCAGGAAGCGTTTCCAAGACGCGCGGAAGAGTGCTCCCGGACCCTGGCCTTCGTAGCCGTGCGGCAGCAGCATGGTCAGACCACACAGGCGGCCGCCACTTGTGCTCGCCACTGGTAATGAACTGGTCTACCACACCTGCGCACCGTTGAAAGAAGTCGCCAAACTGCGCTTCCCAGACCAACCAGTGCATTCGCGTGTGGTTTGTCATAGCCCATATTTCGAACGCCAGTACCGGCTTCTTCAAGACAGCAGCGAGTCCATAGAATGCGAAACGCGGGCCCTGCTCTCGGACAGGTTGGCCAGGGGGAAATATAGGTGCTGGCATCTTTCTGGTTGTGCAATCCGCGTGCGGTGAGAGCAAAGTGCCGCCGCCCCGACGTCCTGGCCGGTGATGCGGAACCGGAATGCCCTCGTGCAGCAAGGTGGCATAAGCCCATGGTCTCGCAAAAACCGCCAGTTCCAGGGCAGAGTGCGCCGGCCGCCATCTTGCTGCGGATCTTCGAACGATCTTGTTTGACCTGAGCGCTGAATCAAACTCAGCCCATCGGGCAGGTCGTTTCATGCCGGTTGGCCAATTCCCTGCAGGGTCTTGAGGTCAAAACGCGTGTCGTTGAACGGGCAGTCCACTTTGTGCCACAGGTACGGGAGCCAGTCGACAAAGGAGCGCTGGTTATCCGGCTGCTTGACCCAGGCTCTTGAACCACATGGTTCCCGCCGTTTATCAAGGCGTTGCGAAAACTCCTTCCATCATGCTTGCACGTCATCGCTGGAGAGCACTTCTTCAGCTACAGAACGGTCCGCGTAGATTTTCGCCGCGTGGTCGGGTGCTTGGGTGATCTTTTCGTACATCAGCGGCTTTGGGTATCCGGACGCTCATCCGCCTCGTTTATGGCCGCGCCGAGCGATAGCAGACCAGAATCGATCACCACATCCGCGCTTGAACTGCATGCGATAGTCGACTGCCAACTGGGTTGAACAGAACAATACCGCCTCAGGATGCATCGCCATTCAACATGGAAGAATCGGCGCCTGAAATCATCTCGCCAGTCATACAAGTAACTCTTGTAGATGCGTGCGTCATCCTGGCGCGCTGGTAAGTAAAAGCCCCACCTGGTTGTTTGACGATGAATGTTGATGGTCCCGCAAGTCTGTACGCCCGGTCTGGGACATCTGGAAGGTTTCCCATAACCCGCCCTGCCCGGCAAAGGCGGCGTCACCATGAAAATGTTGATCGGCCAGAAACACGATCACCGGAATAATCCTTGGGCGATCCTGACGGGCGCGCACCGAGCGCTTCCACTACCGGAGTACGATCTCCAGGTGAGAGGGGTTGAACAGCCAAGCGCCAGGTTGCATTTCGCCACCCGAGGTCTCACGTTGGATGAGAAAGCCCTGGTGATACTTTGACGTCGCCTGAAAAACTCAAGATCATTTCTTCTGCCCTCGAATCGTCAAAAGAGTTTCGCGCGGGTTTTTCCCGAGAATATTCACCAGTAACGTTGAGACGGCCACGGTGGGCCCATGCCCGCACAGGTCCCTC
>Ga0163217_1075385_pt1 | contig 9999 bp, 5 predicted proteins | sample SynspAceP_FD_185933 | JGI IMG/M metagenome (GOLD analysis project Ga0163217, IMG submission 185933) | Saline lake microbial communities from Ace Lake in Antarctica - Synechococcus sp. Ace-P (PacBio error correction) | ecosystem: Environmental > Aquatic > Non-marine Saline and Alkaline > Saline ...
AACACACCAAAGGGAAAAAAGAAGGAAAATAAACAAGTTTTTTTGCCAAAACAAAAAATAAAAAAACGTAAAAGTTAAAAAAATTTGCAATCCCGCTTTAAAGTAAAAATTAGCTTGGAAAGTTTTTGGTGGGTATATGTTCACAAGTCCCTCTTTAGCTTTCAGTTTTGGTTGAGAGCATTCTGGACCTGTTTTCCCAGTCCAGAAAGGGTCCTTGGTTTTCGAGCCCATATAAAGAGGAAAAGCATAGTAAAAATTAGAAACAGCCCGTTCAGTAAATGAAGCCCGCTTTTTTTTATGGGGATCCCAGTGCAAGTGGGACGAGAAGCCCAAGCCTGTCCCGATCTTTCGCATCGGGAAAGAGGTGAGCAACAAAATCCCAATCAGCAATGTTGGGAATTTTTATAAACCATCAAGTCTTATGGACGAGAAGCCCAAAGGCCTGTCCCCGATGCTTGCATCGGGAAAAAGGAGCAAAACAAGCCGTTAGTAAATGAGCGGCTTTTTTTTATGCCATAAAGTCTATGGACGAAAAAGCCCAATGCCTGTCCCGAATTCAACTTCGGGAAAGAGGACGGCAAATCCAATCGCAATGGGTTGGATTTTTTTTATACCAATCAGTCTGTGGGTGAAGCCCAGGCCTTCCCGATCTTGCATCGGAAAAGAGGACAAAATCCCATCAGCAATGGTTGGATTTTTATAAAACCATCAGTCCAATGGACGAAAAAACCCAATGCCCCTGTCCCACTTTTCACAATCGGGAAAGAGAGCAACATCCCAATCAGCAATGGTTGGTTTTTATGACCAACCATCAGCCCTGAAATGGACGAGAAGTGTAGTAGCTCCCATCCTGACCGACTGTTCTTAGGGTTTTTGAAATAGGTAAACAGAATGAGCTTGATCAAAAAAGAGATCTCCTCAAAAGACTTAATTTTTTAACAAAATCCCAAAAACACCCCCTTACTATGAAAACGCCATACTTACACTCCTCCCTCCTATTGCACTCTGTCTTAGTATGAGCCAATCACACCGAAGACTCTAAAATAAGCTTCCACCTTTGAAAGAAAGGAGTCACTGGAAGCTAGGCCGGTATGCAAATCAGAATCTGAAATAGATCTCAGCCAACTTGAAAATTCCGAAATAAAAGATCTGTAAGTGTGGACTAGTTTTAGATAACTGCCAATTTTTTTTACGAGACGGCTTTGATGTGGGACAATACTTAACAGAAAGTGATTATCCGCCGGCTTCTATTTGAAAGCAGGCTATACCAGCTTAAGTGGAAATGCTCTCCTATAACATACTGGGAATCTGAACTATAAAAGGAAATCTTCAAAGCCAGTTTCTTTTACAGCGTAAAGAAAGGACGGCCTTAATAAAGTCACCGGCCACTTATTTATACCAGCGATTGGATATCAGTATGATAAAGAGATAAAACAACAAGCCTGACATTGTGATGCTTCACTTAAGGGGCTTTAAGATTGGGTTTTTGGTCTTTTTATAGAAGTTTTTTTAACCATCAAATACTGAATACCCGTTATTATGAGCTAATAGTAAGCATAGGCCCTTAATATGATCAGCAAATTTACCTTTATCTTATAATCCAAGGTTGGAAAACAGATAATAGTCTTCTAAGAATTTATTTTTTGGATTTTTTCGTTTTGACCAATTCTAATTCCGTTTTTTTGAAGCCAAGAGGAATCAAAATAATGTTTTCAAAAAGAAGGTAGTTTATCGCTTTTGTGAGAATTAAACTTTTGTCTGCTGGAATCAGATCCACATCAGGGTCGTGTGCAACAAATTGATGATGAATAAAAATGCTCAGATAACATAATCCCCTATTCCAATGGGTTTCCTGCCGTTAAATACACTCCTACAAGGACCTCTGTCTGATCAATAACAAGATCCAAATTTAGTTTATGAGTTTTAAATTTCCTCGTTTAATAATCGCTAAAATTTATTTGCTAATCGGGTACGTTAGGATTTTCTACTTTGAAAAACCCGCGTGAGATTTCCAATAGCAAAAAGCTTTAAAATACCCATATTCACTTCAAAATAATACTATCCATGTTAGAAATTACAATTTGATCTCTGAATAAAGAAACGAGGCATCACTTGTTGAACTTATGACCGCTGGTAAATAGTGCTTTATTACCAGAACCTAACCAAGAACTTAAGAACTTATGCGGAACGTTTTATAAATGCGCTAAAATGAAACAGTTTGAGGATGAGTTGACCCCCTTCTTAGTTTATTAATATTTGTTCTTTAGAGGCATCAACAGTAATTTTCAATAGCACTTAACTCCCCTAATATGCAATCTTGACTTTAAAAATCCTTCTTCTTTCCAAAGTATGATGCTGTAAAATTTATTATTTTACGGTCCTACCAAAAAGCAATCATCCTCGAGAAGATTCGTTCTTGTAAATGAACGTTTCCCTGCTCCACTTCTTCCTAAAATCGCCCAAACCAATATAATTTTATAGGTTGCACTGTTTTTTAATACCGAAGCTAGTTTTTGCAGTGAAAGATTTGATGTAAAGGAAGTTGAGTCACTGGTAATATGGCATCACTCGCAATATATTATATACATTAAATACTATCCCATGAGATTTAAAACAAAATAAAACCAAAAATGTGACACAGTGACCCCATCTAAATCCACAATTAATTGCTATCTTTTACTTTCAAAGAATGACTTCAATTGAGCGAGTTAATCGTTCAAATTTCAATATAAGAGAATACAAGAATGAGTTTGTAATAGTTGTGGAACGAGTGAATAGCGCCCACTGGTTGGATGTAAAATAATGAACCTTGGAACAAGTGGAATGTAATAAATAACCGTTTTTTGACTGTTAGCAAACATGGAGGGTTGCCGAATTGGTCCAAAAACGTTCCCCCTACGTCGAAGTGCGTTTTAAAAAACGGCGAAAGAATTCTTTCTCAATAAAGAGAACCTGCAACTCAAGATAGGAGACATAGGTGCTACACAAACAAGGCGCCACGATATAGGTGGCGTCACCATTACTGAAGGAATTAGTGCGTGTACTACAAATGAAACCGCAAACGCTTAAAATAGATGAGAAAATACCTCAATAATAACGCATTGCCATGAAAAAGCGTAGAAAAAATGGGTAGCTCTCGAGAGTAAGAAGATCCCTAATGAAAATACGCGCCTCGCGAATCGCTATACTCGTCAACTCAAAATGAAAATCTCTGATATTGAAATTTTCAAGAGATGGTCAAAGCCACTTTTTATTACACTGCGATGAACGTGTAGATTTCCGTGATCTCATCAGAGAATATGCAGCCGAATTCAACACTAGAATTGAAATGCGTCAGATAGGCTTGCGTCAAGAAGCAGCGCGTCTACGAGGGTTATAGGTCTTGTGTCGTGATTGGTTGCAGTACTAGTTTACAAGATTTTAGATCATAACAACAGGCGCAGCACGGTTATCAAAACTTTACGTCAATCCCAAAAACTTGCTGGACAGGCGGTAACTCAAATGCTTCTCAATTTTTGAAGCTGGAATTCTTATATGGATGCATTGAGTAAATTTTCCCAACAAACAAAATCAAAGCTGTATACAGAAAAGGAACTGCGATCTGTCAAGTAGATAGTTTTCAAAAGACGATTGGTTTTTGTTATGAAATGGCAGTGGATGAACTGCACACACTTCTACCGATCAGTTCACCGAAATAGTTTAGCAAAAAAACAAGGCAAAGAAACCCGTTAACAGCATCGAAAATAGCTGTCGAGTTGATCGTTGAAGAAGAAATGAACTTTGAAAATGTGGTAGAACAGGATAGTTTTAACTCGTTTTGACCAACCTAAATCCCGCAACAAAAAATACCAAAAGCGTCGCCCTAAAGCAATAACCGACCTGACAAAGCAACGCTACTACCCTCTACAGCTACCGCAACTCCTCCTGCAGCTAAAGAAGGAACTCAAAACGGAAAGCCCAGACCAAAAAATAAAAACAGAAGCACCAATAAACCTGGCGCTCCTGAAAAGACAAACAGATCGACCAATCAAAATACCGATGCGAACAAGGATCTTAAGCCTAAAAAGTCCAAACGCCAACCGCAATAAAAGTCGCAAAATCGCAACAACGAGCCAAAACAAGCCCACCAAAAAAGGAAGATTAGTGAACAAATGCCTATTTTTTTCGGCAGTCATACTTGATCACCTCCTGTGATGAAGCAGTTAGTGAATGCAGAGTACCATGACACCTACGAAAAACTGCCTGGGCGATTGAAGATGTGCCCACTCGTTTTCCAAATCGCAACAGGACAGCTAGCTAAGCTATAATGTGTTCATCAAACTGCGCAATTACGCACGATTAATGATACAAATTGAACCTCTGGTTGATCTCACAATGGAAATTTCCGCAAGAAAAAGTCGTTACAGATAACACTTAGAGTACCGCATGACAGAAGCTGACGACAGTTTTTTTTTAGGATTCAGTTCTAACGAGTGTATGAAAATAAGCTGTGGTTAAAGCAAGGCATCCGCTTTCGCGAAAGCGGAACCTATCAGCTAGCCTGAAACCTGCGATGAGAAAAACAGGGAAATAAAATGGAGATGCCAACAACATCAAAGGCATTAACTCGAAGTAGGAATATATATAGAAAAACAGTGCAAAAAAAATGGCAAAAGCAACTAAAAGCACAATAGCTCAAGAAAAAGAGGAAGAAAAGAAGATATTTCGCTCTTCTGGAGATGTATGCCGTAAGGCCATAAGGATTTGTAATTCTTCTATTTTTATTGGCCGCATGGAAAGTCCTTCTGGTGACTACCAGACCACACCGTATAGAACATCCGCCACCGAACTGGCAACTGACATCGTCACCGCAGATTGGAAGTCTTGGGAAGTTTCTTAATGACAATAAAAACCCATAAAATTTGACGATTTACCTCTAAAAACCTATAGACGCTTAGTGTCACAGAAGACCCGAGCGCTTTTGGATCACAGTGTAAAATTGACGTTTATGGAAACGCAGAGCAGCTGCCTTTTTAGAACTAAAGTGTGCGAAGTACGATTACCCAACAATTGCAAAACTCATTTTACAGACAAGCCATAGCAATAAAGTCAGAAACGTATCATTCAAAAATACGCGAGTATGATCATTACTTCAAGATTAGAAAAAAATATACAAAGAAGAAATCATCACTCAATACTTAAACGAAGTTTGATTTTTTATATCAGCAATTAGAAAAAAGTGCTTTCCAAATATTATTTGAAAAGAACCTAAACAGCCTAAGCGTTTTTTGACAATGCTGTTTAGTTCCATGCTTAAAAACACAAGCAGTACAATTCCGCATCGTAGTTTCAAACAAAAGAAAAAACTCCTTTACCGACGTAACATCTTTGTACAAATGTGCGTAATAATAAAATACGAAGCTGTAAAGGATAGTCCTTAGAGAAATTCCCAATAATTAGACTACAACTCACTGATCATTAACGAAGGAATGGGGACTTATTTCGCGGAGAAACCTAAGGTTCCCTGGCTAACAGATTGGACTAAAATCAATCAATTCCAGAAACTGGAGACCCTTTTAAACCTCTATCAACGATGGACTAAAAGTTAATGTGACCATAAGACTAACGAATGCAAAAATGGCCGAAGAAAGCTGTTTAATGCACATATGGAACCTTGCAAGCAGAGTTTGAATCATCAACAAAGCGCCAATAAAACAGCTCCTTTGCAGATCTTACCAGCTCGCAAATTGAAACGAACCTCAATCTGCTAGAAAAGATGCCATACGAAGGAGGGAAAATAAGAAAAAAGGCGTTGACGAAGCTGATATTATCAAAAGCTTTTGTGGAGAAAACCGACAATGACTTTTTTGAATTGGAAATCAAGTTAAGAGCTGATACGAATCATGACTCTATGATTCCATACGTTATTAACACAGCAGTTTTAACACCTGGATTGAAATTCTTTAGAACCACACAACCGACATGTCCAAAGCATGTAGGTGGATCACCACAAGTATTTTAAGTACATCATGTAGATTGGGTAAACGTCAACAGCGGAATCTACCTTTAAGCCTTTCCTGTATTCTGCTGCGAATAGATTTATTGAAATACAGCCCCTGTAAAAAATAGCCTGAATGGAGAAAATATACCACCATTCCTTCAAAGGCAAGGCAACACGGCAACATGGAGGACTGACTCCTATGGATTCCAGTGGTGATATGCGAAATGTATGACCTTACAAAGCTTTTTGCCAATCTAAAACACCATTTTCACACGATTAATGGACGAAGTGTAAAGGACCTCAACCAGTCAGTAGATCGCGCAAGGCCAACTAGGAATAGACACGGAAAGATATTGGCTTGCCGTACCTTTCACTTGCTTTAGGCCACTGCCAAGATTGTAATTCCTGTATAAATGGTTGGCTTCGCCTACGGAGTGTTTTCAAACGGTGGGATTTACAACAAACCTGTTGGTAAACCAGTATTGAAGAATACAAAACGGTAACGCGTACTCTATCAATACGTCCAGAAAAGCAAAAGATGTATTGAAATCCAGAAACCCCTATGTCCACTGTAAAACTGAATGGGAGGGTGTGAACCAAAAAGGTAGTGGAGCAAAGTGAGAGGCCAACAGCTCTTGGGCGCAAAAATACCGACTTTTAGTAAAGAAGTCATTACCGATTATCCATACGACCTTTAAGAAATGAACATCGCTGTAAAACAGGAAAAACTACTCAAAATAATTCTGATGGATTGTTTATGGGAATGGTTCCTAATTTAGTCACCGGCGTTTGTTGGTGCCTTGATAATAGTAGCTGTACATTTTTGCAATACTAATACCCCGGTTTTCCCCCAGGAGCCTACTATGGCCCTTCCTATTTTGGGGAAGTATATGAAAAACGTTTAGCAGACAAACCCAAGGATTTCTAAAGAGCCGTTTAAAAAGCCAAGAAATCTCTCCATTGAAAATAGACTGCGATGAATATGAAAAAAGTCAAGGTAACGATCCCTAAAAAGAACTAATCAACCTAATAGAGTACTACAATTAGATATCTGTAATGATTTCTAGAAACTCTCCTTAGCAAATATCTTGTTCTTGATATAGAAACGGTACCGCGCTTCAAGGAGCGTTTGACCCTTGGAAGAATGACCAGACACTTGGTAAATGCCCGATAAGACGAAATACCAGCGCAAAGAGACTCACCCCAGCCGAAATTTTATGAATCGTGCGCTATCTGGCAAGAGTTTGTAAGATCGTGTGCATCTCTGTGTTATTTGTAAACCGCGACGGACAGCAGTTTAGAAACCCGCAAGTTTGGGGGAAGAAAAAGACTTGTTAAAGAGTTTGCGTGCGTTACTCAACGAACACTTTTCCAGAAGAAATCATTTGATGTGGTGCCTTCATAATGGTAAGCGAATTTGACTTTCTTATAATCGCAAGAAACGGCATGGTAATTCTAGAAATAGAAATTCCTTCAAAGCTGAATCTTTGGAACAGAAACCTTGGGAGGTCCCACATTTAATACTTTAGAACTCTGGAATTGGAGACATAAAATATACCAGTCTTAAGTTTACTGGACTCGTATTATTAGGAATCTCCATCGCCTAAAAGACGACATTCGACGGCTCACAAGTTAGAGAGGATACCAAGAACACGACTTACAACGCATTGCCCTCCCTCACTCTGTGAAAAAGACGTGGTGGCGGTAGCAACAAATCATACTTAAATTACGCATAGAACCATACTCACAGATAAACAAATCATCTTCCAAATAACAGTATACTCTATAAAAGCCTGAACGTGAAGTTTTTTCTAATGGGAACAACGCGTTCAAGTCTTGCACGACATCGGATTTGACATTTATAAAAAACGAGATTCTCGCTGTAGGTAGGAGAAATCCGAAGCGGCAAGTCGGTTACCAAGCAAAGCACTTAGGGACTTTTTGCCTCTGCAACCGCACAAATAACGCTCAAGAAACTCTCCTTGCAAGGAAAGATTTGTTAGAACTAGAGGTGCGAGAAAATGGTCCCGCTTTCGCGAGCGAGATCAGCATGGATCTTCCAAAGAAACCTTGAGTTCCCCATCAATCCTACCATCTCTTGTGGAAATCAAGTCTGGAAGTACTCTAAAACATCAAAAATGAGTGCAGCTGCTGCTCATAAATAGAAGTCCTGTCAACTTTTGAAAAAGTAAAAACTTCCTACACCCCAAAATTACCTTTCAAAGTTTCCTCATGAGATCAGTGTGGTACAGATGCCAACGTGTGATGATTGCGATGGAATAGCCGTAAACCCGTATACTCATCGCAGACGAACCTCAACTTGCCAACTTGACGTAACGGTTCAAAAAGAAATTCATACTATTGCTTAAATCGCTGTCCAAAAGGAATACGGCATGAGTATTCTTTTATCTCTCACGATCTTTCCCTGTTGCACTGCCATACAGACAGGATCATAGTGAACTGTATCAAGGTCGAATGTGGTAGAACAAGGAGCGGCAAATGAAATATTTTTGATACACCCTAAAAAGAACCTAATACAAGAGCGCTTGCTTCCCGACCGAACACCAAAACACGGCTGCGCAAACTACCTCCATCAAGATTTTTGTGAACACCAAGGTTTCTGATGAATTAGTGACTAAAGAACAACGAGAGAATTTGCATAAGAACATCTACAACAAGAGCCCCTTTTATTGCAATGATCCATTGTCGTCAAAAGATTTCCTCATTACAAAAAAAAGCTGTTCTCTAAACAAAGTAATTTTAGAGCTGTGGATGGAGTGAGTTTTAATATTTTACCCTCGGAGAATCTAGGTCTGGTAGGAGAAAGTGGTGCCGGGAAAAGCACCTCTTAGGGACAATCTGATCGCGTTTGAAAGGACGTGAGCACCGTACTATTATGTATCGAGTCTAGATATACCCATTGAAAGCTAACGCCATTGCGCCAGTTTGAGAAGAGATACAAATCATTTTCAAGACCCTTTTGCTTCGTTAAATCCGCGGCTTACCGTAGGACAAGCGATTATAAACCTATGAAATTGGCACGAATAGGTCCAGGGACAACGCTGATAGAAAAGAAAGGTTCCTGAATTTAATTTTTTTTTTTTATCACTTTTTTTTTTAAAATCGCGTAAGGACTTACCAAGAGCCTACAACAGGTATCCGCATGAATTTAGTGGCCGGGCAACGACAACGTATAGGAATCGCAAGAACTGTGGCTTAAGAACCCAAGCTGATTGTTTGTGATGAAAGCGTCCAGTGCGCTGGAATTTCGGTACAGCAACAAGTCTTGAACCTCTCAATGAATTCAAAGAAAATTTGGCTTCTCTTATTTGTTTCATTTCTCTCACGATCCTGGCGTAGTCAACATACTTCTGCGATCAAGTCCATCGTCATGAACCAGAAAAATAGAAGAAAAACGATAGCCGATGGCCGTTTATATGAGAATCCGCAAAGTGCTTATACCAAGAAGTTAGAATTGCTGCTTATTCCTGGGGTGATTTTTTAATTGACTAGGCGCATAAAAGCTGTACACGAAAATAAGTGCTGCAGCCTGTCGTGTTTTTATCACATAATGAAGAAAAGAGTTGGTTTCACCTCAGTTCTATGTGGTAAAATGTACTTTTAGTTACATGATGTAGCTCTTCCTTTTAATTTTCTTCGATTAAAATCACTTCCCTCGAGTTTGTCTTTGTTTACAAACACTTATTATAGAGCTAAAGAAAGATCGATATCACCAGTACAGTGCTTACATGGCCATTGATGGGTTAGTTTTTTTGCAAAAATTTTAATTAATGGTGCAAGGTTCGATCGTTCACTTTTTAAAGCTTAATTATCCACTATTCCCTTGTTCGGTAACTTAACCATTATTTTGATTGATGCCCACAACAGAACGAGAATACTTCTTTCCCAAAATATGGATTCAATTATGATGTCCCCCATCATTCTTGATATTCCTTCCATTTCCATAGGAAAACATGAATAGAACTATTCGATGTTTAAATATCTAATCAGCACTTCTT
>Ga0163217_1082846_pt1 | contig 9999 bp, 4 predicted proteins | sample SynspAceP_FD_185933 | JGI IMG/M metagenome (GOLD analysis project Ga0163217, IMG submission 185933) | Saline lake microbial communities from Ace Lake in Antarctica - Synechococcus sp. Ace-P (PacBio error correction) | ecosystem: Environmental > Aquatic > Non-marine Saline and Alkaline > Saline ...
GCAGAGCGCATTTCGATGGCGCCAAAATGTTTTTGTAAAGCTTTTGACCGCAAGGTGTTTAAATCATTAATACACAAACGGCCGGCGCGTTTTTCAATAATCGCCGCTTTTTTACTCCGCAGTAGGTGATCACTTCCAAATCTACCAGCAGACTGCCCTTCACGGGCAGGATCGCCTGCATTGGACCATAATGGGTAGCCCGGTTTTTTTAAATAGGCCGGCCTTTGACTTACAGTAAAGTTGTTTTTTGCGTATTTCTTTTTAGGTACCCAGTTGCCACTTTGTTCCCGGGCACAATCCCGGCAGGTGTTTGCAGCCGACCACTTGCTGTACCAGCGGCATCAAATATTTGTCTGGCCTCAGCCTGTTCTAATAGATGAACCGATTACACCACGTCAAAACGCAAATCGCCCAATTAATCGAGTCGAATCATAGCCCGTCGGCTTTTGTATTGGCGACCCTCCATCCAGTGGCTATGGCACGACCTAGACCTGGGGTATTTTTCAAGCAATATAACCATCATAAAAAAAACAACTTTGGATGAAAAAACAAGTATAAACTACCGCAGAGTTTTTTTTAAAGTTTATTTGTTAGCTTACTGCAGGCTAGTTTAAGTTACGGACTTTAGCGTGATAAAAAGGCATCAAAAGATTTTGTCGTCTTTATACACACGCTTTTTTTAAGTCGCCCTCGAGTTCGTAGCCATTTTTTTTCGCAGTACCTTTTAACGAGCCTTACTTACCTTCGAAGACCTGAGAAAAAACAAACGCACTAAATCCGTTGCTTCAAATAGAGTTGTCGGTAAAAGTACTCACAGGCCTGAGTCGCTTATGTCCTTTACCCGCCAATAAGGCGTGCCAACCAATATCCGACTTCGCTGCACTTGCTGCGTCAAATACTTCACGTACCGCGTCCAATAGTGCCAACAAACAACGCCCATGTAATTCAACTGGGCTCGAATGTAAAATTTATTCAAGGTGCCGTCTTTAATCCACCAGCCTGCGGCTTTTTCGGTGAATGGCTGAGGAATTACTGCTGGTTAAATACGCGTTACTTTAAAGGGTTTATTGAGGTAATTCAACAAGCAGAGGGCAAATCTGAATTTTTTATAATCGCGAAGTAAGATCACTGGTGGGTTCCTTGCCGAAGCCCTTCAACTAAAATCTTTGTGTCCATTGTCTAAAAGCCCAGCGCATCTTTGTGCCCTCCAAACCTAACGATTCTCATAATTTGATTTATGTATGGCGTTTATCGCTTGCTTGTAGGTGCTGCCGATCTGACTTGTTAATAACAACTGCACTACGATACTGTCCTGGCGTTTTCATTAAAGCCGAATAGGCCCAAACAAGCAAGCCCCTGCCTCATGATTAGAATAGACTCCCCAGCAAATTTGTTTGTAAAAAACTCGTGGCATCGCGGGCACTCAAGGCTTGTGCTTAATAAGGCCTGGATACGTATAGGGGCGGCAAATTGCTTGTTGTCTTTCAATAAAGCGTAACGAGCAAAGTGGCCGTAACCCATTGTTAATTAAGTCTTGCAGCAAGGGTGGGCGGATCATGGTTTGGTAACCAACATTTCTCCCGGCTTTTCCAGGCGCGACCTGCCTAGCCGGCTAATTGGGTAATTGAGCGGGCCCAAATGCTTCGGCTGCACGTAGTCACACTAAATAGCCACGCGACCATCCCATTAACCATGACCACCAAGGTAACATTAGGAAATGATGAACCTTTCGACAGGAAAATTGCGTACAAATCAATATTTGATATTCCGTTGTTTTGATTTTATTAAGCATGGGATCGCCCGAGCTTTATTTTTACCTCGAGTAGTGTCACTGTCGATACGTACATCTGGCGTATCAGGAAATACTACCACCAGCCCTTGTTCAAGCTGCTCAAGTACCTACACCTGTGAACTTATCTCGCTCGATTGGCAGTTAATTGCAGGCCTTAGGTTAAGCTTTGGCCCGCACACCCAACACGTGGCATTGCAATTTGTACAAAACTCTTGTGCAAGGTAAACTGGGTTTTATTGCAGCTGTGCCATTGTTCAACAATGGCCACAGGTATGACCATCAGCGCAGGAGGAATCAACCACGGGCGATTAATAAATAACATCACATGACTGTCCCCTGCTTTAAATGCAAGCAATGCGCTCTAACATACCCCTTGCAAACCAAATGCCTAAGGTGGCGCTGCGAATATCAAATCTATGCTGCTTTGGCCCCACCGCTTACCAACCTAAGAGAGCAAATTAATGGTGGTATTTCCTGTTAAGGCATGCTTGAGGGTTTCGAGGCGGCGGGAGTGGCTGTACCTAATACAGCGATAATATTTTCAGTATGGCGCGCATCAACACCGCTAGTCACAGAGCATGATAAACGCAACCATCTTGCTGTTTATATGAGGCCCATCAATGCTCTTCATCCACAATCATAGCCCGCTTGAGCATGGGGTAAAAATGCCTGAGCGAGTACAAATAATCAAACCCAATTGGCCGGCGCCTTGTTGCCAGACCCCTTTTTTTTTGTGGCAAAAAAGTCTTCATTTCGGTTAAGGCCTGATGCGAATACCCCACTCAAATGCCAAAAACGGTGTTTTAAGAGCGAAACACGGTTGCGGCGTTAAAAAGCCAATCGCAGGCCACTAAAATTAAAAATTGTTTGACCACGCAAGTAAAACCGACTCTATAGCTTGCTTAAATACACTTCGTTTTTTACCGCTGCGGTATCACCTTCTATAAAAAACAGGCAAATTTCCCAATACTGGCCTCTATGTCAACTAATGGCTAAAGCCTTGTTAGAGTATTGGCTTCGGTTTTATCCACCTAATGCTGATTTGCGTGTCCCAAGGCTCACCGGCGGCCATGGTAATACTTCTTGCTCTGAACTAGCTCTTTGTCAAAGTAGGCCTTGAGGGTTGCGCGCCAAAATCGCGATCGCTTGATGATTTTTTCTAGATGCCAGCTACTTTAAAGTTGAGTCGAGACAGGTTGTTGTTTGGTCGCACGGGATCAACCTCACTTGATACGGTATGCTTGGCCTTTTATCAGTCAGGCCCAATATGGTATTTTAGGCTCATTCGAGCCCTTTGCGCAAAGGCAACCGCAAGAGCGGTTTGTATAGCAATCGCAAATAAGGGTGTTTATAATAGGTGGCAACCAGTTGCAACAACTTATTTGAGTGGCGTTAAAAACCCGTTGCTTCGTCTAGTACTTGAATCAATCCGTTTGAAGTTTATCTTTCTGGCCACTGTGAACTGTCGGCGATTTCCCACAGCCTATCATCGTCTTGATCCAAAGGCACTTGCACCCTCACGCCAAGCTTTGGCGGCCGGCTTGAAGCGTTAATCAACGATAATTGCGCGTTAGGAATAGCAGACCGCAATACGCAAATATGGTCATCCCTAACTTGTTAACTAACTCACTTTAAAACGCTAAAAAAGCCGGGTTTTACCGGCAAAAGTGCTTGATGAAAAACAGCAAAACCCGTTGATCCACTTGAGCAGGTCATCAATATGCGCCGCCACTTTGCGGCAAGCACAAGCTTCCTAATTTAATTTAATTTTCGTATGGTGTTCACTAACGGGTTGAATAGCGCGTACGGCTACTAAAGAGGTAACCCATGAAGAAGGGTATAGCACCCGATTATCAAGAAATGACTGCAACTTGTGCTTGCGAAAACGTAAATCAAAGTGCGTTCTATCTGTTAGAAACCAAATCAGTCTTGACGTAATGTCTGCTTGCCACCCTTTTTATACTGGCAAACGCGTAACGTAAGATACCGGTGGGTCGTAATCCGAGAAATTCAACCAACGTTTCACTTGCTTGTCTAAAAAGCCACTGTTGAAGGGAATAGTTTGTACAAGAATATCAATCAAGGCGCTAATTTAAGCGCCCTTTTTGTGCCCCTAACTTACCAAAGCAGATCTATATCTATGCTAAATACGTGAATCTTCTGTAGGCTAACTCATCTGCCAAGTCCGTCTCTGTTTCCTGTCAACACTAGGCATTGCATGTTACTCTATCACACCGTTGTAAAAGTTATCAAGATGTCAAAGAGACTCGCTTATTCCTCAAGATCTTCAGTGGTAGAGGTGGCTCAGCAGCAGCATTTCTATCCAAGGTGATCGGCTCTGGCAAGTCGACACCTTGCATCTACTGCGCACCCCAGATAAACCGAATAGTGCCGACAAGTCGTATTGCAATCAGCCACACAGCACCCAGATTTTGCTAAGTTTAGTGAAATCAGAGGCAGATGAAATATCCGTAAATGCCAAATTGGGTAATTATTTTCAAAAATATAATGCTAATTGATTGTATTACTGTTATCGGAAAATCTGTTTCCTGCCGGCACGAACTCAGCCGAACGCCTAGACCAAGCCATTAGATAAAACTGCCTAGCACTAGTAATGGAGCCGCACAAAAACAACTACCCTCATCAATTTCCGGCGGTGACAACAAAGCGGTAGCATAGCCGCGCACCTGGAAACCAAAACCCAGTTTAGTATTCAGCTGATGAACCAACCGGTAATTTTAGACAGTAAAAATTCAGCTTTAGTTCAGCCATTAAATCAGTGGATACCTGCAAACAATTTAAACACCCCTTAAATTTTGGTTACCCACGTCAAAAAGTTCGCAACTAACGCAGCCCCAATATGTATCTGCTAGAGCGGAAGGTTGCAAGATGACCGGTAGCACACGTAGACATGTTCCATAAACTCCAGCTATTTTTTACTTTGCGCGCATGTTATTGCAAAGTTTATCGCACGAACCAAGTTTAGCCTAGTGATGCTTTAGCGCTTCTACTTATGCCACAGTTGGTGTCTGCGGTGCTTGTGATCATCACTACGCCAAGCAAAGCCCCTGCGCAAGAAAACACCTATTTACACCGCAATGTTAGCCTCAGATTGGGCTTAAATAAACCAGCCAACCAAACACTTCAGCAAAGATGATTACGCCCAAGCTTAAAAAACTGGGTTTCGAATGAATTAAGTTTGGCCTATGCCACAGCCAAACATCGAATTTTACCAAGGCGACAAAGCAGTCAATCAAGGGCGCAATCACCACCGGCATAGACTTGTTGAGGTGCATCGCTTACCGAATTCTTCAGCAAAATGCGCATGACAAAATGCCGCAACAAGACAATACTTACTGCACTAGCCTTTCCGCCCCAATGTCGCTTTGGTCATCTAGTTTGATTAGCAAACTTAACTCAGGCTGAATAGTTCGCCAAGATGCAAAGTTTGGTATAGACAGTCCTGCGGCAAGCTCTTCCCACTCTGCAAGGCATAGATGAAGCCAGTTTAGGGCAATGAAATTGTGCTTTGATATCACCCGCTATTCTTAGACTCCTACCTAAGGCGAAATAAGCGGCTGCTGTGGGCTTGGTCAATCCGGCCAGGAACAATGAGGCCAGACTGCAATCGTTAGCAGCACACTTCCGCACATCTAAGACTTATTTTGCCATGGCATCCTGGCCGACCAGCAAGGAGAGTTAACCAAAACTTCACAACACTAAATCATTGGCTATGGCCTGCTGATTGTTTGTGGTGTGTTTATTTATTGTACTGAATCCGTTAATCTTTACTCAACGCGAGAATGCCGTGGCTCAAGATTAGCGTCAACTGGGTTTAAGTCCGGGCCCCATCTTTCTTATCAAGGGCAAGAATTACTGCTGTTTTAACTGTTGCTTGTAATGTAGAAATTGTGGCTTGCAATGTATCTAACAACCGAGTCCCCTCGCCCACTGTGCAGACCACGCTTGAGACCTATAGCATGTGGAGGTAGGCTTGGGCCAGTTCGGTTTTTTAATCTTGTTCATGCAGGTATTAGTATCCACTTAGTCGGCTCAAGCATTAGCTTCTTATCCTACATTTTAGGCGGAAATCTAAGCCTGAACAAAACACTAAAACACCTAGCGCCTAATAACAATCAAGCATAAGGCGCTGCAGAGTCTTGCTTTTGCATGCAGCAGTTTTACTAGCGTGTTTACCCTATCTGATACTCCAACCTGCCACCCAACTAGGTTGATGTATTAATGGCCGTGGCTTGCTGATTTTATGGTTGCGCCCTACTTTACTGAGTTACTCAAGTGTGCTGACTTATCGTCCCGTGTAATACCTGCACGCTTACTATTACTGTAAGGTCAGTGTTTAAAACAAAGCATTGCCTGTCATCAAATCAAAAATTGCCTGTTGTGCTTTTTCATGCCGCTACAGCAATATTGGAATGAACCTCATGGTTTGAAGCTTTTCGCGGTGCCTGACCATTAAATTGGCTATACACGCATAAGCGGCCCGATTATTAGATTTATATATCAAGGCGAGCAGGACTTTAACAGACATTGCCAAACAGCAAGGCATTGTTCTGGAGTAAACGATTTGAAAACTACATTGACACCAAGGCTTTAACGATTCCAAGCAATATAGCTACCCAACATGAGAACTCAAAATGCCATGGTCTAACTACAAGTATAACAGGATGTAAAGAGAAGCCTGGCAGGCATTTACTCAAGCCAAGGTACTTTGATTGTCAACAGTTTGCCTTCATTTATATGCACGCATGTAAGCGATAGCATAACAACCCTGCCTGATCCCCAAGTACGGATCATGACCGGCCTAATACATTGTCGGTATTGGTTTACGATTTTGGGGCAGCCAAAGCAAAGCAGGTGTTTGCTTGCGATACAGAAGCTTTTGAACCCAGCACGTTCCAGGCGTCGTCAGTTTATGCCACTTGAAGGCAGTGAAAAACAGGTTCAGGCTTTAAAAAGCATTTGGCACCCTACTGATATTGAATATGGAAAATAGCCCCCTATTCTAAAACGGCTGATTTATTTGGCCTGTCGAATAGCAACCTTTGATCGCCTTTTTGATCACCGTGGCTTAAATGTAGTCCCTTATTAGTGGCGGCATTGTTCGTTGGCCTGCGCCATTATTGTATTAATAAAGACATGAAACCGCAGAATATGTGCTCGAAGTTTAGGCGTATCCCGCTGACGAGCCAGTTACTGGCCTTATTCAATATTTGTTATTGTGTATTGGCCTTAGTTTTTGCCAACCCCTTTTGGCATATTGCCAGCTGGATTTTGCAATAACGATATCAATTATCACACCTTTTCAGTGGAACCTATCCATGCAGAGTCATGCTATTCACTTACTGCAAATTATGCGTCAGTTTAAGTTGTATTGCTGATTATTTTATCCCCTACTTTTAAAGGGGCCAGCCGCAAGCCCCTTATCGAGGAACAATACGATGCAAATTAATAAGCCACGTTACTTGTCATTATCTTGTTGTTGTGCTAAGTAGTGTTTTTAGCCATGCAAGCTACTTTTTGACGCTCTGAGGCGCAAGTAACAAAACACTGTAGGTAAATCGACTGGGTTCTAGTTCAAAGTAATCAAGCTACCGTTGCCAACAGGTGCCTTGCTAATTTACTCATCAGTTCCCCGCTGACCAATGGCGAAACGCCAGCATTTGAATATTGAAATGGTGTACCTGACGCCATTTGGAAGATGAGCAAGGAATATCTATGGGCTTACAGATGGACGCTGTTTCGCTTAAGAACCACAACCAACTTGCAGAACAAGACAAGCTGGTCCCGAATGATCAGCTGTTAATATGGCCCATGCGTCTGTTAATAGCCTCGATCCATGTTCGCCGAAAATTTTGCTCGCGTGAGGTCGGGTAATGCGGCCGTGGAATTAAGCCCATACAACGTATATAGACGATTGGAACTGGCTAAATGCAGCCAATCCCTCAAAAGTGCATGCAAAGTTTGAGAGCGCAACTATTACCCTGAAATTTAGTTTTTCAAATCCCCTGATTAATGACAAAAAGCACAAGAAACACTTATTAAATGTACTTTGGCCTGCAACAAACAAGGTCCTTTTGTATTGCCAAGGTGCCAAGGGTTACAGCATCAAAATCGGCAGAGGGGCCTAGCGCTCTCCTAACTAATTCAAAATCCAAGGCATAGACGTTGCAGGTCAGACTTACTTTGGCCCAGATTAAGGTTAAAATCAGCCACTTCAGCCATATCCGTTAAAGGACAAGCTTGGTTTGATCATGAGTGGACAATCACAATTAGTTGAATAGGCAAACACTGGGTTGGGATTGGTTGTCCTGCTTAAGAGACGGCAAGCAAATTAATGGGCCTTTAAAATGCGTATGAAGCCAAGCGGGATTATATAACGGGTACCTTAGTGCAAGCCAATGGCACCCAGACTCTTACTCCTGAGGAAAAGTTTATCACTTGAACCCAGCGCTTTGGACTGAAGTGAATCAACGCAAACCTGATGCCGCTAGTTGGCAGCTTAACATCCTCAATTCAATATAAATATTCGCAAGTTAAAACTCCTAAAAAATGAGCAATGAACCCTGCCTTTATTGGCGTATACGAAAGGCAATGTCGCGTTTCTGGCAGTCATAACGGTAAAGGGTTTTTAAGACTTACCGGTTATTAAAACATTCCTGAATGAATTTTAATATACGCTTTGTGATAGATATTTTTTAAAAATTAACATTGTGTTTTAAAGTGCAAAGTGTAATTCAGAGCCGTAATGGGCGGCTAAAAATAAAACCTTGAAAGCCTCAACAGCCCATTTTTTTATAAGCAATTCCACTTGTTCACTGCTTTCTGTTCCTTCAGCAATGATGTCAATTGAGAGATGATGAGCCATGCTATAATAGTGTTTAATCAATTTCAGCTGAACTCCTCATCATTAATTTTAATCGCAAAGGATTTATCGATTTTTAATACATTTAAAGCGAGTTTCTCGCAAGTAAGATAAGGAGGAGTAACCTGTAACCAAAATCGTCTAATGCTAATAGTGAGCCCTTTGCCTTGGATTTTTTCATACGAACTGCATTATTAATACATTTAGAAACCAGATTCGTAATTTCTAGCTCTATCAAAATAGGCGATATTTGATAGTTTTCTAACTGAGAAAAGAAAGTCACAAAGTCAGTTTTTAAATAAATTGTAACTGGGCGACATATTAATTGCCAAACCTTGCAGTAAAATTATCTTTTGCCCACTTAGACAACTGAAATACAAACGCTCAATGACCCAAATTCACCTACGTCATAATAGGTCACTCAATTCTGCTATGGAATAAACTCGGCTTTGTGAACAAAGCCCAGTGTTGTGCTGCCACCGAAGCAAGGCTCGGCACCGATAACGGCCGTTTTGGTCAGTTTTAGGTGTAGTAAACTCAATTGCCCGATGTTGTTTAAGGCAATACGTATGATGACTCGATATACTGACGACGCTCTAGAGACTTCGAGAAGTTCGGCAATTCAAATAAGGTGCGCATCCTCTTGCCCTTTTGTTTCGATTGGTTGAAATGCGCACTCTCAGCGCATTGAACCGACATCGAATATTTACGGCGCCTGTTTTGTTGCGGAAATATCACCCGCCCATACTAAAGTCTAAACTTGACTAGTTGCGCACCAATTTTGCACCGGACGACCAGAATCGCTCTGAGCGCCTCCCACTGAACATTCATAAATGCGTAGCCTGTACGCCAATACGTGGAAATACCAACAGCAAATTCAATCACCGCCATTTGCGAGCGTAAGAAGATATCACCCGTTTGATATTGCATAAACGTTGACAAATTTCACGCAGAACACCTGTTCACCTTGCGTCGTAGCCGAGATCACGGTTGATATTGGTATTACCTATAATATCAACTTAAACATCAGTAAGGCGTCCATGCTTATCTGTTTTCTCGACGACTAAAGTTCTCGTTGACGACTTCAAATAGACTAGCCTTGTTAGCTGACTGTGGTTAGTCAACATAGCCATTGTGCGCAGTTTGTGTTTCCACTTTAATCTCGACGAATTTCAGCAGATGCTCGTTGCTGCAAAGACCTAAATGGCCTCAAGTAATTGTGGAGATGGAGCAATATGTTTGTATCTAATAAAGTTCTAATAAACAATAAGTTCATCCGTTTCGCCAACAAAGGAATACCGAATGTAAGAATTGGGACATGCAT
>Ga0163217_1083448_pt1 | contig 9999 bp, 6 predicted proteins | sample SynspAceP_FD_185933 | JGI IMG/M metagenome (GOLD analysis project Ga0163217, IMG submission 185933) | Saline lake microbial communities from Ace Lake in Antarctica - Synechococcus sp. Ace-P (PacBio error correction) | ecosystem: Environmental > Aquatic > Non-marine Saline and Alkaline > Saline ...
TTTCGGTTTCCAACTTTCCTTCCTCATTTTCCCATTTCTCGGTGTTCCTTCTTAGGTTATATCGCGTGGCGGTTTTCCAATATACACACAATTTGGAATGGACTCATTGACAATGTTTGCACTTCTGCATTTGCCAAGACTTTGGAGTCCAATTCTGAATCAGGCAACTACTTTCAAAACGGGAGTTTCATAAACACCGGCATATAGGAGCTTCGTTCCTATGAGCTGTGTATTTGATGCTACTCTCTTTCAGCTCATATTACTGTCGTGGTCTAGGCTCTTCAGGGCCAGGACGTGCTCACTGCCCCGTGGTTAACGGGACATCAGCGAGTGTATTCTCCCTTTGGCGTTCTCGCGATTCTCGACCGATTCTTAGAAATGTACTATGCTTGGGTCAGTTCACGCGAGTCGTTGTTGATAAGTTAGGTCCTTCGTCTAATGTATTCTTTATTAATTAAGATCACGGATTGTTGCTCAGCTTCTCACGCGTCAAGATCTGCACAATTATCTTTCCTATGGGCTGCTAGCTTTTGCCCTATAAATGCGTAATGGGTCCCCCGTGCAAGAGTAAAATTCAAAAACTATCATACTTCGCAGCTTCTATTAAGGCAATAGAGTTTCTACTCTTACCCGCTTCAGTACTAGAAAAGGTTCCTCCAAAATCATTGGCAAAAACACTAGGAGAAATCCATGGCAGCTTTTCCTTTTGGGTTATAACTATGCCGCCCCTGAGACCTCTCGTCCTTTGGGCCTATTCTCGTTCTCATAAGGTGGTCACCTTACTTCCTTTTTTTAAATTTTGGTTCCTAGCAAATGCATAGGTTCTACACAGAGCATACAGAACACAATCGACTCATGGCTGGTCTTCTCAAAGGACGTGAGGTGAGCTACCCATTTATTCCCTGTTTTCGCGGCAATATAAGAGGAAAGTTATCTCAAAGTTACCAAGCCGAACCCGGAGGTTCGTTAGCATACCACACGCAAATATTGGTAGTCCCCATTATCTTTGATCTATCTTGGGAAGTGACAATTCCCAATCTCATCCATTGAACATACACGCGACATTTCCCTCTCTATCTCAATCCAAATCACACCAAGGCTTTCCTTACAATATAAACCGGCCGACTTTCTCTCCCGCCAATCACTAAGCATCTTTTCACCTCACTTTTGGCTTCGGCTTTGAAGGAAATTATTCTTTAACTTGACTCTTGAGTCCCCGGTCTCTAAAACTGTCCCTATCTTTCAACTCCCTCGGGACTCACCATCATCTACCTCTCGTTGCGGGCAACGCTTAGAGCCAATTCCTTTCGCTAAGATTCCTCTCTTTCTCGCCCGAGCACCTCTGTATTTATTGAAACATGGAATAGGGAAGGTCTCTACTTTTATAACTATTTAGCAATCTAGTGTAAACATTCCTTGGCGGTGCTAAATCCGGATATTGCTGTTTATGTTAGAATGGCGACGGCCTTAACCTACAAACGTCTCCGCCTTTTTTCGCCTTCCATCTCTCCTTTGCTTACCTCACCTTCTGGAAACACAGTGTGGAGCTTCTTGTACTCTCTCTTCCACACACCTTGCTTTGGGGGACTTCTCTACACAGAAACTCTGTATTATCTATCTCTTTTTAATCCCAATTGATCTCTTTGGAAAAATCATCTGTCTTCCATCGCTTAATAGGCGCCTTCTTTTAAAGTTTAGCACCTATCTACATGCCTTGGCGGCTAACTTCGTTTTTTGATGCGCTACCCGTATAAATTCATGAAAATCTGTTCGGGGTACGTGTCTCCAAATCTTTTTTTGGCTGTGCTCGTGGCCGTTTTTTTGTTGGGATCGCTTCCTTTGGTTGCTCTTTTGTCATAAGTATTGCTAACCCCACTGTCTCTGCGTAGATTTGCTATCCGAATGCAAAATGGGGAAGTCCTTTTGCAAGGCCATTTAAGTTGTTCGATTTATTTTATAACCATCCGGGTTCCTTGAACGATTGGGCTCTCACAACGGATTTGTTTGCATTGGGAAAGAAGACTTTTTTCCTGTTCGACTCCGCGGCAATCATATTTGATTTAAGTGCTTTTTGGTAAGATTATCCCTTGGAATTCCACCTGCATTTTTTTCTAGTAAATAAGCTAAATAATATATCCCGCCTTTCGCCCTTTCCTCATTCTTAACTTTTAGCTTTCCATGCTAATAGGAAGATCTTAAATAAAACTGCTCAATTAAAGGAATATGCGTAGGAACTCGGATATCTGTATTCTAACTTTAATACAGACTCCTGAGTATGCAGAGTAGCTCCACCCAGGATCAATTGCCCTGTCCCTGGAACTTCCCTTTTTTCTCCACGGGGAACCCGTAACAACAAAAAACAAAATAATCCTGCTGTCTTATCCGGGTTCGTTTGGTGAGGAATATGTACGGAACCTCGGTGGCATGCGGCGTGCCTTCGCCTATTGGCGACCTCTGCCGTACTAACGGTTAGCTCTATAAAAAAATGCATCTTCGCTTGATTTTCTGAAACCCGATCTTGAGAGTTCCTGCCTAATAAATATTCGAGTCTTGTCCCATTGTCTGTAGTGGAGTGGTGGCCTTGTTCCTCCCAGGATGTGTAATTATAAGTTTCTTCAGTCGCTAGGAATTTTTAGAATTCGGTGTTATTATTTAATTATCCTGCGAGAAGGTCTTTTATTTCCTCTACCCTTTAGGTTCGAACCAGTCTTTATGGCCAATCTCATGCTAATATCTTTTTAGAGCGGTTCGTCTTTGATTTTGTGTTGGAACATGCCACTTTTCTAGCTAATGCGCAGGAATTCGGGTCTAACTATATTTACATTCTCCCCACACAAATGAACCGTAATTTCATCACTTAAGCTTCGATGAGGACCTAATGCTTCGGGAGCTCTGTTTTTTTTTCGGCCCAGTGACTTTTGGAACCTCCATTGTCGTTAATTTCCATCTTTCTCTCAAACGAGTTTTTGCGCCTCGTGGTGAAGTCATATTTTGTACCCATCTTATTGGATATACCCTTTTTCACATAGATTTCTTGTCACTGGGTTGAAACAAAACAGCAGTTTCTCTCCCACCAAATCCGCGAGAGCGAATTAGAATACTGCTTTATGAGATATACGCCATTTAAAATCTGCTGATTATCACACTAATATCATAACAGAGTAGATGGCAGGCTTACTTATTGATTCGTCATTCTGTTGGGTGTGGACGGTTTTCACCATATGCACTATGTAATGCTTTCGACTATATTTTCCAAATATCAAAAGACATGTGCATTAGACCTTATTCCGGCCACACATTCTTTCCCCCAGTGGTATTGTGACACCCTCATTATCTGTTTCTATCTTTGTACTTTTGTTTCCGCCTGCGAGGTGGCCCCTATCTGGCATAATGATTTTGCTGTAATGTGGCTGGGCCATTCACCGCTACCTACAATTCCATCTTCAATGCTATTATCCAGCGATCAAGCAATTCACGTGAAACAAGCTTGCCTTTCCGGCTAAATTCACGATGAGAGGACAATACTCTGCTAGGTGTTTGATGGAATGATTCTGACCTGTTCCGTTTCCAACCTCTGCGCCATGATCGCTCATTGCACATAGGTGGTGACGAGACCACCGAGGTGCAATTCTAAACCTTCACGCCCACTAAGCTCGCCGAAGCTGCACCCTATACCGAGCAGGGCATTGCCTCAAGCCTCGAATCACTCGTTGAAATTGAACAGCATTTTTCTAACTCTCTCGTGCGGGAAATTCACTTCTACTCATGTCTGGGATTAGTACTCGTTCTTCAGGAAATCTCCTAATTTTAATGATTTCTCCTCGGAGATGCTCCCCCATTTCATTTTTTTTTAATCAAACATTCCCTAGATTAAGCCGGAATACCATTATAATTTTGGCTCTCTTGACATTCCCGCGGCAAGTCCCCTTATTTCGCTAAAACACGGTGTTAACATGTTTTGGGGGCGGGGTTCTACTATTCGTTTTACATGCTCTGCGTCCTACATTCTCTTATGGAGCCCTACTCCGTCCGCTTGGTGTCTAACGCAGACCTTACTATCTGCGGACGACACCCATAAATCCTTCAGCTCTTACTACCTGTCCGGGACCCAATTGGCATCCAATCGAGCCATGGCGACCAAGAAAAGGCCGTTCGGCAAGAAAAGTATTTGGCATTGGTCGCTCAATTGCTGTCGCGTCACCGCACAAGCAGAGCGCTTCATCACAAGTCACAACCTGTACCCGCCCCTGACATCACTCACAGACTGTTCCTTCAACATTATCGTACCAACTCGTTCTTATGCCCAACCTCGCAAACACCTTACCCTGCCGAATAATTACACACCACTTAACATGTGAGCGCTATTGCCTCCTTTTATTTTTGGATCTGGAAAAGGCATAAAGATAACCGCTACAATCAGATTTCATTAAAAGAAAATAATAGTACGATGGTTTAAGAGTACCATAGGACTATGGGGCTTCCCTTTGGACCCGAGTCCTAGCAATCTTGACCCGCACCTGAAGCGTTAGCGCATTCTCCTAGAAGAGAAATGCAGATATTCGTCTTTAATCTTCTCTGTGACTTCTCCATAAGCCCATCCCTTCATAAACAAATTTGTCATAGGTCGAATCTCGCTGATTCATAGGTTGTTCGGTAGGCGCCAATTATCGACCTCTGCTCAAATCGCTAGCCCCAGTATAGAAAGTCCTCTATTGATATCGATGGGAAGGTTTATTAATGCGTCGGAAGCGGGCAACGAGATCATTGGATTTTGACAGATATGTATTTCTTATCTTTAACAAGTGTCGGCATTGGTCCTCCCCCATCAAATTTCAAAATGAGGAAGTTTTAAACAAGTGAGGACATATCATGTTCTCACTATCTTATGCTTCAGCCCCATTTAGGTATAGGTTAAAGCTTCGATCATTGTGTCATCGCATTTAGTAACGATTAAACTTCCCTTTGTCTTGGTCTGCGCCCGGACCAACATGTAACGCATCTTCACATATTATATGTTCTTTTTTCCCTACTTTATTGTGAGAAGAAGTTGCCCAAAGTCCATGCAGTGTTGATAGTCGATCATATTAAGACCCTGAGCGGACCCCATATTCAGCTGTCGTAATCAACTCTTAAGCTCGAAGGTTGATGATCACCTGATATTAGCCGGGGAAGGACGTAGTACCACACACAGCAACATTAGTCACCCTACTGCCGGATTCATACCCCACTGGAGGACCCCGTCCCCATCTTGCATATAAGAAATCTGCAGTAATTCTCCTATGCTCGAACCATCACGCGGAATATGACTCTTAGCGTCCAGCCTGTTAGTCGTCGCTACCCTCCATCTCCTTTATTTTAATTGTGAGATCCGGAAAGTGGCGCATTGATTTATCGATCCCAGAGAATAGCACGGTTACAGCCGAAAGGACTTACTTAACCAGCTTTGGTTCCTGTAAGCACGGTTTTGTGGTTGAACTCTTTGCTTCGTTATATTTTTATCACGCCACTACAATGTATGAATCGGACCTGATACATTGATATATCAAGAAACTACTATGCCACTATTTCTAAATACCGGACAACCTGGATTCAGTTTTCATCTTTTTTGATGTCGAGTGTTCGCCTGTTCCACATCTTTGCCTGTCGTGGCTCGAATTACACTGTTTCAACCGGCAATAAAAATCCCGCATTCCCGCAACAGAGAGATCTATTATGAACTTTTTTTGAAAGTATTTCGATTTCTGGCTGTACAGCATTGTTTTCTGTCACTCTATTACCAATACGAAATAATTTCAGATTTCTTCTACATTTTGCTCTTGTCGCCTATCCTTCACGACATCGCATAGTACAGTACCACGATACGGTCTTTGCAAGAATAATTCATTTCGTGGAATGTTGGCCAAGCCCACAGTAATCTTTCGACATTATGCGCTTCGGAATGATCCCAGATTAAACTCTCCTCCAAGTGCATCCTTCGAAGGTGCGTAAAGCATATATTACTTCATCCTATTTGATCTTTTCCCCGCCGTAGCTCGGCATACGCACGTTAATGCAAGATTTCTGCGACCCTACTAGTATGCTGTGCAAAATAATTTGCCGGACGAGGTTAGGTCTCGCGTGCCGAGCTAGGGTGTCGCTTTGTTTGGGGAGGCCGCTGGACACTGGAGTATGCTATTAGATGGTCATCCATGAGGATTCTGATCCGATATGCTTGAAAACAGACCCTTTGGAGTTATCTGCTCACACTCATCACGAGTTGCATTCAAAAAAATACGTGTTCCCACATAGCGCAGATGCAAATTTTTGCAAGCCCATATGATACTGCCGTACGCTAGCGACACGGTTTGACAAAATAGTGAAATCTGCGATAGACAGGGCAACATGGTCTAGTATTAAAATTGAACATTTATGAATGAGCGCTATTATGGATCCTCTTCAGTCACTTCACGTAAAATCTGACAGAGAAGAAAGGGACTTGCACTATCCGATAGAGCGCATACGCTCGCTTGTGTAAAGTGCATATAAGAATTGGAAGACCCTCTGTTCGCTGGGTCAAGAGGAACGGAGATGAGTCGAGACAGTCGCGACACACGAAGCTTCTGTGTATTGCCTCGGATTGTACAACGACGATCTGTTTGGCCAGCAAGGATTTGCTGTTTTCAGCGGGGATTGGCACACAACTGTGAACGCGATAATTTATAGAAAGACTGCCTTGGATTCGGGGCTTCATCGGCCGCACAATAGATCAAGTGGTAGGCACACTGTTCCACACCTACGTTTTGCGCGGTTGTCACAGGCGTTCAACCTAAATCTGGCAGTTTTTGCTGCTCACTGTGGATCTTCGGTACACCGTGCTTTATATCCTAGAATTAACACCCACGATGTAAGCAGCTCTGCAGTGATCTAAACTATTCTGAAAGCGTCTAGCCTGTCCGTTTTGCGATTCTATGTTCAACCAAGAAGTAATTGTGTAATCTTAGTTTCTGTCCGTCCAATAAAGCTTTTATTACTGCGCGATTGTAACAATTCCCCTTAGATCTGCGCGCTAGTTATCATCTCTTTCAGCGATTTATCGAGGAGATCCCTCACCACGTCTCGCTTGGACTTCTATACATTTCCACACTAACAGCCTACATTAATGTAGTATGCTTCTTTACAATATATGCGGCATAGCTGTGCTGTGAACAGATTTTGTGCCAGCTCTTATAGAGCATAATGAATAAAAGATAAAAATCATAGTGACCCTTAAACTTTCTGCTTGTGTAGAGTGAAATGTCATCCAGCATACTTAGCTATGACAAAACACATTGGCCAAAAAAAGTATCCTTACTATCGAGAATTTCGTATCTGATGAGCCTCTAACTATGTTTCAATTTGCGCGAGTGTCAGGTTTGCTTCATGAGTGCATCTACGAATCCTAAATCTCACCAGCCTTTGAGAGTGACCCCTAGACCCAAAGGTCTCGTAATCGGACTCATTTTCTGCTCATATACATCTTTGTAGAACTCAATTACATTCCTTGGTCCCGTCATGCGTACGTTACTTGAGACTTCCTATTACGCGCATGCAGTGCTCTGATAGGAATATTCCTCCAGATTTGAAGGATTGTACCTTGAGTGATCACTAGAAGGAAATGCACAATATATCACTTCTGGTGGATGTGAGGTGTCGAGTGGACCAAGTGGTTATGACCTGAGGATTAGGGACTTTCCTGCCAGCTTAAGCTCGGTTTAACCCAGTCAGAAATGTATTGCGGCTATATCATATTTCCTATCTCCACAGAAATGAAGAACAATTATATACCTCCCCACCTATTGACTTTCATCTCATTGTGAGGATCCTCTTAACGTGCAATCTACCGAGCAGTCCTGACCTTTCTAGTGTCTTCTTTCAGCAGAATATAACCACAATCACAGCAGTGGGCAATCGCTCATTTTCCACGGCCAATAACCAGTACTCGGCCGTAGACCACGATTTGTCCACAGTTCTCACATTGTGGAAGAGTCCAGACTTATAGAGTCAAGACTCCAAAACCTTATCAGCCGATTATCGCTTCTTTGTTTATTCCCGAGCATATTCCTGAGAGTCGAAAGTTCTTCTGCAATTCTTCGATGCCGATTGCTAACATTCGCGATGTGAAGTGGATTTGAATGTTAGATTACATCCGTGTGCAGCTGCCTGCTATGGATTGTCATGTGGGCACCCTCTTTCCTAGACTCACTGGAAAACACACCCATGTATCGGCCGGCGTGCCGACTGGCTCGCTGAAACTGCCAGTAAATTGTTTAGGTGCATGCTCACTTTCTGCGATGCGATCTAGACTGAAACTTTGTTTACGTATAGCTTAACGTATACTAGGGGATATATCATCGATATGCATCGCCTAACGCGTCGCTATGGCCTTATGACGAGTGAGATTACCCTATCCGGTACCCTTGCTAGGGCGACACTAGTCCCCCTAGAACGCAATTACAGAGAATTTCTTCTCCACGCGGATTTCATTTGACATATCACACGTTCGCGGAACCCTATAAAACCGCGATCTAGATTATGATCTTCTGAGATACTCGATCTTTCTTGACTCAGTCAAGATACCATATAAACATTACCAAATTGTATATTTAGAACGAGCACAACAGGCTTACGGTAGTGAGCCGTGACTCGGCGTACAGACCCGTTCAGTGAATAGTCCGGCTCTGCGACGATAGCGCGATCTGTGCACACGCCCTTCGAGCTTAGGGATAAGGGGACTTGAGTAGAGAGAAATCTGTGCGCAACTGCGGAGTGATACGGGAATTCATGTGTCGAGCCAGGCGGACTCGGGTACTCAATCAGGCTAGTTAATCATCGGATACTCTCCATGATTTGTGCGCTGCCGCGACGCAACCCGAGCCTGCTCCTACCGCCGTCGTCGAATTTACTTCCACAAGACCTGGGCCCGGGAACAGTGGGTCAATTGTAGACCTCAGACTGCGATGGTTCCCTCGATTCAAGTCGTGCACGAGATAGTAGTGACCTGCTAATAGTGATTAGACTCTTGGCATGGTGTTGATGCCACAGGCCTTCATTGGTAAATTATATAATGCATAATATCCAAACGCCATGTTCACAGAGATGTGGTTTGTACCTCGTTTAGGGCAGCATGGACAGATTGGCATCCGATAACTCAGTGTGTGAGAGCGCTAGGAGAAAAAAGCTTATAAATGGTGAATAGCGGTTCCCACCCAGGCTCCCGGGAAATGCGCTCTGCCAGTGAAAACATTGGCTTGTATGACAACGTGGTGGGGAGGATAGCTAGGTTACCATACTGTGGAGTGCACATTGGAGCATGGTCGACATCCAATCTCGGCTATATTCCAGCCACTTTGCTAAAATACCGTCCCTAATATGAAATGGCCGCCTGAGGCGATGAATCGCAAGCAATGCGGATATTAAGCCGCCAACTTCCTCTAAATTAGTCTCGTCTGGGGAGTAGGATTCCACCAAATAACGTCGGGCAGGTGCAAGGCGGCTCTTTAGGTTGCTTTACTCTCATGAATGAAACTAATGTATTCGTGCAATCCAAAAAAGGACTAGCGTGCCGGCTGTTTATCCACAGCAATAGGCTTGTCTGCCAATTGCTTTGAAGCAAGACCAAAGTATTCAGTCTGGATAAAAAGGATAACGGGGTGGGACCTTTCTGCTAGTGGGTATGCAATATCATCTGAAATGTAACCTCTACGGTCACACGCAGATCTGCCACTTACAGACGACGGCATGACTCATTTTCACATCAACTTCGAGGCTCGAAAGGGACTTTTAGAGAATACGTAATGATTGTGTTTTCAAGCCGGGTAATGGTCTCGGGTGACTCATGATTCACTCTGGGCTCTCTTAGCATAATCGCGTTGAGCAGTCTCCTTCTGTGGTTCAGCTGGATGGGCTTTTCTTTGTGTTGGACTGGCTTTTGGTGCCGAGGAGTTTACTACACCGATTTGGACATTGGATTCTTAGCAGAAT
>Ga0163217_1115021_pt1 | contig 9999 bp, 5 predicted proteins | sample SynspAceP_FD_185933 | JGI IMG/M metagenome (GOLD analysis project Ga0163217, IMG submission 185933) | Saline lake microbial communities from Ace Lake in Antarctica - Synechococcus sp. Ace-P (PacBio error correction) | ecosystem: Environmental > Aquatic > Non-marine Saline and Alkaline > Saline ...
ACACCACAAGGAAAAAGGGGAAGAGAAAAATTTTTAACCCAAAGGGGAGTTCCAAATGCCCCCCTGAAAAAAAAAATGTGGAAAACCTTTTTTTTGTTGGATTTCCTTTTTTCCCCCCCAAGCAAAATTTTTTTTTTTAAACTTTTAAAATGAGTTTTTAAAAATTTATTTTTGAGCAAACTATTAATGCCCTTTTCCTAAAATATCTTCCTCAAAATCTCCGAAATAAAAAAACAAGCCAAGCAAAATTTTTTTCTGCCTTCATTTTTCCCCGAAATTAGTAAAGCGGAGGTTAGATTTTAAGGTTTTCTAGAACGACCCGTCAACGTCACTCAATTCTAAGGATCAAAAGTCAAACCTCATTCCGTATTTTCTTCCCATAAAGAGACTTCCTCATTCAGTTTTTTTCAAAATGGGTTTTCAGTGCTATTTCTCTAATCCAATTCCATTTGAACGCTACCCTTACCTTTCCACCACCGAACTTTCTCCTACGAGTTTTTCTCTAATTTCTACGCCTTTTCCCCTCGGTTATATATTGGCGGATAGATGGGAAAATAATACTGTGGTAAACTGTAAGATCTCTTTTCGCTGCGATCCTCTGCGGGGTTAAGTCCCCTTTATATAGCACAAAAGTCTTCCAGAGTAGTTTGGCGTTTTTTTTGGTTTTGGGGGAAAACTAAAATTTGCGAATCCACCCGCCAAAAATTCTTTCGCCGGTCATTTTTCCCAATCTTGTCATCCCCACACCGAAATAGCCAAGCACTGATTTTCTGTGACCGGGCATATCAACCGCCCATTTTCTTTCAATGATTTGTCACTGAAACATAGATAGGCTGGGATTTTCCTTTTGGGAAAATCGAAATACCTCAGCTGCTCAGAAGCAGTAAATAAATCCAGTTCACTTCTCCTCATCGCTGCCATTTTCAATGGAGGTTGGCTTCATCTTTATTCTTCGCTTCAGGAACTACCGGAAAGTCAATTTTAAAATAGCTTGTTCACCTTTCAAGTACGTTCCATCCAATGGGGAAAATCCCCTTTTAATGCCCGAACCTTCGCTATACATCAATCTCGATCAAAAGCCTTGAATATAGCCTTAACTGAATGAATTGTAATCTCGCCATAATCAATAAATACTTACCTCTTTTCCCACGCCATAGGTTTTAGTTTGGGAATAGCCGCCAGCATGTACCCCGCATTATTTAGAGCCTCGCAATACAATGATCAACATCGTAATCCCTTTCCTTCTCTTTCATCCTGGCAATGCAGAATGCTTTTTCTTTTGAGCCAACACGGTGCCGTCAAAGTCTTGGGTGGATTGTCACATACCACAATTCCCACATCTTGGTCAAATGCTTCTACAAAATACGGAAAGCAGTAATTTTTTCGCCTGCACGATTTTGCCTCAGCAAAATTGCAACATCCGGTTCATTTAAAGTCCTTTTTTCATAGCTTGAATTTGCCCCGCCATCCGCAAACTGACCTATACAACACAAAATCACTCATATTATATATCAACCTTGTTTCAGAAGGCAATCCGTCACGACCTGCCCTTCTATTTCTTGTAATAATCCCCTCTAAGTTTTGGGAGATTGATAATGAATCACCCAACGTACATTTCGATTGTCAATGCCCATCCCCAAAAGCAATCGTACCACGATATTTTGTGTCCGTCAATGTATAGAAAGCTGTTTTGCACCCGCTCTCCTTCCTAACCGGGGTCATTCCTGCGTGAATAAAATGCCAAACGAATGTCCTTCCCCCTTCAAATAATCAGCAACTTCCTCCGTATTCTCCTGTGCTCAGGCAAATAGATATTTCCACTTTCATTCTTTTTCCGTTTCACAACAAACTGCGCAATTTCTTGCCAACTTTTATTCTTGGAAACTTGTCCTCTTTTTCCTTCGATACTCAGTTTTTTTTCCTGTCAAAAGAGGAAAATAAACTAACTTTGGAGTCTTTTCAATCCCATTGCCATTTCAATATCTGCTCTGGCAGACTTGTCCGCAGTGGCAGTCAAAGCAATAAACGGAACTTCGGGTAGGGATTTCCGGAATGCTTTGAGCTGCGTATAATTCCTGTCTAAAATCATGTCCCCCTATGCTTACACAATGTGCTTCGTCAATGGCAACTAGTTTTAATATTCAAGCTTTCCAACCAAGTGTTGCTCCACCGAAAATCAAATTTCTCTGGCCCATAAATACAGCACGCTTAATTTCGCCTTCTTGAGAGCTCGGCGGATCAACGTCAATTTTCCGCTGTGGAGAAATAAGAGCTATTAAAAAAAATCTGATTTTATTCCGTTGGTTGCAATGCCTGCAAACCTGAATCCTTTTCATTAATGAAATGAGAGGCCGAGACAACAAATCGTAATTCCACAAAACCACAGCTGAATCTGAAAACACATCGATTTGCCCCCACCAGTTTTTTGGCAATGAGTACAAAACCTGTTTTGCCTGCCTAGTGCTGCGTCGATGATTTCTTGTTGGTAAGGCAGAAATTCAATCGTAGCCAAAACGTTCTTTAATAGCGTTTGTGGGGTATTTTCCATAATCAACTCGCAATTTAAGTTTTGAGGCTTGGCAAGAAGCTAGCCTTGAATGAGACAGCTTTTTTGGTGAGAATCTGTCGTAAATCCCGACACACCACTTGCTCCTTTTCAGCTTACTATATTTCGTTGGAAAGATGTCAAATTGGAAACTCACTGGGACTGGTATTACTCTCTATGTAATTTGTAGATCAGGCATTCTACACCTTACTTTTACTGAATTTTTGCAATAATCTTATCAAATTAAGGGCACAAATAGCTTTGCTGCCGATATTAGTATTCCATTTAAGTAAAATCTACTTTGCGTCTACACTTATATTTTTTGAAAGTTCTCCATAAAATTACCCGGGCTCAACCTCCAAATAAAAAAGAAACATAGCGGTACTTCTTACTTACTCAATCTCCTCGTAGTAATAGGAGTGGTCCAATTCCTTTCCATATACATTTTCTCGACTGTCGATTTTGGTTCATTAGGGCATTTTTTGAGCAATTGCATTAATTTACTGCTGTCCACCTGAGCTTTGCACCATGGCATTCATAATACTCAGATTCCCTATTTACTCCAGTTCTATGCATTTTTAAGACTCCTCTTCAAGATCAAATCCAGCCAAATTCGAGTGCTTCTGCCAATTGCCCTTCCATAAAGGGTGAAGCCAATATTATTTTCTACATACTTTTTCCCACAATCTCGGCTTTGTACTTTCAGGCATTTGCCCTCTATTCTCGCTAAGGTTATCAGCAAGAAATCGAGCCATAGCAAATTGAAAACCACCTTCCGAAATGTCCTTTTGTTCTGATTTTGCCCCGCAAAATCATCCAACCACCAAAGAGGTCACGCAATGTAATTTGGTTGCTACCGTTGATAGTACCTACTTCGATATTTGCAATAAAGGAAGTCTCTCAAAAGGCATAAGCCTTGGTTTTTACTTTCCCATCTATAGTCCTCATCAGTGTAAGGTAAACCATTCGATATAAACTATTGCCTGGTGCCTGAAAAAGTTTTGCCTAATGCATAATTCCAGCGTAAATCGAAGCATGTCAGATTTAAAAAATATTTTTTACCATTCGGCAGCGGTAATTTCATGTGGGTAGTGGTACTAACCAACTGCTCATTTTCCTTCTGAGTTTAGCTTTTTAGTACTTTCCAGTAAGTTTCGGGTTTTTCGCATAGTCCTCTTGGTCCGGTAAGTACTGCGATGATATTCCAATAACCGAAAAACCACCCATTTGGAATTGCGATCCCCAAAGGCGCGCACTTCACGTCATTCCGAAAAAAACGAATACGAATTATTTTTTTTGTTGTTCCTTCATGATGCGAATCAGTATTCTTGGGTTTCTAGGATAGAATTTACAAGACTCATTAAATGAAATTACGCTCTCTGCCAATAGAAATAGTATAGCAAGACGGCCCTCGGCTTTCCACTCCCCACAATATGAGTAATATCTTCGGACTCCCGAGCTTGTCGAGGTATAAAAGAATTTATTTTGGCTTCTGGTACGATTCCGTATCAATCCTATTGCAATGTTATTACCTAAGCTCTAATTAACTCCAAACAATAATGCTAAGCACCTAGAGTACATCATCACCAACTACATCGTTTTTAGCTTTGACTAAGTGTTATCTTCCAAGATAACCAATCCTCTACATCCCCCCCCGAGCGCCTTATACAATTCATACTGCTGAGGCTATTCCTGCTTGAATGCCTGCAAAATCAGCTTCCATCAAAGTCTATCACGTGATTCCTATTTATTTAAACTTCAGGCAGCAAGAAATGAGATGATGATACCAAGCCTTTCGATAAGTAAAAGGGTTAGTGTCCAAAAGGTGCACTTAACAAGAATAAATATTCATTTAAAACAAAGCTCAAAAGGCTTGAACTGCTTTAACCCTAATGTGAAATAACTCAAGGCCCCTATTTTTCCTCAGTCAACGAAATCCTAACACTTCATTGCAGGTTTTAAATTTTAAAAAATGTTCTGGTTCAGCAACTTTTGATCAAATACGAATCGAAATGAAAACAAAAGGCAATTCATAGTTTTCTAACTACTCCTCATCCAGCGCAACAGCTTTTTGGCCAAACTGAGCTTAGCGGGAAAAGGCTGATGAAATGAAAAAGGATTGCCCCCAATTCCCAGGAAGTTAATATTTTTTATCCAAAGAGCTACGACGGTGCTACGAGCATGCAGTTTTGGAAGCTTAAATATTCAGCACTGAGGAAATCAGAAATTCAAATTTGTCTTAAATTTTTAGGCTTCAACAAGGAACTCGCAGTCACACTATCAGAAAAAACTGCTTGAAATTCCCAACGATCAACGCTTGTAGAAGATCAAGAAATGAATTCGGTGACTACTCTGCCTGGTGATATGGAATCCTCAGATCAAGGGAAATCCGTGGTGTTAAAACCGTTGGTATCGTCACTAACCCGCCGAGCGCGATGGCGATATCATGGCCGCGATTTCAGACGCTTCCAGGTAACCAGTACGGTTGGAAATACGTGCGTTATTTGGTTCCGAGGCGGCGATGCAAGCGAGTGGCCACTAATCGATGGCAATGCGAAGTAGGTAATGCCTATGGAACCACCGCTGTATTCCAACTCGACCCCGATCACCGAACTTATTCAAAGCACGTTTTCAGTACTGTGGAAGATTCAAGCAGAATATGGACAGGCGCTTTCCTTCTGCTGGCACTTCACACCAAAGATTTTCTATCCGTAGTCAAGGCGACTTGGTATCAATGTCCGTTGGAGGAGGTTATTCACACACGCTTCGCCAATGAAAAACAAAGCATTACGCAAGTGGCCAACTATTTCAACCTTGCTCCTTATCAAGGTTTGATCAAGCAAGAAAATTGCTTTGAAAGCTGCTCCAAATGCTTGGGATTGGAAAGTGCAGCCCAAAAGAAAACAGGAGAAAATGGTCCTACTGAAAAGTAATGGCCCGAACTGAATCAGGAGGAATGAGCTGTGCAACGCGTTTAACCTTGGAACAGACCGGAAGGTTTGGTGGATCAAAAAATGATTGTACAAGCTAGTCCAAGCAATTGGAGAACGGCCCTGAAAACCCAGGAATTGGACGGTTTTCACCCGGTATTTCCTATTCTAAAAACCTGGATAAAGTCGCTTACGATAGCTTTGAATGATTGAAGCGAAGAAATGAACTTATTCCAATTAAAGAACTGTCCATAAAGGACTTTTCTGAGCGGCTTCCCGCAAAAATTTGAGTGGAGCGCATTTTTAGCATCCTTATTCAAAACTAGTCCGAAAAGCTGGATTAGGAATTCGACGATTCGAGAAAACTAACCTTTTACCGAATGGGATTCTACCTCAATAAAAATCTGTTTTTAAAAGAGGCTTGAGAGGTGAAAAAGTGCCGTATCTGAAGAAGAGTGGCTAGAACCCAAGGTTTCAGTTGCCTACCAATTAAAAGATAAGGTCAGATTGTCGTTGTCAGCGGGAAGCTTTCATCAATTACCCTGGAAAACTTCGGGTGCTGAACCAAATCTTTTCAAAATTCGGAATCGAATGCACTAATCTAAACTACCTCTTTACCAAGATGGCTTCACTTTCCGAGCAGAAGACCTTCTATATAGTCAATGATCATTGGTCAACTTTTGTGAAGGTGCTTTAAGATATCCCTACTACTGGCCTAGAAAATGTGGTATCCGGCTCATGCCAAAGGAATGACCTTCTTTCAAGATCGAAAGACAGTTAAGCTAACTGACTATTCGATACCTACAAAGCTTTGTGATAGCAGCGGAGCCTTTATCCACTATCAAACTGAAGTCAGCACAAGCTTTGGCGTCCGAACATAAATCTTTTTCGGTGGTTATCAAGCATTTTGTCCCAATCGCTCAAAATCATTATCGGAGCTTCATTCGCTACAATGACGTTATTCTTCACCAATCCAATGTGGATAAATCCGAAATGAATGCCACAAACAAGAGCTTTCAAAATCTAATTTTAATCCTGATAGTTACGCTACCAAAGCCAAAGTAATTATTCCATTTAGCCGCACCAATATGTGCTGGGCCGAGACATTGTTTTTGGCCTACTCCTTCAGCCCAAAGGCAAATACCGAAGGCCATATTCGAATCAATTCCTCAGGGACAGATTGCGGTCCAAGATTCTATTTCCTGGCATAATTCCTAACAACTTTCTAAAGACAAAATCAGCAAATCAATTAAACAAACTTTAAAATCAAAGAATCATCGAAAAGTACATTTAACAATCGCCTTATCTCTAAAATGTGGATAACTCTTGCTTCTAGCCTCAATCTTCTGCATTTTGAAGTAAGCTATGCTCAAGCAAATTCAGGAAAAGAATCAATCCAAAAAACTCAGAAGATGCCCAAGCAGTAATCAAACGCTTTAATGCGAATCGCAGGCGCTACTGAGTCTGAAATGGTTTACCGCTTTACTATGGCTGCATTGACTCAAACTGAAAAACTGCATTTCGATTCGATTTGAACAGAGGATCAGTATTTTGATCAAGCCAAATTGAAGATTACGAAAGCAACAGCTAAAATCTCTCCTGCTAACTCTGAATACGCTGCATGGCTTACATCTAACGGGTAAAGTAACGTCGATCCTGGAAGTCGAGGTCAAAGTCTAAGTCCAACAGGTAATTGGGAGGCTTTTTTGAAAGGCGACGCTCAAGACAGTCAAAACCCAAGACAGTTAACTGAATGTCCCAGAGACTACGGGATGTCCAGATTCTTTGGTCCGTCCGATAAAAGCCTGTGGAAAATGGCAATAATGAGTATTGACCTATATAAGCAAGGAAGAAGCAATAATCTCATGAAGAACCTATATTCCTCCTACATGGGGAAAGGAATCAAATGGTAAGCCTTAATGAAGAAATTGTAATTCATTTTCATTTTAATTGTTCACATCTATATTTAAAGACAAATCCTTTCATCAATTACTTGAAAGAGATTTGCTGTTTTTTATTTATTCCAGCTATGTCCGACTTACCCTAGAGAAAAAAGAAATACAAACCCGAAAATGGAATTTTGGACCTAGCCTACGAAAATTCTGTGCAAAATTAATTTATTAATTGCCCACTACATTTGACGGTTTTCTTTTGCCCCAAGTTGTCTGCTGACATGGGAGGGATTATTATCGATTCGTGAAGATTTCCAATGTTTTCTTTTCTCCATTCCTCGTTGTTAAGCTGAGGGAGTAAAGAGTAAAGACTTTTTTGAGCCAAAAATCTCCTGATATCAAGCAACCTGTCAAAAACGCTAATCCTAACCATAGTCACTGTACATGGTCTACTGCTTGTGGCCCACATCATTATCGCATTTTTTCATTGGATGTTTTTTGGGTATTTCAACTTAAGGGAATGTTCAGTTTGAACGTATTTGGTCAATTCTCCTACTACCCAGATTATTGCTTTCAATTTTTTATGTTCTTTTTACCAACTAACTTGGCTTTTAGAATGAAAAAATCAGCCACGGAAGTCAGAAAAGCTTCGATCGGAGATGTTGGCCAATCAATATCAAAGTCTGAAGGATCAATTGAATCCCCCATTTTTTTAATTAACTCCCTAAATGTCCTTTCCAATCTTGTCTATGAAGATGCAGATCGATCAGCTGAAATTTATTTTGAAAGCTTGTCCAAGATCTTACCCGCTATGTTTTAGCCAGTGCAGCAGGAAGAATTAAGTCCCCCTTAAGAAAAAAGAACTAGACTTTTGCACGAAATTACCTCGAACTGCAAAAAATCCGTTTGAAGAAAATCTGTATTTCAATCAAAGTGAACCGCTGCTCAGAACTTTTATTTACCCCACTTTCATTACAACTTTTGTTGGAAAAGCATCAAACACAATGAAGCTAAGTCAGGAAAATCCCCTTTTCATTCGATCGATTTTAAGCAGGACGAATTGGGGATAATAATACCTATCAGCCAAAATCCAACCAAATCCGAACCATCCACAGGAATTGGAAACCTTGCTAATATCAAAAAGCGCTATCATCATCTTAAAGTGATCGTCAGATTAATGTAATCCAAACCGCTGATGAATTCTTGGTTCGACGACGCCTTTATTAAAGTTCCACATGAAAGATTTTGATTATTGAAATGAACAAGACAGCCGCATTAATCGACTGATAAGTTAATAGGTGGCCCCCTTTTGAACATCGCAGAGATATTCTCAAATATTGATTCCGTTAAAAAGCCATTAAAATGGTTTCAGAAAATCAGGCCCCTGATTTTAATCTTTTGCGACCATACAACTTGCCGATGGAATCAGCTTCGAATCTTCGAAAAAGTAACGTTATCCACACCCATTGTATTATTTTACAACGCCTACGACCACTATGCGATCAAAGCATTCCAGTAAATTGCGATTGACTACTTACTCAAGCCAGTAGGATCCAAAAGAATTAGCTCCGATCCATCGCAAAACAAATTCAAGACCAATCAACTAAGCCTAATTTAGACTTGAGCGATCAAATGTTGCTCGGCCTCAAAAGCATCACATTCAAAAGTCGGTTTCTAGTGAAGTTGGGGGAAAAGATTCAAAGCATCGCAATTGAGGAAGTTGCGTTTTTCTTTAGAAACGCGAGCTAGATAACATTTTTTACAGACTACAGAAGGAAACAATTTGGTGCTCGATCAGCATTGGAGCAAGTCGAAAGCCAAGTAGATCTAATTTCCCTTTTTCAGATTAAATCGAAATACCTATGGCCTTGTCCTTCGATTTCAGATATCTTTCACCTATTCCAATAGCATGCCTAAAAGTGAAGCTCAATAATTGGCTCCGACGAAGACAATTATTGTAAGCAGGGAAAAAACAAGCTGACTTTAAAACCTGGCTTGAATGGCTAATTATTAAACTAATGGATGAGAAACAATAGAACTCCGATCGAAAACAAGAGCAACTCACCTGGTTGGAAAATCTCCAGCGAAAATAGCTGGAAACCTGAGGTCATTATTTCGGGTATTACGCTCGCCTCCTATTTTGCCTTTCCCAGCCCAAGATCTAGAGTTTCTGCGCCTATTTGAATCAGGACAGTTGGGGGTGGGATTTACTTAGCCTTGTTTTTGATCTATTACATTACCGCAATTAACAGCGTCTTCCAAATATCTTCGTGTTTCATCTCGGGTTAACGTTTATCTGGGCAGGGCTTTTGGTTAAGTTTAATGCTTTCCCGAGTGAGTCATCAAATGAAAAAACTTTCAAAAGTAAGGGTCAAACACTACAAACTACCAAAAAACCATCAAGAGAATGGTCTCCGGTTGGAAAAGATCTGTAGGTAAAGACCTTTGCTTTCCGATTTCCCCTAAGTGATTATCTTTATGATTTTTACCATTTATTTGGGCTTCTTGATCGACTTAAACGTATTGTTTGACTCAATTTTTAGTGATTATTTGATTTTTATGGTTCACTTTACTTTTTTCTGGAATGATGATGATGCAAAACAAAGTCAAATTCAAGGCTTGGTTTTTCCTC
>Ga0163217_1014394_pt1 | contig 9998 bp, 8 predicted proteins | sample SynspAceP_FD_185933 | JGI IMG/M metagenome (GOLD analysis project Ga0163217, IMG submission 185933) | Saline lake microbial communities from Ace Lake in Antarctica - Synechococcus sp. Ace-P (PacBio error correction) | ecosystem: Environmental > Aquatic > Non-marine Saline and Alkaline > Saline ...
GAGGAATAGCAGATAAGAGCAAGGAGTGTTGAATGGTCGAAGATGGAGCAGATTTACAAAGGGAAGAATATAAGCCAAGAAAAAAAAGGAAGAAAAGAAATCGTCCGCCCCCTCCGGAGCTTGCGGATTTGTTGAATTAAAATGGGCTTAATTCTCCACCCCTCTTCCAACACGGAGATTTTAAACGAATGGGGGGGGAGACTTTTCTCAATTTCCCCCATCTGGGAAACTGTGTCCAAAAGTTCAACTATAAACACAAATCAAAAAAGGCGCAAAAAAGAACTCTAGCAGGTCTTCCCCTTCTAATTCGAAAAAAGCAAGAATAGATAAGCTGGAATGGGACTGTCAATTAGAAAAAACATTCGCCGTTGAAGAAACAGGCCAAATTCCCATCCAATCTTGGAATAAAATCCTTGAATATGGAAAATAGTTCAAATGACTTTTTTAGAGGTTTTATAGACAATGTATGAAGGAGAATGGGGAAGGACAAAAGTTTTTTTTTACAAATAAGAAAGGCAAGGGTCCTTCCCCATTCCAGGTATTTTTGAGTTTTTTGGTAAGGAATACTCCATTTTGGGGTAAGGTAAATCTGCCCTCCCAGTTCGAAATGATGAAAATGTTCACGTAAATTATACTAAAAAAGAGAGACTGTGTGGCTTCATCGCACGAGATGGTAAGCAGGCTCAACATTACTTATCAAAAAAAGTTCCACTCAAATCATCCCACAGCTAGTCTTAAAGAGGAACGGCAAAGCTCAACTGCTGTAATTTAACTCCAAAAGTAAAGACAGCACTCCCCTTAGCGCCAGTGATCTATACTCCACAAAGTTTGTCAAAGAAAAGTAAAAAGGAATCAGCCCCATGGAATTCGATCGGTGGAAAAAGAAGAGTGATCTAGTGCAAACCATAGCCAGTTCCCGAGAGAAATCTTTGGAAAAGGCAACTAATACTGAATACACTGCCCCTGGCAGAGCAGGTGAAAACCGAGGCTAATTTTCTTAAACCTTTGACCATAGTAAAAGTACCTGCAATTCCGTTTGCACCTCCCAACATAGAGTATAAGTTTTTACCAACTGAGGTTCGGTAACCCAAAAGCTGTCCTCCAATAATCCGTTAAACGGTGGTAGCCTATGTACCACCAGAATTCGTTTTTATATTGCTGTTTGAAATTTGTGCAAGTTTCATTTGACTTCAATACACATCTTGCTTCTAATTCAATAAACTAGCTCGCTTGAGTAGTCAATTGGAAAGGCAAAGTTTCCGATTTGCGCAGAGGCGCTGAAAATCAAAAAAAACCAAAGCAGATACTCAGCCCCAATTGTTAGAAGGCATACTTTTACTGATTTAAAAACCATTTTAAAATTCATTTACTCCTCACGAGCTTACTACATAGCCTCAAATCACTTTTGGAAGTTCATTAGTAGGAACCAATCACCATTGTAAATAAGGTTTGATCTCTACCAAAGACTCGCAGATTAATGAACATAGATTCGATTTACCCTATAAAAACTTCACCGATCCAGTAGACCGATTCAAGTCATTCAAAAGTATGATCTATAAGTTTGACGCTGTGTGGAACCGTTTTCGACAAATTAGGTCCATACCCACTCTTCGGATAAAAATAGCTGACGTGATCCATGTTACAGAATGAAAATCTATTTCCCCAGTTTTGGTGAGAAAACCTGTTTATAAGATTTTGACATAAGGCCAAAAACCTGATATGAACTCTGGAATTGATGAGAAGCTTGGAAAACTGCCTGTGCTTTCTGACAGGTCACGAACTAATCGACTTTCGTCATCGGTTTTAAGCACATAATCAATGCACATTGTGACAAAAGATTGAAGTCATATTCATCATAAGCGGTGATAAAAATGACGAATCTCAATTTCCTATCTGAAATGCCTGAAACTCAAGCCGTCAGCCAAATGAATATCACATAATATTTAAGTCAACATTTGAAAATTAATCCATGCGGCTTAAACTCCTTGAACTTCTGGTGCAGTGTCCCCAAAATTTTCCCAAATCAGGACAAATTCTAGCCAAAAACTGCTAATCCGTTGCCAGCAAATGGCTCGTCTTCTACTAAAGTATATGTTCAACATCGGTTCTATTAAAGGTAAAAAGACCCTAAATGAATCTTTCCGAATCTTCAAATTAAGATGATGAATTAAGAACCTGTATAATCTATCGGATATGTTTTTGAAGTCCTATACCAGTAGACTTTCTTTATTGTTTTGGGTTGTTTTTTATTGAAAATTTCAATTTGCTTACAACGCATTTTATTTGAATTTACCTAAAGGCTCTTTTAGTGTGAATAATTTGTGCTTCACCCGCGTTTTCTAACAAGGCTGAATGAACTGCTGGAGGAATCATTTTTTAATAGGGCAATCACTAGCAGTTGGGAGGTCAAATGAAAGCGAATTTTGAAATCGAATTTCCAATAACTCCAATAACTCCTTAAGAAATCGAACTGCCTCCGCCACAGTGACCAAAATTCTGATATTTGTGATTTAAAATATAGCGATATATATGGGGGGAGCGCGAGTCGCTGGTAAATCAGGCATCTGCATTGCTTGAACATTTCATGAAATCAGGACTGATAAGGCCGAGATTAATGGAAGAATAAATGCTGGGTTAAAGCCTGGGTATTAACTGATTCTAATTTCGCTGAATATTTAAAGTTTTGAGTTTTCTGTCTCAATACTTTTCTCATTGTACTTTTGTTAGAAGAAAAAGATCGCATTGATACAGTTTAAAAAAAAAGTTGAGTCCGAAACATGTAAATCCAATTGTTAAAAGTAGGTTTTGGTAAAAGACAATCCAAATGGCCCCCAAAATATCAACCGGTAAATTCTACGAAACAAAAAGCGATTATTGTACACTAAAACCAAAGCTACCTAAGAAACTGAGAAATCAGTGGATGCAGTGAAACTAGTTTCGAGATTTAGAGAATTTTCAAGGGTCCCATTGCCACAAACTGCATGAAAGACTAGTTGACTGCAAAATAGATCTTGATTGTAAATCACCTGAAAAAGGCGATCTCTCCAGCGGACAATATTCCAGAAGGAATATAGCCCTAAAAGCCCGGTAAAGATAAATGAACGATTGTTAAACAAATCTTTAGCTCCTATGATCTTCTCTTGCATATCTATTGGCCGATATACTTATTCTAAACAAAAAATTCTAAATAAGAGCGGACAGATATCTTGCCCGCCTTATACTTTAAGCTAATTAAGTTGTAATATGAAGAGGAAAGTAACAACCCCATCATGAGTGAACTACCCCATTTCTTATGGCTAACGTCAGCGGCAACCACACTGGATGTTTACTCCAGCATCAGTTACTTTTACTCACACTTCCTACGGTTAACTTTCAAGCATTTCACCTGCCAAAAGTTGGACCCATTTGCCAACTTTCTGCAAGGTTGAAAGAAAAAGCAGCAGCTGCAACCGACGTGGATCCTAAGAACTTAGTGACCTGCTTCTATTCCTAAGAGCATCATCAATCCTTGGAGAGAAGTCAGTTTAAGGATGTTAATAGGATTTGTGAAGGCCTTGATTAGTTGGAGCAAATACGGTGATGCTTCCGCATTCAAAATACGTATTTTCCAAGTCCAGCAGCCGTTCAGCTTGCAACAGAACGTAAGATTAGCAGCAGTAGCACTTCCCAACTGTTGTAGCGATAATTAGTAACAATACTTTATCAATCACCATGGACTATAACAGCCATTTTGGATAGCAAACCATCAGCAGTCGTTACTTTTGGCCACAATTCCTTGGCATCAGTTTTTACAGTCCACGCCTGAACGCAGATTTGTTGCAGTCAAAGATTGACTCCGCAAGATGGTGAATTATTCGTAGCGGCCAAGATCAGAGCAAAGGCAACAGCAGGTACACGTGAAACCCAAGATCGTTTTGGAAAGGTTTTGAACTCACTCCGATTTTAGCAACTAATGAGTAATGTTGCTCCAAAAGCTGCAAAGCAGCTGTAAAATGCACATTTGAAGAGCGTAAAACAGTTATCGCTGCGAGGCATTCAACAAATAATGTCACCACCTAAGATCAGCAAGCATGTTCCGCTGCATTTGAAAGTACGTAATCCAGCAGCATTAGCTGCTTCTACTAACATGGTCGCTCAATCAGGAAGCAATCATTCGTTGATCACGGTACCACACCATTGCAATAGCAAATCACTGCTAACACTGAGCAGTAACGTCCTATTATCTTGAACCGAAACCGTAATTGCCTGTCTTTTTAGCAATAATAATTTTGTCCAGAAAGGGTAGTGAATGAATTGTACAGCCAGATCTTTTTGAAAAAGCGACTTCAAGGTACCACGTAAAACCCAAAACCTTTCAAGGTTGCAGCACTCCGATTTTAATACTAACTCATTTTAATTTGCAGCTTTAAATACTTGAAGAGCAAGCGGCAAAAAGCTTCGTGGTTGTGCGAAGAATGTGAATTGCTCCAGCGGAGAGAAGTGCATTTGGAGAACCATCTACTGCGGTTACCGCTGTTAACAAGGTAGTCAACCCTGCCTCGGTAGCAGCTCCCAGATAGGCTGGCAATTCAATACTTGGGATCAATACCTCGGTGAAGTTGATATGAACTCACTCCATTTTCATTCGATTGTCGCCTGTGGGTTACGTTGCGTATTTCCCAGCAAGCATCGATCTACTGTATTACTACCTGGGCCTTTTATTTTACTACGCAATTGCTGACCTGCCACGTAGTGAATATATTCTCTGATGCAAGTTGTGTCAGAAAAATCGCAACTGCAGGCACACATGAAAATCCTAAAACTGTCTGGAGATATCAATTGCTCCAACATAGTTTTGTAACCGATCAATTTAGATCGGTAGCTTAAATTGATCAAGCATTAGCAAAAGCTTCATTTTGTAGGAGCAAATACAGTAATGCCAGGTTGATCCTGAAGGGAAGTTCCAAACCAGGTTATTGGCTCGAATTGAAGAAAAGACGAGCGTCGTGCATCTCGCATCTGTGAGCTGGATAGCGAGGGTAAAGGAATCCCACTCACCCTGGTAATCGTCCGCTGACGCATGAGAGGCCGTCGCTAGGAAGGCTCCAAAAAAACAGATACTTGAGTAGTTTTGTCATAAGCAGAATGGGTTATATATGGAATGTAAACTCAAAGTCTCTTTGGGATTTAACTTTACCTATGAATTCGTAGAATTTAACCAGTTGAACTGTATAATAATCGAAAGTGAATTGAAAAAAAAAGAGGCCGCCAGTTAAGGCGCCTCTTTTCAACAATTATGTTTTTGGGTTATTCCACAAATGAATCTTTAGCATATTAGTTCTCTGCCTTTACTTTTAGCGCCATACTTGCAGTATAACAATGTGTCTCTGCTTTCCGTGATTTCTGCTTTTAAATCTGTTTCTGATATCCAGAAAGTGGGGCATCGCGTTGAGATTTGATTAAGTGTATAAATGGCTCTCACTCCCAAACAAACTCATCTGAAAGTAAGTATCTCTGTTTTCTGGTGAAAACAATAATATAGCTGAAGGACGAATGAGAGGCCAATCGGAAACCTGTAAGCTGAGATGTATCGCCCCACGATAGCCTTGCATTCACATTCCTAGATAGTCTTTGCGCGCCATTAAATATCAGTTATTGCTTCAAGAAGTGTGTCGATCTTCGTCCTCAAATTTTAATACAAGTTGTGATAGATATTTCGCATTTTCTTCTAGGTAGCTAATAAGCTGCTCACGATTTACCGAATTGACAGGATATTTGCCAGATGCAGTTGTTCTGCAGAAAGCATTACTGAATCTGCTCGCATCAGAACAGGCAAATTCGCTACATCATCTGGGTTTCTGCCGCGGGGGTGGACGTGGGGTAACGATCATACTGTTCCATTCATTGGTCAAATAATCACTGGTTTGCAGCGATCTTCATTTTGCTCCACCATTTTTTTGCCCAAGTGTACGATTTTCCCATAGGAACTCCACTCCCAAATCACGCTCGAAGCCACCCATGATCGGCATCGGTCTCGCTATGATCGCATAAATGTTTTTCCAAAGCCTCAGGTTTTCTATTTTTAGCAAATCGGATTTTTGCAAAACTTCCCTGCTTTTTCGCGATTCGCTCAACTAAGGTTCAATAATATCTCAGCAGATCTCACAAACGATAGTGCGATCCATCTACATTGACTCAAAACCAAAGGCAGATCTTTTCAATATCCTTTTTCTGTAAGTGGGAAAAAGGGGGGGGGGCAGAACTTTAGTATTTGAAGATTAATTCCCTTCAGACTCAGAATTCCTCATGAATTATGGCAAATTGAACATTTTTTCCATCCGTATTATTTACCAGCTAATTCAAATTACCATCAATCAATGCAAGATACGAAAAATTCACCTGCACGAACCATCATTGGGAAGGTTTTTGGTAAACGTGCTCACCAATTCAACTCGTACCGATTACCGGGTCATTGTGATAGTAAATAAGGAAATCCGGCTTGATTTTCAAAACCCCGCAATTGTTCAACTTCACCCACGGATTTTAGGTCTGAAGATCTTGAAGGATTTCCTAAATGAGTTTTTCATTTCCCTCATTTACCTGACGTAAATGATTTTGGATGACTCTTTGTGAACTTTCATGCAAATGCCATGAGAGAAAAAATTCAGTGAAACACGATTTGCCTCCTGCCAGCAGCCAAACTCTTGATCGTATCAACTAATTATTCGTACGCTGATCCCATTGTAAGGGCAAGGATGTCTGTTTTATTAAATTTTTCATCTCTACTTATTAATAGGTATTAGGTTTTCTTTTGATTTAAGCTTTTCAACATCCAATTTCATTAAACATTTTGGACAGTTGGTTTTTTGCAAGCTTCCGCAAAGATATCGATACCTTATCTGTAAGGTCTCATCTTGAACCAGGAGGAAATAATCCATGATTTCAGTTCAGGAACGCAAATATGAAAACGATGAATCGAATTTAAAGCTGTTATTTTAATAATTGGCACCAAAACCATGTGGCAAAGAAAGAAAATATTGTGAGAATTTTTCAGATTGGGTAAAGTGACAAACTCAAGCTCTAGATCACTACTTTACGAAGATCAAGTTGAAGATCTTTATTGATAATAGCCAAGCCAATCTTATAGTCCTTCACAGTGGACACAAGACCAATAAGCTCAAAATCATACGTATGCTCGACTAATAATCTGGCCTCTCATTTGGAAGAAAAGGATCAAAACAAAGTTAGAAATAAAAAATTTAACTGTAATAGAACCGCAATTTGCAGCAAAATTTACTTCATCTTTCTTTGCAATTAGTTTAAATTATTTCTTTGCGGCAGTGTTAAATAACTAAACTGATCACAAAATGTCTGCAACTTGCACAAAAAGTGAAAAGCCATCATCGTTGACAACTTGGAGTTAGAAAGGTCTGAAGTGACTTTGAAGCAAGCTTTTTAGCAAATGATCTTGGAGCGAATTCTCTGGATACCGTAGGAATTGGAATTGAATGGAAATTCGAAAAAGAAATTCAATCTTTCCTATCCCAGATAATCAAGCTGAGCAAATTGGTACAGTTGGACAGGCGTATCTACTTTGAAGCTAAACGTTAAATTAATATTCATAAATTCTTCCATGAATTTTAAAAAGAGTTGTGTAACAGTATAGGTGCTCTCACACCGATAGCAATACTGCTGCTTTGAAAATTCGGCGGGATTGTGCTGAACGGTGTGACGCGGTGCTGCGCCGAATTACAAGTTCGATGCTGTCATTTCAAAACACAATTTGCTTTGCGAGATCAAAAAACTTGACATAGAAGCAATTTATGGATCGAAAGAAGCAGAAAAATGGAATCCTTCAGCCAATTTGCCATGGTCGCTGTCGAAGAAGCAATGACTGATTCTGGAATAGATCTTGAAAAATCGATAAATACTAGAGCCGGAGTAATCTGGGTTCGGGATCGGAGGTTAAGAAACACCTTCCAAATGAAGTACTGCTTTCGCTCAGGTGATGGTAACGCCCCGAATTCAACCCCTTCTTATTCAAAGATGATTGCTGATATCAGCGCGGATTATTTCAATCAATATGGTTTTTCGCGGTCCAAACCTTTGTCACAGTCCCTGCCTGTGTCCTCTGCTACCAAAAAAATGCGCTGATCGATGCATTTACTTACATCAGATTAGGAAAGGCTGATATTTTCATGCAGTGGCGGTTTCAGAAGTCAGCAGTTACCGAAAAGCACGGTATTGGAGATTTAATGCATATGAAAAGCCTTCCCCAACGAATACGATTCTCCTGAAAACGCCTCAAAGGCGTTTTGAATAAAGAACGAGAATGGTTTGTACTCGGGAAGGTGGCAGTGATGCATTGGATCGCTAGAAGAAATGAGTCAATGCGAAGGCTCGTGGGCTAAAAATCTATGCAGAGCTTGTGGGCGGTGGATGACGCGGATGCGCACCACATCACAGCTCCTCATCCGCAGAAGGTTGGGGGCTAGCAAGCGTAAATGAAATTACTTTAGACAGAAGCGAATCTTAAGCCAGAAGATAGTTGATTACATCAATGTACATGGCACCAATCTTTACCCACTTGGTGATGTAGTGACAAAAGCAAATTCACAAGTCTTTTGGAGAACATGCATACAAAATTAAACATAGCAGGTCAAATCGATGACAGGTCACCTTTTAGGAGCAGCTGGAGCTATCGACTATTTGCTTTTTATTTTGCTATGAATAATAGTTTGGTCCCTCCACCATCAACGCATTTACGGAGGATGAAAGCTTTGATCAAAGTTAAATTTTAACCTTTTTAACAAGGCTCGAAAAGAGAAAACAACCTATGCTCTAAGCAATACTTTTGGATTGGAGGGCATAATTGCTTCTGTAATATTCCAAAAAATATAATTGATTTCAGTTTGAAATTGCTTTCAAAGACTCGGAATTCAATCTTTCTTTTCTTAACGAAAAAGACAGAAGGCTTGCTTCTCCATCAAAAACAATAAAGGTCAGCAAGCCCTTTAATTTGACTGTTATAAACTTTTCCCTGACCCCGCAGGACTTGGTGTAAAAACCAAAAAAAAGGTTCAAGAATTTCAAATGAAACGTCCGAATTTACTAGGAGATCGCAGTATTGGGATCTTGGTGGTGGCGCGAAAATATTATTCTCATATCCGCTACAGGGACGAAGTTCCTTACCGAAACCAGTCAAAACTTGTCAACCGTGAACATCTAAATTCTACGGGACAAAAAATCGGACTTAAAAAATCCTAACCCAAGAAAATTGGAGTAGCAAGTTCACTGGAAAACAAATCACTCTATGGGAGACATCTGAGGCATTTAATTGACAGTATATCTGACAAGGCTACTCTATACAAAATGTTTTATCCTTGACCTCGTATCCTGACTCATATGGATTTGACGATATGATCGCTACGGCACGACGACCAATTAACAAAGCAAAATCCAATCGGATGGTCTCTAGAAAACAAACAAACAATTATCGAATATCATCAAGTGTAGCTATCATGTGGCAATCAGCGTTTTTAAGGGAATTTATTGTTCGCAACTTCAAAGTGGATGCAAGTAGAAGATCGCTCAAGGAAAAGGTCCCACCAAGAAAAAAGCAGAACAAGATGGCTTCCCAAAAAATGCGTGCGAACTCCTGAAGATTGCCACTTAGTCGATAAATTTCCACAAATTGGGAAACCCACTGATGACTCCGATCAAAATTGGCCTGGCGCCACTTCTTAATCAGACCCACTTAGATTGGACGGTAAAACCTAATCGAATCATAAGCTGGGATAGAGGAAGCAAAGCGGACTACAAGCAGAAATGGTCTGTTTCCCTAGAACTACCATCAAACTGATTTATGGAAGCGAACGATTTATTTTTGAGCTACTGGTACCTACTCCCAAAAAAGCGCTGAAGCAACTTTTCCCTCTCTCGCCACCTCTATGCCAAAGGCATTAACGTTTGCTGTGGGATTACCCTATACGACTTCAAGATGAAGGTCTATAACTGTT
>Ga0163217_1032459_pt1 | contig 9998 bp, 10 predicted proteins | sample SynspAceP_FD_185933 | JGI IMG/M metagenome (GOLD analysis project Ga0163217, IMG submission 185933) | Saline lake microbial communities from Ace Lake in Antarctica - Synechococcus sp. Ace-P (PacBio error correction) | ecosystem: Environmental > Aquatic > Non-marine Saline and Alkaline > Saline ...
CGGCCAGCACCCACGCAAAGGCTAAACCTGCGCGCAAGAAAAAAAACCCGGCCAGTGCCGGGTTTTTTTCTTTGGAACGCATTTCAGATTTCTGAATCAGATTAACGACCAGATCAGGGCTAGATTTGAACGCTTTCCATGGCTTGGTAATCGGCTCCACTGCAGCTTCCGATATTGCCGTCCAGGAGCAGTCTAGGCTCAAGGATCATGGAGTGGTTAGTTTGGTCTGCCAACTTGCCAAATTTTCGCGCACATTCACTGGCTCGGTCAACGTCCGCAGTCAATCCGCATCCTTGCCCACCTTCGGTATTTATACGCTTTTATCTCCTTCTTTGTGCCGAAACGCGGGCGCAGGCCTTCTGCAGTCGCTTCGGCAATCAACTGAATCTCGCGAGCACGGCCTTCAGCTTCGTTGATCTGACGCTGTTTGTCGCTTCGGACAGGTTGTCGGTTTTCCCTTGCTCTACATACCTCTCCGACATCCATGATCTTATGGCTTCCCGCATCGACCATTCGGTACTCCGGGCACACAACGGCGCGACGTTCCGCTCGGCGCGCATCTCTTTTCCAGAGCATCGAGAAGTGGTCCGCCGGCAAGTTCGATATCGGCAATCTCGTAACGCAGCAACCTTCAACGCCCAGGGCTTGGCAGCTCGTCCAAACGCAACACCACTTGGGTTGTGGTTCCACGCTCTTTCAAAAGTTGTCCAGCTCATCGTGCTTCCCACTCACACGAACGCAGGGTTGCTGCGCCATCCTATAATGGTCGCATAAAGGTAGTTCGTTTGATTTCTCCGTCTGGCCAGTTTTGGCATACCACCCTGAAGATTTAAGAAGTCACACCGTTGACCACCACCTGAATGTTTGTACCTTGGGAGACAGGCCTGCACTTGCACACTTGTCGATGGCTTAACTTCTTTTCGCGTGTGCTTGTGGAAACCCGATTTCAACGAAGGGCACCAGAGCAAAGTAGAAAACACGGCCTCCAGTGTCTTGGCATAATTTACCCAGACCCGCTCGAACAATAAACGCCCCGACCGCTGCGGACAAAACGCGCGGGTCTTGGCCACCATGAGGAATGACAACACGCAATACCAGAAACGCCAAGATCATTGTTTTGCTTCCATGTACTTGCTTCCGTTATATAGCATAGAAAAACTGAAATGCGCTCAAAGGGACTCCCTGCCCGACTGACCTTTGCAGTACTGAATGCCGTTATTAATCGTCACGCTCAGGCATGCTCACTCTGCCATCAGAGCGTCCTGTGTGATTCTATGCATCCCACTTTCGCGCCGTGTATAGCGCAGTACATCCCCACGCCCGTTCCCGCACACGCCACCCGTCGATGTACCTGAACCCGCGCGGCCTATAAAGCCAGCGTCGTCAAGATCCTTTGCTGACCGATCCACTCGGTGCCTTTTAGCCAGCGGCTGACACTGCCAGCCGCAAGACCAGAGAGAGCCGCGACAAGACTGACGCCGCAAAACACATCTCCAGAGTGGGCGCTGGCGATTCGATCAACACCGCATGAGCGTGAGCAGACCGACCACCAGCGCGCCAAGCCGAAAAAGGCTGCTATCAAGCCGCGGCACGAAACTCGATGGCCGTACCCCGCCAAAGGCATAGGCGTTTAAAGCAGTGAGCTTTGCCACCATAGTCTGAAATTCCTCGTTTAAATGGTGCCTGCAAGGGTAGCGAACCCTTAACAATGACGCCCCTTTTAAGTTCGTTGGACACAGATGGGTATCTGCTTACGCCCTGATTCCTCTTCAATGAATCGTGAATACCGCCACAACCTATCAAGATATGAACTACCGTTCATTCGGATTTTTTGCTGAATCATGGCCAGCCAGAAAGGGCCACGACCTAAAATGGTACCAAATATAAGCCATCAAGTTCTACTGCGGATCTCTCCTTATGGCCCCTTTAGTTCCCGCAACCCCCTGTTCTATGCTGGATTTTGCGTATCTATAAACCGGAGATGTAGATAAGACACAACAAAATAATGCTTTCAAGACAGCAAAGGACACTTCTTCATGCGAATCAAAACCAGGCCTCGCCCTGGCACTCGGGCCTGGCCGCTAGTGTGGCTGGTCTGTTGGCCGGTCCCCATGCAATTACACATCAAACCATAACCAATTCGTACTGGCCCACCGCATGCTCGGACACTTCCGAACAATTCCTGGGCCGATCAAACTACTTGTGTAACGGTATTCCCTCCAACCTGCGAAGAACTTGGCGGCAGCCCAGCGTCCCTCACTTAATGTCACTTCTCCCGTACAGCCAGATTGGATCCTCCGAGAAACGTGGGCGAACAGCTGGCTCAAACAAGTGGCAGAACATTGTTCGCCATCAGCGGCAAAGGCGCAAGGTCAATCTGATCGGGCCAACAGACACGGCGGGCCAACCTTCGCTATGTTGCCCGCCGTCCGGCCGGATCTGATTGCTCCCCCTTTCGGATCAACCAAAGCGGTTGGTGCAGCCGCACAAGGGCTCGAGAAACCCCGCAGACTTTTAAATAACCTCGGTAACGTCCACCGGGCCTCGGCCGGTGAGTCGGTTATTGCGGGGATCGTCAACGGTCTCGGCGGGCTGATCAACTTCCTCTCCGGTAGCATACCACCACGCCACAAAACGCCCCTGGGCGCTCTTGCTTCGTTGAACTCGGTAGGGTGCACGCGCAGTTCAACGCGCGTTACCCACAGGGTTTGCCAAAACCACCGAACTGGTGGGCAGCGGAGCCGCCAGCGTCAAACCGGTGTGCGCTACTACTCCTGGAGTGGGTACCAGCCCGCTGACCAACGGTGCTTGAAATGTGTCCGACGTGCTGCTCGGCGCCAGCGCCATCCCACTTCGGACTTCGAAGCCAATGAATGGCCTGGTCGGGTCACGTTGCAGCTCCGCGCCTGGGCACCGGTGATTCCGTGACAATTACCGCATTGAACATCTGGATGAAAGACATCAGGTGTCCTTTGTCGGCCCTGACCAGTTATTTTCGAAACCAATCCGGTGCTGATCTAGCCAGCACGCAAACCGGCTGAAAAACCGCCGGTCTGAAGCAGCAGGCCGGCCCTTTGAAGGGGCCGGACCTGTAATCAACCTATTGCTGATATCGCCGAGGAAGTTTGAATGAAAGCACTGATCTAACCTACCCTTTGCCCGCCGTGCACTGATTGTCGGCTGGCAATTGGCTGACACCGCGAAACGCCGGTGATAGCCGAGCGCTCACTGTCCGACAGGCCGAAGCAATACTCCGCTCCCGCATTCGAGCCCATTGTCCCGCGTCTGGGCGAAAAAAAAATAAAAAAAAAAAAAACCCGACGCCCGGCTGGGCCTGTCTCCCTACTGACGGCATTGCGTCGCTGCCGTGATACCGAGGGTGGATGGCACTCTGGAAGTTCGATGCCCGGGCAACCTGGTCATCGCGACTCAATGCGCTTCTTGTTTTGATTCGAAGGTCAGCTTCGACGAAAGCGCCCGAGCCGCATTCGTCCTCTACCTGGCCAGCCAGCTTCAAGAAGCCGGCCCTGGGTCAGTCCATTGACGTTTTGCCAAGAGCTATAATTGACTACAAAACACTAAGCCTTGGTCGAGCTGGAAGCAGAACTTCCCCCCGTGGTGGCTGATATCGGCGGATTGCGCCGAGAGAGGAACGAGTTCAGCCGCTGTGCGAGCACAGCTATTCGCGCCCGCCAATGCCGCATTCTCGCGTCCGAGGAGTATTTACAACCAACTTCAAACGCGCTGGAGCGCCTGCGATCCTGCAGGATTCCACGCTGAGTGATGAACGGACAAGGCGTGATTGATCCGAACACTTGCGGCAGAGCCTTGCCCCGAAGACGTACGGACCTGCTGATCCCGCAAGATAACATCAAAGAGCTGACCGTGCAGACCGAGCAAGCTGTCTGGAGGCAGGGCCGCGCGACCAGCGAAGTCCGCGAATTGGCGCCTCTCGCTTGGTGGGATCCCGGAAGCCACCGGCCGGCTGGAAGACCTGGGACTGGAACGCGCCCAATGGCACAGCGTATGGATGATTTCCTCGACCGAGGCGCAAGTACCATCTTGAGTTACTCAAGGGGGCTGGCCGAGGATACCGGCGGCGGCCCATTGAAGGATTGCTCCGGATGACTCGTCGAAACGATAAGAACGGGTTGCAGGGGTCGCCAGCTTTGAACTGGATAATGGACGGCCGAAATAGGCGAACCATGAAAGTAAAAGCCCTGATTGGAACTCCGCGCTCTGACGCTTGGACTTGGCAATTGCTTTGCCGCCACCTTGGCCAAGCAGCCGCAGAGATCACCCCTTCCGACATACTGGCATCGCGGATGGCCGCCGACTGTCGCGGGTATCCCGGTTACAGCCCTGGAGCAAAGCGCAACAGCGAAAGAGCGTACTGCGCGCCCAATTGTGTCAATGGCGCCTCTGCGTTTGTATCTGAGCAAAAGGTGAGAGCTGAACGACACCGATTCTGCAATGGTCTGGGCGCTACAAGAACAACCTTTGAGGTGATCCGAGTGAGACGCAGAGGCTATGTGGATGATTATCCCGTCAGGCCTATAGTGTGGTCAAGGAGCGGCTCTTGCCCTGCGCCACCAAAGCATTGAACTATGTGGAGTGGTCCGAGCACCCCAGCAGGCCGGAGCTGATATGGAACGCCTACACAGCCAACGCACACATGTTGGGCGCTACGCAGCCGGCCCCAGAGCGCGAGCGGGAACCTTGGTGGCGGAAAACGCAATGTGAGGGAAGACTTCGAACCTATCCAGGGCGATGGAACTAGACAGCATTGATGCATTCGCGCATCATGACCGCCGCGACAATAGTCAACAGCCGGTCACTGGCTGGTATGGGCAAAGCATCAGGTTATGCACGCCCGAAGGCGATTAGCACCCATCCAGCTGCCCGCTAGCCGTCATTTTTTCATCCTCCATATCGTCGTTGAGTCAGGATGTAGCTGACTGTCGGCGTACGCCCCTCCAAGCTTTTTTTACGCGTGGCTCCAGACATCTCGTAGCTGTATAACCGTTTTTCCTGGGCGAGGACCGCTGGTACTGCCTGCCGGCGGCGCCTGGTTGATCTGCGCGGGCAAATAATTTCACCGGCATTGCCAGAAGCGCTGGACGCACCCCGAGGTAGCCATCGGGCTGCTCACCGAAACCTGCCGGCAGACTTTGCGCCGCTGGCCACAGGCTGACATGGGCCTCAATTCCGGCTCAGGGCCCACCTGGCGAAACTCAGTCAAACAACGCCAGCACTACTGCAAAAAATCGCCTATTCATGCGCATGTCATTTCCGCCTAGAACAGGCCGCTGGATGTCAACTGAAAGAGTTCAATACCAGTTGGCTTGTCGACCTTGAATATAAGAATCTCGTTGCTGGATCTTCACTTCAGATTTGATATTGATGGGTTTCCATTGGGGGCCGCCAACTGCACGGTTGCGGTGCAAGCGCCACCAGGCAGGACGCCACCAGCGTTACGGTATCAGACGCCTGCAGCATAGTACCACTCCTTGATCATGGTGCCGGTGCCAGGCGTTTTGTTGCAATACACGCTCCTGCACCCGCTTTCTGGATAAATCTCCGCTGACTGCCCACTGAGTTGCAGGCTGGCCATTAACGCCGGTAGGTTTTCTCCAACCGATATTCAGGTGAATGGGCCTGCCACCTTCCAGTGCCCGGATTACGGCCCTGCAAATTGCAGACCCAAGGACACGAACAAGCGTCCTGATCATAGGCCACATCCCGATTGACAATAGCACTGTAAATGAAAATCAGTCCAATGCAGCATGCGACACTGGCGCTGCCGATATTGGTTAACGGACGCCAGATCTTTCCAAGTTTTTCCGAGCGAATAGCGGCAAGAAACCGCCAGGACTCACGTGCCTGCAGCTGGCCTCGTCTGTCAACAATTTACCCGCTGTCATGTATCGAAGACGGCGCATTCGCAGCGAGCCGCGCCCGCTCAATCCTTCTGCCGATAGACCTCGAACAGACGGGCCAGTTCCACCCCCTCTCAGTCTAACAACCAGGCTTTGGCCGGGGGGGTCGCGAGCGCCAAGGTTACGTGGGCACTAATTGGGACCCTGCGCCGAGCATTGCCGATTTGCGCAGCCCTGATCATCAGCCTGCCGGCCGCGGGCCGCCGAAAGCGCAGCGTTAATAGCGACCATCGAAAGCTTGTGGCCCAAAGCGGCATCCCCGGATCCAACGCATCAGCCGCAAGCTGGGCAATCCACCTGGAGCGTTTCGACCCTTCCGAGCGCCTGATGTCCGGCCGTGGTTGTCAGCCCCTCGAAGGTCAGCCGATCATAAATACCCTTACCACCGCGACAGCGGTCAAGTTGCCCTGCAAGCTGTCCAGGGCGCCCAGACTGGCCTGTGGTCCTTGCACCTTGCCGGTCACCGACCGCTACTGAGGTCAGCACGCAGGCCAGTTCGGCCAGGTGTCGCCGCGAAGGGTTAGCCGCACGCAGGAGAGCTCCTGCAAGGCGCCACAATCCGCTCGCCCAGTGGCTCCCCCTCAGGGCCCAGGCCGAACAGGGGGGGGGAGATGCACATCCATTTCCCAACCCCTGCTCGGTCCTGCAACAGAGCCCTGCCCAACGCAATACGTCCAGCCGGCATAATCCAGTTTGACCATCGAGGCCCCAGCCTTAGCGATTGACGCAGTGCGTGGCTGAGACTGCCAGACACTCAACTTCAGCCCGCCTTTTGCTATCCGCCTTGCTGTACAGTCGGCTAAAAGGGCAGGCTCAGCTCAGCCAGCAACAGGTCCAGGTTTGGCCGCAGTCAGAATCATACCCGCTTTCAGGGGCGGCATTGGGCCGAGGCGTGCACCCTCGCGCCCTTGCCCAGTTTGTAACTACCAACTCCTGAGGCGTTGGCGGCCCGCTTGCTGGCAAGCCCCTTGACGGGCCGCGCAGGCGCAGGCCATCCAAAGCGCCAGGCTATCGGCTCGCCCGCTCAGCATCAATTGCTGCCTACTCGGCTTTGCCATGCGGCCGGGGAACTCATCCAAAAGCCTCCAACTACGCCTAACTCCACCGGGAGCCCGCTGGCTTGGCCAAGTTTAACGCTCGAGGTCATCGCGCAGCCCAATCCAGCGCAGGCTTTCTTGTTCAGCGGTCAAGCTTTGCAGTGTTAAACCGCTCAGGGCGGAAAAGGCGGCCGGCAACCGCGGTCAGCGCCTCGAGGCGGGTTTGTCTATCTCCAGGCGCGCAGAGCTCCTGGCGCAGTTGCCAGCTGCCCCCTCATCGCGCTCAAATCCAGCTGAGGAACTGACCCTAGGCAAACTCGCCAAATCTCAGGCCATACCGCAGGGCTGCGGCAAAGTGAGCTCCGCATTCAGGTGTACCCTGGCCGCTCAGCAGGTCAACCCATCTCTCCGCTGCTCGCTGGGGCGCCAAGAGCCCAGGTCATGGCTGGCATGCAGTCCGGTGGCAATTGTGTAAAGGGATAAATCCCGCCTGGCCCAGCCAAGGCGGCTGCGTAAGCGCAGCAACCAATCGCCCTGCGGCCCATCCAGCAACGTCAAAGTTGCCCCCTCCCAAATGGGCACTTCCCCTGTCTCGGACCAACGCGCTTTAGGCTGGCAAAGCAGGGCGCCTCGGATTAGGCTGCAGTTGTGGCGCTGCAGATCAAAAGAGCATCAACAGTTGGCCGCAGCTTGTACCATCCTCCAGTTCTACCAGCAACTCGCGTGATTGGCGCGCCGAACGCCAAGTCGGCGACGATAATGATTGCAGGCCCGACAGTTCTGTCAGCTGTGCAGTTGGCCCTGCGCCGTGCAGCGGCCCGGTCGCGCAGGGCGAACTGCAGAGCAAGCCGATCGAGCCTCCAGCGGGATACTGGCCCACTGTTCGAACTCCGATGCCCAGGGCCAGAAACGGATCCGGTATACCAAGCATCCAAACCTGCTCCGGCGCCGTGGGCTGGGCTGTCCCATTCCAGCTGAAACCATCGCCTGCCACGCTCAATCGCCGCCAGACGCCCAGCGTGAACTCGCCGCCCAATTGGCAACTGCAAACCAGCGAGCTGAAAAGTCCATCGTCCCTTGGGAATCACGGTACAGCACCGGAACAGCTTGCGCCAGGTGCACACCCGTGCGGTTAAACCGCAAAGGCCTTGCCAGTCGAGTTTGCCTCAACACCGGCCGCGCTGAAGGGCTTGCGCTTGGCAACCCAGACGCCGGCTAACGCCCAGTAAAACAGCATGACGCAATCAACACTACCCCTATGCTTAACGCTTTGCGCATGCCGTGCCTCGTGTCGGATTGTTTAATGCGCCAGTTAGCATGTAAGACAGTGCACAATGCGGATCTACTCACAGTAGCAACAAGTACTGAGCCGCTCCCTATAATCGGGCGACCCGCGCTGACTACAGCGCCTCCGCTCAGCGGGCAACCAATCAGTGAGAAGCTATGGATTGGTAATCTTGAGGTACTCAAGAAAATACGCCACTTTCACTGGCGCGGCGCGGCGCAAAGGAATACTGGTTTTTTACCTTGTTCAATTTATTGATCATTGCTGGTGCTGTCGATTATCGACCGGCATGATCGCCTGGTATAGCATAGAGGCGGCCTGGGCGTTCTAAGCGGCATATACACCCTTGCGGTCTGATCCCCAGCCTCCTGCGGTCACCGTCCGCCGGCTGCCGAATATGTCGCTCCGCTGTGGGCTACTGATGCCTTCATCCCTTGATGGGGCACTGATCTGCTGATTTTCACGTGCTTCCCGATAGGCAAGCTCCGGCAAGCAACCAGTACGGCCAACCGAACCCCATAAGGCCGCCAATGGAACCTGGCGAAACCGCTGGTCGGTGTAACCGGTTCCGGGACGAGGACGTCCGCATGCGCAAGAGGATCCGCATACCATGCTCCCTTTAACGTCGCGCGCTGCGCTGGAGCCTGTTCTGCTCTCTCGGCCTGGCTGCTCGCCAAGCGGCTGCCAGGCCATTGGCAACGCTGCAGCAGGGCTGCGAGCATGCCGGGTCCCGTTGCGAGCGAGGCATCAGGGGCGTGGCGCTCCCCCTGTACTGAATCAAACCTTTACTCAAGGACCAGTCACACGAATCAGTGACCACAGGAGGTATTTTCGAGCGAGGTATTCGCGTCTGGAATTGCCCGCAGAGCTCAGCAACTGATCCGTCGTCGATATGTTTCTGTTCAACGCGATTTTGCGGGCGAAGACAGCTACCGCGCGCTGTCCCACTGAGCTGACAGAAGCGCTGACTCGCAAGCGCGCATGTCAAGCAATTCCACAAGAAGAGTAGCATAGTGCTGATTACCCTGAGTCTCGTTACTAACACCATCTGTACGGCGGTGTGCAGAACACCCATACTTGGAGTCAATTGAAAGGCGGCCAGGCGGTCGCATCGTTGGTCATGACCGACCTAAGCCAGTTGCCCGCCTCCCAATCCCGGCCGTGGGTCGGGTAATTGAGAGTCTGTGATGCAAGTTAATATCTGGGCAACAGCGTCGACGGTGGTCTGGCTACTCCAATCGCGGTTGGTGACGGCGACACCGGTCACTTTGCGCAGCTATCTGCAACTTGCTTGAACTTCCGCGCCAACCACCGCAAGACGACTGATATTGTTGATATTGAGGTCCGAGCTGGGCCCGGCCTGGTCCCACCTCAGGGCAACCCCTGCATGAACGTCCACAGCAGCCGACTCACAGTAACCAACGCGCTGGCGTTTTCAAGCGGGCACAGCCGCGCTGGGATCTGCATGGCCAGTGAAATCGCTGTATTGAACAAGTTTTCTGCCGAGGCTGGATACCTCAAAGCCATGTGCCCGATAGCAGTGCTAGGGCGCCCGCCAGCGCAACCGCGTAACCCCAAAGCTGCAACGACGGCCCAGACTGGGAAAGGCTTGAGATGTAGAATAAAAACGGGACGAGAGCACGTGGTGCGAGACCGTACTGGGTGAGCGTGGTGGGCTCAGAGTTGCTTTGGTTGTTTGTTTCACGCACAGGTAGTATTGCATTTGATGGGCGATGC
>Ga0163217_1091343_pt1 | contig 9998 bp, 10 predicted proteins | sample SynspAceP_FD_185933 | JGI IMG/M metagenome (GOLD analysis project Ga0163217, IMG submission 185933) | Saline lake microbial communities from Ace Lake in Antarctica - Synechococcus sp. Ace-P (PacBio error correction) | ecosystem: Environmental > Aquatic > Non-marine Saline and Alkaline > Saline ...
AGAAGAGAGATTACTCGTCCGCCGAATGTGGGGGCTTGCCCCCCGCCGCTTTTTTTTTTCCCCGTTCCCCCCCCCCCCCCCCCCCGGGAAAAAAGGGGGTTTTTCGGAAGGGCCTTTTTTTTCCCCCTTTCGAAAATGGAATTTTTTTTTCAAAACCATCCGGTCCCCCGCTCAATTGGCCCCCCGTGGCCCCAGGGGGTGGGGGTTAGAACGATGAAAAAATGTAAGTCCCGTTCCCGCCGGAAGGTTGATACACGCCCCTTGGAAGTCACTGGTTAGCAGCCCCGATGGCCAGGTTGATGTGGCGCGGCCCCCTTGGATCTTCAAAGCAGACCGCCTTTCGATCTCGTCGAGAGTTCCGATTCGTGGTCCGCGAATGTTCCGCCGGTCCCAGCTGCGCTCCTTGGAATGAAACTGACCGAATGGGCGTGGGGTCGCGCAGGCGCAAGACGTCCCATCAGCGGCGATGGGTGCGCGGCTTGCTACGCCCTTGCCGCCGTCGAATGCCAACCATCAAAGGCGCTGTCCACGCGCAGTCAGGGTGGCGGTAGTGTATTTTCGGAGAAGGTCTTCGTGGCCGGGGGTGTCGAGCAGGTTGAAATCATTGGTGTTTTCGCGTAAGGGGAAAACTGCATCACCCGAGGTGGTGATGGAGAATACCCGCGCTGCTTTTCATTTCCATCCATGTCGGACGTGGCGTGGCGGTGCCGGAATTTACGCGACTTCAGTGCGGCAACCTGCGATGGCCTTGGCCCCATCAGCAAGCAGGGCGTTCGGTAATGGTGTCCTTGCCCCGCATCGGGGTGGGAGATGATCGCGACGTACGGCGCTTTCGCGACTTGTCAAGCGGCCCTGGGGTGGTCAATGAAACGGCAAAACCTGCTTTTGGGCAAAACGGAAAAAGTCGTTCGATTATACGTCGAAGTCGTAATTTGCAGTCGCGAACTGTAGGGGAGCTCAGGGCATCGCATTAGCGGGGTACAGGGAAGGGTGAAAACGCTGCCTTCAATCTACCTGTAGGAGCGACAACTCCTTCGCGAGTGTTGCTTTGCGGCACGGAGTTTTTTCGCTAAAGGCTCGCGAATAAATTCGCTCCTACAAAAAGGCCCCTGTTTTCTCACGCACATGCGTGCTTGTTTTCGGCAGCCAATGTGGTGATCTGACAGGCGCTTTTCCGATGAGCCGTCCAGAAAGTTTGAAGGTCACGCCCGCCAGAATCGAGCGCGGCGCGCCCGGGAACGGATGCCTTCCTGAAATATCGGCGATGTACAGCTTGTCGGTCAGGATTGCGGCCGCTGGGATCCAGAGGGTGGTGTGCCAAGGCGTGTCCGGCAAGCTTGTAGCATGGCGCGTGCCGAGAGCAGGGGTTGTGGCTTGGGCACGCCGCCCGGCATCGTCCTCGTCGCCGCTGGCGGTGATCGGTCGGGTATTTTTCGATATCGGTATAAAAAGCGCCAAAGTGGCTGAGGGTGGTGCTTCAGATGCCAACCGCGGTGTGCTCCAGGCCCTAGGGTCAGCTGCCCGTTGTAGCGGCGGCAACTTCGCGGGACATCGTGCCCTTGAGTGGGCCCGTTGCTGAATTTTCGCATTGGTGTAGTTCATCGCGACTTCGGCAAAGCAATTGAGCGGTGAGTCGTACAGGGCCCAGGAGTCGATTCGCGCGCCAAAGATCCAGACGTAAACCCGTGAGTCGGCGAAAATTGACGAAGCGGCGCCCCAATGCACCGAATTCTCGACCTCTTTGCGGATCAGGGTGTCCTCGATGCGGTTGTAGAACAGCGCCTATGTCGAGGCTGACACCCTTGAGGGCGCTGTTCTGCGCGGCCGATCTGGCTGTTGATGGCGGTTTCCGGGGTCAGCGGGAATTCTTCGCTGCTCCTAGCCGATTGCGGGGCAATAGCCCACGGTGATGCCGGCGGTAGATCTCCGCTGTTTCGAAGCCCCGCTGTAGAGCAGACTTTGATACCGGGGCAGCCAGCACGAGGTATTGCTATCTTTCGGAGTGTTGCCTTCATCGGCCATGGCCCGGGCGTGAAGTTGTCTCTTTATTCTGATTGAAGGTTTCGAAAAGCCAAACGGGGGGTGGAATTGCCCAGTCGCCCCAGTCATGGTGGTTTTGGGCGATACGGCGGAATCGCCCTCGGCGTTGTAGGTTCGTCAGGCGACCATTCTCGGTATAAGCCGTTTTCGCCTTTACGGACATAGACCTCGCCACGATTGCTTTCTTTCTTTCAGTTCCTTTTCCGCGCGGGACGCCCACCGGGCGGCGGTCGGCAAAGCGATGCTTTTCATAACGGAAATGCCGGTCTGGATGCGGTGGGTCGAGGCCGAAGGCGGAGAGGCCGCCAATATCCAGGCGGCTGTTCCACGCCCCAAGGTGTGATAACGGCGGTCACGCCCTTGCATCACCCCGCCACTTCCTGGCGACAGTGCTCATCAGTCCTGAAAACGAGGGCGATCCAGCTTCGGTGGAAAAGACCTTCGACGACAGGCTCACGTCCAGTCCGCTGATCTGGGAAAATTGTGGGTCAGATCAAAAACATTGTAAGTAGTCCAACCGAAATATTGTTTGTACTCGCGACCGTTCGTCGCAGGCGCTTCTTGCCGCGCGGTTTCTTCGCGGTACTGCTGGCAGCGAGAGATTGTCTCGTCGTAGCGCCTGGGAGGCGTTTCGCGAAATAGGTAGCCGAGGGCGGCGAGCTGGTGGGCCTGCTCGTTGAAGCTGCCACTCGAACTGCCCGCCGTAGAAATCGTCCGAAACTGCGTGTTCCTTTCCCCGTCGAAGGTGCCGTCGGCCTCTTGCCGGTGTAGCTGAAGACTCAATGCCCAGCGGGGCCTTCCGTTGCGGCGTGGCCTGATGTGGCTCCGGCGCGTACTTCTGGTTGCCGGCGGGCCAGTTCAACACGGGTCTGTGGCTCGCAGTTGGCCCGGCAGGTTTGCGGAAGTTGATGATGCCCGTGAATTGTTCAGCGACCATGAATGATCTGCGCGCGCCCTTGGAGCCACGGCTGCGACCTGTTCCAGGCGTTGCAGCGGCGGCGGTGTAGTGGGCGCCGGAATCGGGATAGGCGCTGTTTGTTTGGATGGGGGTTGCGTCCTCCAGCAGCAGCACCTTGGCGTGAGCGCGCGCGGTGGCGCGCCGCGCCACGCCGATGCCCGAGCGCAAGGCCGGCACAGATCGGGTGCATCGATTGGTTGGCGCACGCCGGGGACGATAGTCGAAGGCGTCCATGCAGGGTATAGGGCTTGTAGGTGTCGACGGTTTCCCTTGACGGCAGGTTTGGCCGGCGCCGGGTGTTCGCTGAATGCTTTCCGGAACCATGCCTGCGCACGTCCCAGGCTGGGCAGTTTGCTAGGGGGGAGGGTCCTGTTGGGCAGTGGCAAATGGCAGGCATGCACATCATGCAGAGAGAGCTGAAGAAGCGTCGGGGTAAGGGCGGGAGCTCATAATTGTTATGTCCCTTTGTGGGAGCTTTTCGCGACCCCATGGTCGATCAGCCCGGGCTAGGGCCGGGGAACTGACCGATGGTTCCGTTTGAACTTAATACTTTTGTTGGGCCCTTTCGTTTGGTGAATGCCGCGGGAAATTTTTCCCGAAAAAAGGCCGGGAAATAATTCCCGAAGGGGGCGCGCCAGCCCCAGCTGAACATCGATGCCTTTTCCCATCTGTGGTAAGCAGGTGGAAAATCGACTGCTTTGAAACCGCCCTGTGGGCGCTTGGTCTTATGGGTTCGCGCCCGACGTCCATGTGGCAACGGATCCCATCCGGCTCAAGTAAACTGACGACGAGAAGACCTGCAAGGGGTTCTGCGCGACCACAGCCGTTGGAAAGTAGGCGAAGCCAGTGGGGAAACTGATCAGGCGTTCTTGTCAGGGCTGATGCGCTCCACCCCTCATCCGACTTTTGTTTCCCGTATTTGGAGTCCCCCGCAAATGAACGGTCAAGATCGAAGACTATTTCGCCTCGCGCCACCTTCCAGAAGATGAGGCCTTCGCCGACCAGCACGAAAACCCCGTTTCGTGGTGATCGACGACGCGAAACCATCAAGCAGGCCTACGACGACCTGCGCGCCGGTTTCGAATTCGCCAAGGTGTATTACGGCGGTCAAGGCCAACGCCGGCGGTGGAAATCATCGACCTGCTGCGTGACAAGGGCTCGAGCTTCGACATCGCCTCGATCTACGAGCTGGACAAAGGTCCATGTCCCGCCGGCGTCGGCCCCGAGGCATCAGCTTCGGCAACACCGATCAAGAAAAGCCAAGGACCATTCGCTACTTCCTAACGAGAAGGCGCGTGGCGCATGTTCGCGCACCGGACTCGGAAGCCCGACTGGCGCAACATCGGCCAAGGCGGCACCGGGGCTCGAAAAGTCTATTGTGCGCATCTCACCGAAGGCTCGACCACCGACCGACTGGCCGCTGTCGCGCGAATGTTCGGCTGCCAGACCGATATGGCCATGGACCTGCTGATCCTTTGCACGTCAGTTTGAAGCTGCGAGCCTTACGGCTATCCTTTCACGTCGGCTGCGCAGGCAGCGCGACATCTCCGTGTGGGGATGCGGGTCCATCGCCAGGTCAAGGGTTGGATCTTCGAGCGTCTCGAAGGAAGAAAGACGGAAATCGAGCTGAAGATGATCACATGGGTGGGGGCTTCCCGGTCCACTACATCACCCGCACGCAAGACAGCCTGGAAACCTACGCGAGGAAATCATCCCGCTTCTCAAGGAAGACTTCGGCGACGAGTTTGCAGAAATCATCCTTGAAGCCCGGGCCGCTCCGCTGATTGCCAACGCCGGCATTCTGGTCGTGAAGTGGTTGCTGGTGGCGCGCAAGTCGCGTACTGCCGTCGAGCGCTGGGTGTATCACGAGACGTGGGGCATGTTCCTCCGGCCTGAATCGAAAACCAATGGGCGAAGCCAATCAATTCCCCATCTGGACGAGAAGAAAGGGCGAGATGGAAGTAAGTGGTTCCATCGCCGGCCCGACCTGTGACAGCGCCGACATCATGTACGAGAACTACAAGTACGGGCTGCCGCTGAACCTGGCCATCGCGACCGTATTACTGGCTCTCGCACCGGTGCCTACAACCACCAGCTACGCGCGGTGGAATTCAATGGCTTCCCGCCGCTGAAGGCTTACTACCATCTAAGCCTCATCGCATTTTCGACTGACGCCCAGCCTCGTGTGGGCGTTTTGCTGTTCGGCTTTTTGTAAGGGCGGGTGAAACCCGCGGCGGTTCAATCCACTATACTTCGCGACCTCATCGCGCACAAGGAGAGGAAACCTTTAGGTCGGTGAGGCGCAGGCCTTCTTTGTGCTTCATCTGGGCCCTTTTGCATCCGCACGGTAAGCAAAGTTTGCAGGGCTGGCTCGCTAGCTCGCCACGTTCGCGGGTTTCTCGCTCCGCCTAAGCCAGCCCCGCTTCCGGTGGCCCTAATGGTCGCATTCCACCTGGTGCGCTCACACGCCCGCCCATGTTTCGTAGGCCCAGCCCAACTCTCTCTGACATTTCAAAGCGGTCTCGCGCCTGTGACACGCTTAGCACACATGTTATAATTAGGCGTTGCGCGGCCGGCTCGGACCACCTGACCTGCTCGCACCAACCTAGCGTCGTTCGGCTGCGCTGGGCTCCTTTGTCGCCTAAGTGGTGAGGTTTCCGCTCAGGGAGCGCAGCACAATGACACCCGGCAGCTTGTTCCGACCTAGCTCTGGTGCGGTGGCCGCGGGAAGAAGAGAGGAAAGGCACAGAAACCTTCGTTAGTCTGTGGTTGTTGCGTGGGCGCTTCGTCTTTTATGGCAGCCAGCTGGGCATGCTCTGCACTCGGAACGGCTGGATTGAGCGCGACGGTAGGTGTGCGCCGACTTGTCATCGCGTGGGTTCTCCGCTCTCAAGCGAACTCCCGTTCCTATTCTTTGCTAGGCGCAACGGTGCGTCTTGACGCCCAGCCCCGTGCGTGGCGTGCCGGCAGCACCGTGTGTGTCACACGAGAAGATTCCGCTGGTTGGACCGGACCCAGGTCCCCGTTCAGGACGTGTTCGCACTGGTTGTCATAGCTCGCAGGACATAGCCTAGCCACGCTCAGAGGCGCATATGCGAGGACGTTGTGTCTCCCGCGTGTGGGACCGACTGGAGAGCTGGGCCGCTCCGAAACGGCATCGTCTATGGCGGCAGGTCGCCGCAGCGGTAAAAGCGGGGAATCAGCGGCTGCACATGTCAAACCATGCACGCACAACGGGCGGCTGAATGCGTCTTTCCCCTCGGATGGCGGGCTGGGGTTGCCTGTCTGAATTCTCAGAAGGCCGCGTGTCACGGGAGACTGATGGAGGTACGACGTTCCATGGCGTGGGACTTGAGCGGAATGAGTCGGGGGAGGGGAGTCGGGTCCTGCATGGCCGGTTCCGAGCTTTGGTGAAAGTCTTGGATGTGATCAGTAACTGCGCCGGTCCGTTTTCGGGACGCGAATGTGTCGCTCGCTTTCCAGGGTCCAAGAACTGTGTGCATACACTCGGACGCACCTTCGAAGTAACGCTCACGCGCCGCACGTGGACTCGCCGACACAGCCAGCTCGCGCGCGTGCACGCCGGCGGTGTAACGAGCTTTGTCCCCAGATGTTGTCGGCAGCGCTCCTGCACGCGCGAGCGCTTGCTCGCCTGAACGCTGATACGGCCGGCGAGGTCAGGCTCTGCTGGTCGTAGAACCGGTGTACGAGGACATGGCGCTTCACGCACAGCAGTTCGATGTGCGTCCGTCGCCGGAACCGTGAGGCGACTCGCGCGACGCGCTAATATGACTCGCGGAAAGCGCGCGCTGATGCTGGTGGCGGGCGATTAAGCAGCGCGGGCGCCCGGTGGCGAGGACTTCACGTCAAAGAAGATGAGGCGATGAGCCGACTCAGGAGTCTCAACTTGCAGGCGACTGTAGATCCTGCCAAGTGGGGCGCTCTCACGACCGCGACACTTCGAGGTGGCTTATACGCGTGTACGCGCAGGAGATAGCCGACTCGCGTCAGCTCCGCAGGGGCTGGAGCCACGAGGAAGGACAGTCGCGGGAGGTACAGGGTCTTTCTCGCCACGTCGCGCAGAGTTGCGCAAGCTGCTCCGGGGCTGCCGTCAGTTCCACGCAGCGAGATTCGTGATCGGATTGTTCGTATAGATTTTGGAGCTGTGAGAGCAAGGGGTCTCGCTGTTTGGCCGTGTTGTTCACGGACCTGATTGGTTAGAAAGTCCACCATGTAGAACCGCACGATCCCACGTCATAGCACTCACCGGGTCCGCGTGCCGCCCCGTACGCCAAACTCGTAGAGTTTATCGAGGCGGCTCGCCATCGAGAGCGCTTTCTGATCGGTCAAGCGCCATCGAGGGACGACTACCGTTCGAAAGCGGGAGAGAAGGCGCGACTATACGCCGCCATAACAGTTCTGTGGGAGCTTCGGGCAGGAGTTTGGTAAGCCTCGCGCCAGATGACTCCGCGGCAGAGAACTTCAGGTGTTTCGAGTTGTAGCCGAACGCATCAAGTTCTGGGTCTTGACTCGCGACGCGTCCTGCTCGTAGGATTGCGAATCGGTCAAGCCAGGAGGTGACGGCCAGCCGGCTCGCGCTTTGATGGACGAATCGGTTTTCTGCAACATAGGCTCGGCTAGGCTCTCGGCCGGTATCGGATGATATAGCGATCGGTTGACGCCGCTAACTCCCGGCGCGAGTGGCACGGAGCGGCGGTTCGTCTGCCTCTTCTTTCATCAATGCGAAGCGCCGAACTGCGGCCTCGGTTGCCCAGCCGAACAGGTCATGGTCGAGCTCAGGCGCGTCTCGAGGCCTATGCGATCGAAGGTGCGGTTGTTGGCCGGTAAGGGTAATTCCCGTAGAACCCAGCGGCCGGCTTTGTTTAGGAAAGCTCTCAGTGTTTCGTCGTAAGCGCCAGTAGTCGCGGGGGTGACCTCGCTCAGTAGGCGAGGGTCCCGGAGGGTGGCGGCGGTCGTTTCAGTGCCATTCGTGTTTGAGGTCGACAGCCTGCGAATCGGTCCCAGAAGGGTATCGTCTGGTGTCGGTTGTAAGTCCTGCCGCGGCCGGTAGTCGTTGAGGAACCATGGCGCGCGAATGGAGATTTTCGCGGTCATTTTCAATACCAGGACAGTTTTCAGGCCCAGGCTGCTGCGTCACGTTGAGCGCAATGCGGTCTTGGACATCACGTCAGTCATTTCGTAGTCGCGGTCCATGAAACCGGTCGCTGGCGCGCATGTTGGTGGCCGACCAGTAGGCCTGCGAAGGCCATCGCCCGAACTCCGCTTGCGGCCGCCGCTTCCAACGCAGTATGCTTCGCGGGTATTGAAAAGAGCCGACGCGGGTGGAAGACGCGAGACGGCGGTCGTCAGGCGTCTTTGGTGATGTAGTTGATGAGCCGGCCAATGGGGATGGGCCGTAGCGCTAGGGAAGAAAGAGCCCTTTTCAAGGACTTCGACGCTCCTGCATCCGCTGAATGCGCGGGTTGAAAGTAGCGGGTACTGCAATGAACAGGAGGCCCCCGGGGGCGACCGGTACGCCGTCCTTTCGAGAATCAGCGATTTGGTACCTCGCTCGCCGAGAGGCGCGGATGCGATATTGCTGACAACGCCCGTTTCTTTCTCTGTTTCAATCGCGTTGAATACCAGGACACGACGCAAGCGACGTCTGGGTAGAGGAGGGTTTGACTACCGTTCGATCTCTTCCTTGGTGACGAATGACCGCTAGCGCCGGTTTGGCGAGAAACGGCGTCGTTCGCGAGCCCCACCACTTGCATGGACGGTCATCTCAGCGGGCTGCTGGTCTGGGCAGCAAGCACAACTACCCGGGATAACGCTGTTGCGATAGCAACGGCCAGAGCAATGGGGGCTGGTTCTGAGCAAATGGCTTTCGATGCAATTCGTCCTGAGCTTCGGTTGTTTTTCTTGGGCCTCACAAGCGGGGGGAGGCCAAACGGTGCGGCGTAGTATAAAAAGCTAGTGAGAATCATTTTTCAATTATGATGTTCGAAATAATTTCGCTTTAAAGCGCGGCTGCAATGACGCGCTGGTCGGCATTGCTGACGACGAGATGTAAGGAAGAAGCATCAGGTTTTTTCCCAATCGGGGGCTTACAGCCCTGTAGGGCCAGGTAAAACCCGCGCCGTAATGTGCCGTTGGCTTCAACCTCGCAACGGCGGGGTTGCACTCCGCCCTACCAAACCAGACAAGACCCATTGCCGCAGCGTGCAGCTAATACAGATCCCGCCGATAGCGCCCCTGCGTGCCATCTCGTTCAGTTGCGCCTCGCCCAGCAGCCCCGACCAGGATCTGCTGCACCGCCTGGCGCCATCCGCTCAGTGCTGCCGGCAGACATGGAATCGCTGCGCAACTCCGGCGACCCACTTGACAGCTCCTGCGCCTGCATCGCGCAGCGCGTGCTGCACGTAGCGCTTGTCGTCTGGTTCCGGCCGAGAAGGGCTCAGATTCCAGGCGTTGCAATGGCCGGCAGGCAAGCCATTTGCTGCAGCTCTTCGGCCAAGGAACAGGGTCGTGCGACAGCGTTGCGCTCACCTGACAGCAACCAGTGCGCGAACCCGGCGTCCGCGGCGCGTTCAGCGAAGATTCGAAGCGCGCAGACCGGGCCCATGACCTGTGCCGTTGCGATCAGCACCAGTGGCGTCGCCGACGGCCGGGCCCATGAAAGGCCCCGGGTTGCTGCGAATGCGCCAGGGGCGAATCGGCGCAACCCAGCTGGTGCGTGGCGGAACCACAGCAGCCGGAGCCGGAGCCCGAGGCCTGGCCGTCCGCTTGCCGGGCTCGCGCACCAGCAGTTCGGGCGGTCGTCGGACCGGAAACCGGAGGCGATGGAGTATTCGCGGTGCGCCAGTTGGGGCAGGGCGAGCAAGCGCATCGATATCCAGCTCTCGCAGGGCCTTTCTTCGGCAAGGCACGCCGCCGCGTACAAGACGGAAATGTCGAGCAGGCTTTTCGCCGGCGATCCGCTTGCTGCGGATCGTGGCGT
>Ga0163217_1115785_pt1 | contig 9997 bp, 12 predicted proteins | sample SynspAceP_FD_185933 | JGI IMG/M metagenome (GOLD analysis project Ga0163217, IMG submission 185933) | Saline lake microbial communities from Ace Lake in Antarctica - Synechococcus sp. Ace-P (PacBio error correction) | ecosystem: Environmental > Aquatic > Non-marine Saline and Alkaline > Saline ...
ACAACCCTCTGCTAAACAACTGTTCGGACAAAAATAACGCCAAATACATAATTACTGATGCGTCTCTAGATAACAGTATTTTTGGTGGGTCCTGTTCAAGAATACGATCTGGGTATTAAAGGACGCTAGGCTGCACCTCCATGACAGAATGAAGGCAACCATGCCGATAGTTTTTGCAAATGCAGGAATAACGCAATCGCGCAAACTGCGTAGAAAGACGTGAAGTATCCTAGATTATGTCCGCATCCAAAAGCCTCGTGATTGAGCTTTGGCGATATTTGGAGACAAAGACAGCTTATCTCGTTGAGGCAATACTTCTTCCAGAGTAAACCAAAAAAAACTTTTCCTAATCGTAATACTGCGTGACCGGAGGACCGTCAATACGCCAAAGAGCGCGTGACAAGGGTGGCGCCCCAAAGGCCTCGGATCAGAGTTCCAAAAAAAGCCTTTACACAGGGCGATTTTATTTTACACCTCATTGGCGAATGAATTTATTTTTTACCTTGTCGAAGGTAAAGTTGGCTCATGCAAACAGTCTAAGATCAAAAAGCAGCATGAAGTTTTTGTAGGGGCCAAGATTTAACGCTTTACACTGTCCTCATGACAATGGTATAAACCTGCCAAATTAGATTTCCATACCAAACTTTCAAGGCAGAATCACTTTGCTCAACAAATACATAAAACTGTAGGGCCAGCACAATGCCGGATGCAGCTAGCGCCACAGCTGGCGCGTAACAACCCGTACTTTGATGCCGTCCGTCTGTCTTCTACCGCTTGATGCGAAGGTACTTTACCACTTCCAATGGCGTACCTCGCTTATTTGTGATTTGGTCACCTTTATCCGTTAATCCTTCTAAACTCCGTGACTCCCGGGAATAATCCATTAAATCTTGACCGAGTATATGGCGAGTTCGACTTCTGCGAGCTGGCAAAGACCTGGGTAAGGGGCATCGGGAGCAACTTGGGCTATTTCTAACACTAGAGTCCTTCTTACATCATTTTCAGCGATCAAGCGTAAATCCCTACGCCCGGACGCTAACAGGATTGCGCACTCATGAACCACACTCGGCCCGCTACAGGGTTATCGCCATCAAAGAAGGTGTTTCAGGGGACCTCACACATCATGCGAAACCAGACAAGCACCTACTTTGTTCTGTCTTATATAATTGAGCTGAATTGTGCTGGACCGAACATTGACACGCTCTGGCGATACCTGAGAAATGACTAACGCACATCGTTTAGTCTTTATTCTTGTATTCTTTTATATCCACACGCCAAAGTTTGCATTGCAAGCACGCGCAAAGGCGATGACGCTGCCGCATATACAAGTGGTACATTTTAGTGGCCTCCTCATACAGAATGCATACCGAACGTCACGAGCCAGCACCTCGTTGCGTAATCATCAGGACCAGACTTTTTGTGTCTGGGCATAAACTAGCAATGCACAGTAATGGCCCAAACACTCATTAATTGCCATGAAAAGGCACCATTGGTTTCGTAGCTCCTTAAATTCCGTAAAATTCACAAATTGGCGTCACCATATGGATGTAACGCTGATTTATATATAGATATATTATAGTTACATACTCATCTTCCCGTATTAACTATCGACACTCTCTCCCACGGCTTTAAGTTAAAGGACGTCCTATTGTTTGTTAACTACGGTCAGTAGATAAGAGAGACGAAAGGCTATTATAAGGGGGGTTAGTTACATTATATGCAACCGCGCAGGCTAACGGTGCGGGATCTAGATCACCGTTCCCAACTTTTGTCTCCACCACGCGAGTGCTGAGGAAGTGTTGAGCTTCTTGGTCTTCAAGTATATTTTGTTACCTGGTTCAATGACTTTGAACTGCGAGTCTCATTATTCCTGCCAGCGAAAAAGAGCCGAATATTAAAAGCTCGAGACTTCAAAGCATTTTGAATGGATATCGCCTATTATATTGAAGAAAACATAACAATCTCAACAATTGCTTAAAGAGATGTCTCTTAATTGAGTAGCCGCTCTTTTTGGTCACTATAGTACGTGTCGGGAGAGCTTTGGAATGCACAGCTTTGATACCTGTTCCAAGCTTGTACATTTGCCGATTGAAGCTCATATCAGCTCATCGCTGAGCCGCAAGAGCTGGGTATAAACTCACCTGGCAACAATCGAGGTACACGCATCCTGCGTACCAAAGGCAATATCGCTAACCACAACCCACACTTTTAGAATCCTGGTTTTGAGTAGGATCGAAGGTATACACTCAACCGATTTCCTAACGTAGGCTTCAAAAAACCGGGAAAGGACAATGCCGAAATCATTGGTAAAGTCCTTCAAGATAGCCCACCCCATAGCGCGCAGGCTCCATACGGCAAAGCTGCCCTCGACAGAAACAGAAGCAATATTCCAAATAAATGAGGCCATGTCTCGGCATACGCCATAGCCTTGCTGATTGACTTCGGAGCACTAATAGTCTCCTGACCGTGGCCCCGGCGTGTACTCTATTGTTTCGGCGGAAATATAATCAACAATCGCAGCACATTGGTCGTAACCAGGCGCATGACCCTTAAAAATTCCGCGGGTATCATCGCTGCACCCACCTCCGCTCAAGTAAAGCGATTCTGAGTTCACAGTAACGACTTAGAAGTAAAAAAAGAGTGGCAAAGGTATCACCGGGTGAGAATGCGGTACTTCAATAAATGGGGCACCTATGGGTCTATTATGCCTGCAATACATCCTGCCGTTTCACAAACATTAGACAACGTGCGTGACACGAAGAAGTCTCTTATTGGCCTTGCAATCCATCCGGATGCTATCAAGATGATAATCCAAAATGAAATCGCGTAAATTCTCTCATTAACGTTTACCGACTGAGGTACGTGGACGTGCGCTCGGAGGCGAACAATACATAATTCTTCGCGTGAAATCCCAACCACTGCTGCATTGCAGCTCACTTACGAGTCGCAAACATTAAGATAAACGGTGGATTGACACCAGAAGTGATGAAAACTCAAAGCATGCAAGAAAGCTTTTTAACCACAACAAGTTTATCGTCGTAAGCCTTACCAGGCTTCTCCATGCGCGTAATAAAAAAATACGTTAGCAATTGAAATATGCCAGTTTATTCACCCATAACAGCTCGAAAACATACTCCGTGTTTAAAACGTTAAAAAAAAACTTTTTGCAATTTGAAAAGCTCTCTAAATTCGAGAACTCGTTTTATCATTTCTACCATGTGCAGAAGTGCTTTAATTTAATCTGATACCCCTAAAAAGCCACATTTTTTTGATTACATTTTTTTTCTCAAGTTTTTTATTTTGTTCGGCCTAAGGCTCGCGGACTAACACGTAGAAAAGCTAACGCTTATGAATGCCACCTAAGCGGTCATTGGTTTTCCATATTCTAATGGTATGGCAGTGCGTGAGCATTCGACGAGACACGGTTAGTATTGATACTAGCTATGAGGGACTGAGATTAACGCGGACATGTACTAAGAGTATCGGCAGAGACTTGCGCGGTAGATATGGGTTATTAGACTTTTTTTTTATGACTAGACCGCATTAGTCCTACGCAGTTAGATATAATGGGGATACGCTTTTCAGCGGTCGGTAGACTCGGCCGGGATGGTAGAACTTTGGGGTGGCGGGTCCGTTTATGGATGGCGTGGTCAAAAACCGAAAATCAGTGATACTCAGATGGAGCGCGGCCACTCAGTCAGGATCGCGAGCGTATGAAATCTTCAGAGTTCTCTCTCTGATATTGCATAGCATCTGTCTGGATCACTGCATAGTTATATCAGACTGAAGGGCAAGCTCGCTTAGGTCAACAGACCCGTGAGATATTATGGCAAGCTGGCAAGAAGCGGAACAACAAAATTCATGGCGGTTGCTCATCCGGTTACGGCCGGTGTTGGTTTTGTCTTAATATGGATTGCCATTTGGATGACAGTGACCTTAGGAGAGGATCATTGTTGAATATGGTGATCGAGCCTTGAATGAGGGGCGAGCATGAATAGAAATGCTCGAGGCGAGGGTGTTTTTGTTTCTGGTGAGTCTAAGTGCCATGAGGCATTGAAGCAGCATTAATGAAGCTATTGACGGTGGTAACAGGAAAATGAACGCTTGCAAACACAAAACCATGCAGTGCATGTTGATTCACTGTCTTTGCCTTTTCAATTTAAAACCAAAAAGGCAATGCGGGCACGATCATATTAATTAATGGTTTTTCGCTAATTTTAAGTGTCACTGATTAATCCTGACTGTGATCAGATAGAATAAAATGAAAAGAGCAGGGACGCTCTTTCGTATCGCTACGTAAAAACAAGGAGGGTATTTCTATGAGCCATCAACAACGGCTTTTTCTTTGCTAGAGCTGTTATTGTGTTTGTTGCCCATGTCGAGCCTTATTAAGCGCTATGCCGGGTTCCGCGCAATTTTTTGACGGTCAGTTCAAGAACCGCCAAAGGACAAAAGCACAATAAAATTGGAAAATGAAGCGGACTATTGCGGTAAGGCGCGTAACACAAGCTTCGCCCAATTAGCAGGTAGTGAGTGCGCTGCCGAGTTTTTTGGGTGCGGTGTCATTGTGAACGGTCGAAAATTGGTCCGGTGGGCGTTTTCCGAGCTATATCAAATGCCAAGGTGATTAGTGGTGCAGAAAGAAAAAATATCGGCATAAATCACCTGTTACGCATTATTAGAACGTATCTTGGCGCGGCCCTTTCCTTCGCGAATAAGGAGAAAACAAATGAAATTTCCACTTCTACTAAACGGTTTTGTCAGGTTTGAGCCAAAAACGGTACGTTTGATTTCTTGCTTAGGGCGCTCTGGAGCCAGGCCGAATTTTGATATTGGAAATCAATATGGGCGCTTTTATACCTCTGACCCGCAGAAAAAAAACGGGGAAGGCATGCCTGATGGAAAAAGTTCACACCCCATCATCCCTATCAAAAACGGAGACAGCAACGGTTGGATGCATGCTTGGAAGTTAGTAAGCTTTGTTTGGCGTTTGTTTTCTGTCGGTCTTAGCCATCTAGCACAGCTTCGAACGAAGCTCATTGGCGTTTCACGTGCACGAGGTTTGGAAGAACAACGGAAAAAAACTTGTTATAAACCCACCAAAAAAAAGTGCTTATGAAAGCCTTTAAAAACGGGTTCTGCTGCTTGGCTAAATAATCAAGAAAGTTCATTAAAGGGTGGCAAGCTTATCCAGGGGATTGTCAAAAAGTGACAGGGCGAAAACCAATTGAGAGACGTTGGTTTTATGCTTCGCAGCAATGATCTTTCTAATATCGATGTGGAGAGGCGAATAATGTCGGACTCACACAAAGAAAGCAGTTCTACTTGATGAAATGACTGGTAGGCTTGGTGCCTTGATTTCGTTGTTTTTGCCCCTTTCTGTGAGGCTACTATGCTCGCATATGCAGGAACGTCACTTCTTTTCCCCGAGCAAACGTATGCAAGAACCAACACGAGGTCAAGCCCGCCATTGATGCTCGAAGCTCTTCAAGCGCAAATGGACCGCGTTTGGTTCCCTGCAAAATTGTGCGATGGGACGAGTCGTTTGTTTTTACCATTCCAATGGGCGAGTCTCCTCCTGTTCGACCTTGCTTCACGCAAGGTGTCTAGCGCTTCTGATTGGATAAAAGGAACCGATTTATGGGCTGTGTAGAGGTGCTGTAACGGTTTCCAGTAGACCGCGAGGAGAACAAACTTGTCAGCCACGGGAAAGTGGGAGATCGAAACGGAATTTTCGAGTTGTGAGAGTCGGTCCTTTTCCAGGGCAAGTTGTCTCGGTGGGTCTAGTTCAAACTAAAAGCGTAAGATTGAGTTAAACGGAGCGATTATGGCGATTGGCAATCTGGGGATGTAGAAGACCAAGAATGGCTTTTATTGTAATCTATCGCCTGGGAAAAAGAGGAGGCGATGCCGTTTTGGCGAACCCCCCAGAGGAAAGCGGTAAATTCATTGGAATTGCAAACGATCGCAGCGATTGTCTATTTTCCGCGTTATTGGCATGAGGATGAGGCAACGGTTTGGTGGATTCCTTTGAACCACGCGTAACCTGGAGACCGTTTCTGCTCTTGAATAAGCTTCCGAGGGGCTTTCGGGTGAATTATCAGTATCGCTTTGAGCAATTGTAAAGTCCTGACTTTCGACAAGGAGTCGGTTGTACTCAGGAGTATCCATTCTATGAGAGGAACGATTGGCACTAAATTATCCCCCTTGTCAATGGGCGTTGGGTAATCAATTAATGCGTGTGTAAAAGAGATGTAATAACCATGATGTATTATTTGGATGGGGGCTCTCAGGCGCGCTGGGTGGTCATTACAGATTTTGCGTGTTCTATTAGCTTTTCCCAACTTTGTCGATGCAGATATCAACAAAGGTTGCAAGGTTTAGATTTGTGGCAAGGGGCAGAGCTAAATGAAATGGGAAATCCCGAGAGCAAGGTTTGGATGGATTCAAGCAAGATTTTTGAGGTGTCGGCCTAGTTCTGTCAATCGGCGAAGCTTTCCGCGAATGCGTGGGGTTGGGAGTGAGTTAGGGTCCTACATGGTCGCAAAAGAAAAAATATGGCAAGAGAGAGAAGACACGCAACGTTTGCATTACCAATGGTGACGATACGAGTCACCAGCGAATGATCTGGTGCATGCTAGGTACTCCGCATCTTACCGGACTCTGCCCAGCCAAAACCAGGCACAATAATCGATGCTGGTGTGGCGAGATGGGGCAAATGTTTTTCCAGGTGGTTGGGTTTTAGTGGGCTTCTTGATTGAATGTCTTCAAATGTTTCCGCACTGGCAAAACTGGACGAGCATCTTGGTCATGAATAGCATGGAGCGAGGCCGTAAAAATGTTTGGCATTCTCGCAACGAACCAATGCTTTCGGTTAGAACTGGCGAGTGTTTTTTTAGAGGATTCCTGTGTTTTGCTTTCCGTTGGCGATTGACTGCCTGAGAGAAGCGACAAGAGTCGGCGATACAACCACGCGAGAGCCAATAGAAGAGGAGAACATTGGCAACAAAAACGATCAAACGGAGATAAATATACTTTACCTAGCTTGGGTTATTTCCCAAGACAATAACGGGCATAAAAATAAACAGAAGTTCACTGAGATAAGCAACTGTACTGACATACAATTGCAATGGCCGCAGTCTGAGATATGGCTGGTCGGCGACAAGTCAACAAAAAAACACCCATCTTTTATAGATGCGGGCATGTAAAGCCCGTGATGAAGAGCGCGGCCGTAACATGTGGTGGTTTTTCCTGAGTTAACCTTAACGGCATCCCACAGAAGATTTATTGTTAACGGTCCCAGTTTGGATTCTGGCGGGCGCATCTGGTGGGAGATCCTGCGTTGGGTAAAGTTTTGGCAGAAGTTCGTGATATCGCGAGGCATGTGGTGAATTGGTTAGTGCCACGCCGTATCGAGTGGCGGCTTTTTAAACTGCGCTGGCGTGAAATTTACCAAGGGCAAAAATGTTGGTTCTGAATACGCAAAACAGAAAAGCTGCCAAAACTTCCCCTTGTGTCGGATGATAAAACGCTATTTCAGCGAAGGCCTCGAGCCAGGCATTGTTGACATCAAGGTGTGAACAGGTTTGAGTACCTTGGTGAAGATATTTGGCATGCCAAAGGGCTGTAGCGCAAGCGAAACGCAAGTGGCGCCGGTGCGGAATTGGAGGTTTGATCTAAATTGCTTCGCCTTATCATATTGAAAAGAAATGGGTGACTGTGAGACCGTTGCTTCATAGAAGAGCGAAGCGACCGAAGTCAGCTTTGCCGATTGTCTAAAGTGAGAGCGGTAACGGAGTGGGCGGCGCAAGGACCGAGAGCTGGGTATGCAAAGGTTTGGCGGTCCTTTGCGGTAAACGCAAGGAGGTGAAGAAAATCATGCCAGGCCGCCTTAGGTTTGAAAGCGGGTTTATATGTCTTGAATGATAGTGGAGCGACAGTCAACCAAAAACAAAAGGAGGTCGAACAGTCCAGGGTTGTGGGGGCTGGGCTATGGGGACGTGAGGACAGTGTGTGCGCAGGTATGCTATTGCTCCCTGCCCCGTTAGACGTGGATTATCTAAAGCGTCTATCAAGCGATGGTGCGGTGGGGGTTGCGTGGATTACATCGAAAGAGAATCGTGTTCAAAGCGACGCGTGGTTTGAGTGGCCCGGTATCTGATTCTGGCGTTATACGCTTGTCCTGTTGCAGTAGACGCGATCTGGTGCTGATCAGTGGTTTCGAAGCGGTGAGATGCTGTTACACTTAATACCATCTCTTATTAGCTTGCAGAGTGCAGAAGAAGAAGGTCTTGGAGAGGTTTATTGGCGTGGAAGATCAAGCGTATTTACGGGATTGAATCCAATGGATGGTCGGCGTTTGTCCGATCATACTTGCTCCGGAGTTGGTGAAGGCCTACGCGAAAGACACCACGGGAGAGAAAATCTTCAGGCACGATACTCGCGTTGTTTTCTTTTCTGATGGCAATTCTAATAAGAAAAGGACTTGATGGTGCCTCACTACCGAATAAAAGCGAAATGGGCTGTGGGTTATGCAACCCTTTATGGGGACAATGGTCGGCGCGTTATTCTGGTGTTAGGAGAAAGACGTGTTTAAAAACGTTGGTTTTTCCAACTCTTTGTCGCTAACCGTAGTGCGGTTGGTGCAATAGCCTTGGGTACGTGATGCCATGAACGTGGGTCCATTACCGCGTCCCACCGTCTGCGGAATTCGGCTCCGGATCAGAAAAAGATGGAAGATTCTTTGCCAAGTTTATGACATACCTCGATGACAATCTTGACGCATGTACATGGAAAGAAGATCAAAAGTGCAGAAGCACATTCTTGGACAATCTGAAAAATCGACCGAGAGACGGTTTGGAATCGAGGAGTACTTCGCCTTGTTGAGCGTCAAATGAATAAACAAACTCAGTCAATCACCTACTGGTGTGCGGTAATTACCGGCTCAGCGGGTTTGGTCGGGGAATCGAGGCTGGTTATCGGGCGGAGTCACTAACGGCTGAGCATCTAGTCGGCGAGTTGAGATCGCTTTTAAAAAAAAGCCCTTTCAGAAATTTTTGGTCTCGGTGCGCGAGAGCCTCTGCCTGAGCGGGGCCGTTATCCCTGTGGTCACCTTTTGCTTCCAAGGGAGGGCGGAAGGGATAGGGGTCATAGGGGTGTCTTTTAGTTTTTAAAGTGGTATTTGTTAACTATCTCAATAGCTCTTGAGCTGTGATTGGTTTTCGCTCTGTGCTAGAGCGGTAACTTTTAAATCGCAGAAAGGATCCATTAAAAGTAACCAAAAGGGTCTCCTTTATCGGGCTTTCGCGCGAAACGTCTCATTTGCAGTTTGGTTTATATTCGTTGCGTTAGCGCAAAACGATTCACACACTACGGTCTGATAACTCGTAAGGCATAGATTGTTTATTGGTGGAGGTAGAATCTTCCAACACACTGAACCTCTGAAAACTCCATAAAGGTCGCGCAAGCTTCGTCGCGTCGAAGCCGACATTTCTGGACTGGTCCAATGATGGAGAAACCAAAGACCGTAGGGCATCATAAGCGTAGCTTTCACGTGTAGGTCGAGCCTTTAAAGGCCGACAAAAAAAAAACTGAAAAAAAATGAAAAAGGGCTTTAGCTATCATTAATTAAAGGCCTTTGGCAGCATAGAGAATTAACAGTCTCGAATTAGGGGCTTTCAATGCAAAAAGTTTTTAAAAACAGTATTTAGAGCTTGTTATGGTGAATAACTGGCATATTTCAATGCTCAACGTAATTTTATATGGAGGTAAGGCCTTAATGTGGTTTAAAAAGCTTCTTGCATGCTTGAGTTTTCCATACTTCCGTGCCACACGTTTATGCTTAATGTTGCGACCTCGTAGTGGCGAGCAGCAAAGTGGATTCACGCGAAGATTATGTATTGTCGCCGAGCGTACCAGCGGTTTGAATTTACGGATTCTTTTTGGAAACTTGTGCCAGCGGTTGGTTGCGCACAATAAGGCAAGACATTTTCGTTAA
>Ga0163217_1015015_pt1 | contig 9996 bp, 9 predicted proteins | sample SynspAceP_FD_185933 | JGI IMG/M metagenome (GOLD analysis project Ga0163217, IMG submission 185933) | Saline lake microbial communities from Ace Lake in Antarctica - Synechococcus sp. Ace-P (PacBio error correction) | ecosystem: Environmental > Aquatic > Non-marine Saline and Alkaline > Saline ...
GTGATGGCTCCATGCCGCCCCATAAATCCGCTGGTCCCGGCTTCAACGGGTGCCTGTGTCAGCAGCAGAGACCAGCGTTGTCGCAGCCCCCCTGGCGGAAAGTCGTGAGCGTGCGGGCGCATTGCACGCAACTGGCAGGCGATCTTTGTTGAGCAAGCGCCAAAGTACACGATTGTGCGAGTCAAAAAAGACTCGGTGACCCCGGTTGGGCCTGGACAGGGGTCGCCAACTCGGCCGGCTGCCTAATGTTCGGGTGGGGCGGGAATGCCACGATCCTTGCCTTTCGAATCTATGCAGAGGACGTCTTCGTTGGAGAGAGGTCGTGTAAGCGTCGTGCGCTGGGCACCCCTGTTGGCGGACTCCCTTCTAATAATTCACAACCGTCGAACGACCGCAAGCACCGCGTCGTAAGCGACCGCTGCGCGGCGGGGCGTCTTGTGGCACTTGGGAATGCCCTTGGGTAGGTCGTCGCGCGCATGCGCGAACACCATCAGCAACCCGTTTGTGGCTGGAATATGCGCACAGTCACCGTACTCTGCGGAAGCTTGGCCCCTGGACTTAGATCGTATTGCGTTTTTGACGCACTCGTACGTAGTTCAGGCCAAAATCCGCGCCCGACATCAGCCTGCATGACCAGATACATAAATCCACAAGGCCCGCTTGTGTGATAAACAACATTCGTGCGATCGGGCCATCGTGTGACAGCAATTTGTGTCTATGCGACGGCGTTGGTGGTGCGGGGTATGCAAAAAACAAAGGGCAATGGAAACGACGCGGAGCTGGCCGAAGATATATATGTCCGTGTCCTGTCGATTCGAGCAGCGGCATTTTTGCGCGCATTGGCGGAGAGTGGCGGCGTAAACTTGACGCGATTGAATTGACGGCACCGTGGACAAACGAGGCATTTCATGCGCACGATGGTGTACGCCTGGCGCAAGCCGGGGCGCAGGGCCCGCGCTTGGCTGGTGGTTTCTGCGTGTGGAATGCTTAGTGGCTAGGGCTGAGGCGGAATACCGGCCAAGCCGAGCAGTGTGAAAGATTGCGCAGCACGACACAGTGTTGCCAAGTCCAGTAGCATATAGTCGGTCCGGGCGGTGTACAGGGACGAGATCGTCGAATGAGTGCCTGGAGTCTGAACGATGCTTGCTAGCGGCGCTTGGCCGCGATTGGCGATGGCCCTTGCGGCGGCGGTGTGCTACGACGCGGGGCCGACTGTGCCACTGTTCAGCCACGAACGCTGCGGGTGGAACGGGATCTAGAAGACAGTGGCCGCTTGGCGGCGCAAGTTTTTCAGACGCTGGCCAACCACGGCGGTTTTTTTTTTCCCCCCCCCCACGTGCGGCCGGCCCGGCGCTGGCCTGCCGGTGCACTCGCGGAGTTACACGAATATTGCGCCGGGGCGGTGGCACCAAGTGGTGACGGGATCGTGTCGCTTGGGGAGGCGCTGTCTGTTGGCGATGGCGCTTGTGGTTCAGCCACGGCGGCGTGCAGCAACGTGTTGATGCGCGGCTGACAAATCTATAGTCAGCGGCGGCGGTAACTTGTGCGCCGGAAAACCGTCGAGAAGCGAGAGGGTTGCCGTGATACCTGCACTGCGGCGGCATCTCGGTTGAGAGAGGTGGCGCAGCGGTGTATGTTCCTGTGTGGACCGGCATACGCACCGTCTGCATGTATGGACGTGGCGCTGACCGTCCTCTGGCCAAGTGCGGCGCGGACCGGTCAAACATATGCAAGAGCTGCGCGTGCTCTGGGGAGCAACCCGCGCATGAGTCGGCGGACAGCTGCGGCTGATGGGGCGGCGGAGATCGCGGCCGGGTGGGACGGGGCTGGGGCAGCTTTTCCGGTTTAAACAGGCCGGTGGTCGCCTTGGCGGGGCACGGCGGCGGTGCTGCGCCAGCTTTTCGCCCGCGCCGAACGCGCGGGTTCGCGGTGATTCTGGACCCGCAAGCCCACTTGCGGTCGGGGCGGGCGACAAGCGGCGGCTTACCGGTTCTGGCAGGCGCAAAACACACAAGAGCGGCGCCATCGCGCGGCAGCCGGGCTATGTGGCCAGGGCGCGGTGTAGCGTTTCGGGCTGAATATGATGCGACGCGGCGGTGGTGCAGGAGACTGTAAAGGCTTGGCCAGAGGGCCACTGTGCCCTGTCCGCAGATCGTCTTCGCGTTGACCGATGATTTTGTCTCTCTGCGGTGCAGAGGCGCTGGCTGGGGCGTTGCGGGGATTTCATCCGAACATCCGGATAAAGCAGGGGGCCGCGCTCTTTGCTTTGCTACAACAGGTTGACGCCGCTGCGGGCGCTGGTGCCTTTTGCCCAAGCCGCGCTGGTCAAGGCGGCGAAAATCATGTTGCCGCGATGGTTTGGATATGGTCTGGCGCAGCATGATCCCCTTTTGCAAGGCACTTGCGCGCAACAGGCGGCGCGCCTGACGGGAGAATTGAAGAGAGTATTCGTAAACCGGCGGCACACCCGCCCCTCGACCTGCGTGCAGTTGTCCGATGCGCCGGACGAACGCTGATCTGATTGCCTGATGGTGGGTCCAAGGGGCGGGCTGGTATCGCCTGCTAATATCAGCGCTTTAAGCAGGCCAGGTTGTGTTTCATGAGCGTACCAATCAGACAAGCGCAGCGACCTCGCGGCGGCTTTCTCCTGCCCATAGGTCTTTACCACGCGGCGAGGCACGCAAGTGCCTTGGCGACGAGCCGCAGTTTTTGTGCCGCTGCTTGAGCATTGGACGCCCAGGGTTATCACTCTGGGCGGGAGAAAGACGACATCTATGTGCACTTAGGTAGGCTCTGCGCATTAGATCTTTCCCCCGCCCTCCTCATACCCGCCGCTTGATACCTGCCTGCTAGTGCGAAGGCGACCCGGAGTCTGATCCTGGTACTTCAAACCGAAATACCTGCGTCGATATACGGCGTGTGGTGGGAATGTATTACCCATCCGATCTCCGCCACGCCGTCCTGGAGCATGCCCATTACGAGTCCCCCAGTAATGCAGCGGCATAGCTTGGGAGGGGGCGACATGAGCGATTCAGAAACGCGAATTTTACGTGCTGAATGAATCTGGAGGGGGCAGCCCTCATTTTTACGGCACGGGCCTGCGTTGATCTGTTTTTGTGAAAGAGGATGCCAGACCTGCCAAATATCGCCGGGGCCTGTTCGAAAGAGACACTGTCGCAGGCCCTATGGCGAATGCTGTCCCGTTTTTTGGTGCGCCGGGGCAGTCGGGCGAGAAGAGACGCCGATTTTCGACAGCGCAGGGCTGACCATAGCGGTGCTTGGAAGGATGCGGGGTGCAAGACCTCGTTCAACTGGGATTCGAGGATTCGTGGCCGGCGGTTGTACTGGAATCGACGAAAGCGGCGAGGTTGTGACTCATTTCGAAAGGCTTCGTGCGCTGATACTGGCAGGACTGTCCTGATCAGATGGCCAGTGCCACGGGCAAAACTGCGGCGCAGATTGATTGGGACGGCCTGCCTGCCTGGCGGCCCTGAGATGCGGGGTCGAAACACTTTAGACCCCGAGGTGTATGAACAACCCTGCCGGGCCGAGGGCCGAACAGGGCAAAGCAAGTCTGCGCGCCGCAAGGTAGAGGTCGCCAGCGTGATGACATGGCGGAACTAGTGTGCGAGATCAGGGGCTTAGTTCCGAGGGTTTCTGCCTTGGTGCATAATGTCGTGTCAGCCGCGCCTGAAGCGAGTGAATCCGCAATGCCTAGTAGGGACGCGCCAGTGATGCGCAGCAATCGTATGCCACGGTCGCCGCCAAACATGGCGAGTTCGCCACGGGTCGAAGAAAGATCGAGCGATCAAGTTGGAGAGCAGGTGATAAGCCCGATATTCTGCTCGCTGTAGACGCCGCGGTAGAAGGCCGTCCTGCACCGACGAGAATTCAGAGCGCAATTTTCAGCCGAGAGCGGGGTCACGGCATCACCAACCGTACGGCGCCCCGCCACGTGTGGTGGGTGTGTCAAGCAGGAACCGATTGTGGACCAGAAAATCGGGTTGAAAATGGGCGGTAAGGGGGCTTTTGGGGGCCGGCAACCGCGCGCAACGCCACCTATCCGGGCGCCTCACTCTTGTACCGGATTGATCCATTCGCAATGTCGCTGCAGCGACTAGCGGGCGAGAGACCGTGCGGGTTTTAGGGTCCGATGAAATATAGCACCATGTGCTTTGCCGAAGAAACGAGAGAGCGCTCTCCCGGAGCCGCTTCGCGAGTGGAGACGGGGTTCCATAGGCGGAGGAGTCTGCGTGAACGTGGCTTTGGGCATGAGAGCGGTGTGCCGGTGCATCTGTGGACCAGACCTCAGGCGCAGCCGGACCAGATTGACAATCGCGGGGCGAGAGGAGCTTTGAAGGGTTCTTTCTGCCGCAAGCATGCACAACCTGCCCATCGAACGCCGCTGCCCTCTGGTGGTCCTCCCTGACTAGTATCAACACTAGCTGAACCGTCGATGGCCCCTATTCCATAGGAACCGGCTGCGGCGACCGGCATTCAGCAGGTCACCTCGCGCGCCCCGCTTGTCCGAGATTGGTGCAGGACGATCATTCCGGTGCCGGGTATCCCCCGTGGCGGATGCTCGAAGTCATGGGGCCGGAGAAGCTGGCGCAGCTTGCCCCCAAAATTCGGGCAAAGCAAGGATAACATCCATATCGTCGTGGGCTTGTGGGGATGCGGGCAAATCTCGTCCGGTTCCCGGGTGGGCCACGGGCGAAGTGGGGGTCGATTTGCCGTTTCCAGAAAGTTATCGATTTCTGGGCTAGGTTTCACAGCAGGGAGGACGTGAATGACAATATATCCTTGACCGACGGACGAACGTGTCCCCGTCGCGCGTCAGTCAGCGAAACGTTCGCGGTTCCGGTTGGCAGGGGGTTGTCGGCTGCTTGAATTATCAGCAAAGGCACGTGTGCAAATTCCCATGCTGGATTATGAACTGGACAGTTGCCTGACCCGAAAGCAACGCCGGCGTTGAGATCGCGGCAACTATAGTCAAGCCGACTTTCGCCAAACCGTGGGCCCCCGAAGCGCCGTTGCGCCACCAGAAATCCGCGATGAATGCGAATTTTTTCTGGTCGAAGGGCTGGCGGACGCCTGAGGATCATGTACGCACGTGCAGTATCTCTATCTCGATACAGTTCTTGTTTGAAATCCAGGGGAAATCCCGTCTGTTTCCTAATCGCTTCGAGCGTGTTCCGGCCCAGCCGCTGAAACGCAAGCGCAAGGCGTTAGGCATGGAGGGCGCGCGCTATGTGCTGGTGCGCTCCTATTCAGGATGCCCGGACGAAAATGCGGGCCAAGGCCCGCGAGGCCGTTCGACAGATCTCGGGGCGTTGCGCGACCGCGTGACTGCGCAAAAAATACTGAAGGCGGCGCGGGAAACCTGCGCCGCTTTTTTCGCTCGCGCGCTTTTAGAGCTCGGACAGCCAGCGCAGAGATGTCAGGTCATCCGCGATCCAGATCAAAATGCGCTTTGGCGTGTCCAGTTCCGGGGAGGTTTCGGGCAGGATGCCCGGCAGGGATCACCGGTGGGGCGGGCAGAGGGATCGCGTCGAGAAGGCCTCGCCCACCGTTTTTCATGCATGTGACCCGCACGGCTTGAAGCAGGCTCAGGTCGGCCCCTGCCAGCGGTCCCGTCGGTCAGTGTTAACCGTCCGTACGGGGCGCAAGAATCTCCGCGTCCGTTCAGGGTAAAGCAAGGTTTGAGAAATCAGAAGCCGCCGGTCCGCCATTGCGTCGGTCACCCAGAAAAAACCTCTCGCTCCGCGCACGGTTTGGGCGGCAAGTGCTTGGCGCGATCTGGCAGGATGCACGTGCACGCCTCCGCATATCAGCCCCCTGAAGCCAACGCGCGGATGACCAGCGCGCGGCCCCCGACCAGACCGGGGGGCGCGGGCCGGTTGGCCTTGGCTCATGGGCGTTGACAGATTGTCGTCGCCATGCGGGCACCCACGCATCAGGCGCGGCAAATACGCCGTGTCCGTAAAATCGCAAATCGCTTTGCCCCAACGGATACAGCAACGCCTGCCCTCGGTCAGCGCCCGCGATCTGGTCGGGTTGTGGCGTTCTCCGGGGGCGAGGGTCATTATCAAGGTTCGGGATTTGCGCGCGACAGCGTCCGGTTCAGCATCGATATATCGTCAACCGTCAAAGAGCGATCAGGCTTACCATCATGCGCCCCTTTTGCGGCAACGAGACAGAATTGCGGCTCCGTGAAGGTGGAGGCCCGCGATGGCCGGGAACTGCCCTTGGTGCAGCGCCTCGGTCACGGCGGCGAAATGGCGCGGCGGCTGTGGCGGGCGTACGGTGATTAGCGTGGCAAGGAAGCGCATGGGTGCCAAAGCCGGCGCGGGTGTGCTGTGGACCATGATACGCAGCGTTGGCAGATCAAGGGGCGCTGGTTCAGCATCCACCCCGCCCGCCGCCATTCACTTGCAGATCAACAAAACCGGGGCGACAGGATGCCCCTGCAAGCGGATGTGTCTGGTGCGCTGTGCAGCTCGCTGTGCATGATGTTTGGTCGCGCGAACCGGCATCGACCACCAGCGCATGATCGACCAACAGCGTCTGGCCGTCGAACACAACGGGCTCCGGTAAAGGCAATCATGGGGGGGTTCCTTCGCGGGCTGCGCGCAAGGCCAGCGCGATCGCCCCGTCCAGTGCACGGCCCTTGGCATCGATGAGATGAAAGCGGTCCTGGGTTTCGGCAGATAGCTGCTAATGGCGGGCCGACCCTCCGGGTCCAGGCAACAGATGGTCGTGCGGCTGGTGATCCAGCGCGAATTAGGGCGCGGGTCAGGTAGTCAGCCGCGTGCCATCAGCGCCCCCGCCCGATCTGTCGCCCTCCTGCGGCGGCCTGTCCACATCAGGGGCGAGGGTGGCGAAATCCGCGAGCGCGTCGCGCCTTGGAGGGCTGAATTGGGACGGATGCCGCGTGCGCGCTGAACGCTATCCAGCATCTTGTTTGTGAAAAAGCGGGCTTGGCGGGGGGGTTGGATTTCCGTCAACGGCCAGTAAGCGTCTGTTCCAGCACTCTCCGTGCCCCAGCCACCGCCAGAGGCCTGATCCGAACACCTGATAGCCCCAGCCGCGATGCATGTTTGACACAGACTGCCTTCCTGACGGCCCGCACAATAAGTGCTGTGCCAAGCGCGGAAAATCAGATAGCCAGTCTTGCGCACCACGGCAACGCGACGAGGGTGTGGGTCGTGCGGTCGGTCCACGACGGATGTTGGCAAAAGGCAGACCGGCCTGCACGCGCGGCCCATTCCCCTGCGTGTACCCTGCGAGCCCCCAGATGCGGCCAACGGCGCGAGCATATTGGGACATCGTCCAGAACGGCCGCCTGCGCAACTGCCTTCGCGGTGGCGGTCAGGAGCGATTGCGGCGGCCGCAAGTCCTGTGCCTGACTCGCGCCGACGCCCCTGTGGCTCTCGGCGAGGATACGGCCAACTCGGGGGTGGCAACAGCGACGCGGCATGCCCGGTGCCGCCCGCTCAAACGCCGATCAGAAAGGAGGGTCAATTTGTGTCATTCGAAAATGTGTAGGCCACTTTTTGGGCGAAAGACAATTTTTCACCTTCGGTTTGCCCGTGACGGCCAACGGGGTTTTGCCCAAAACGGGCACTCTGGTGTGAATAACTGTTTAGCGCTAACATACTCACGTAATTTGGCGAGGGAAGCCCCTAGGGTCAACCCGCAGCCGCGAAGGGAAGCCTTATGTTGAACGAGGACCGTAAAGCCCGCGTAAACCGAACCGGATCATGCGAAACGCAGGCGCCAAGCCGTGATGCTATCTTGCACAGGATGCGTCGCCGCCGCCGAAAGACGCGCCAGCGCGGGCGCACCTGTTCGTGCAGCGGGGCAGTGCGACATGCCTATGCCGCGGGGCAGGATCAGGCGGCCTAGCGACGCAGTCGGCCGCTAATATGGGGTCATACGACCTACAACGATATGCTGTCGCGCATCAGCCGTTTGAACGCTACCCCACGTTTGATCCGTGATAATCTCTCTAGCGCGGTGCCCGTCCGGTACCGGCAGCAGGTTGCGGCGGCGTGCCCGCTGCCATGTGACGACGGCAGCGTGACCCAAGGCACAACCGGGGATGGAGCTGAGCCTGTTTTCGCGGCGATATCTCGCCATGGACGGCGGGGGTCCGGGCTGAGCCACAAAAAACCCTTTGATTCCGCGATCTATCTGGGTTTTGCGACAAAGATCGTACCCAGGGTTGGTCATCGTTCGTGGGGAGCGCGGCGTTTGGTCATCTGCACTGCGATCTCCTACCAGCCGGGGCCTAATTGACATCGGGTGTTTCCAACGATGACAAGGCGATCGTTCCGCCCAGAGAATTTGCCGCAGGCGAAGCCACGCGAAGAAGCTATGGCCTCGAGATGGCGCCTAGTACAACGGGCCGGGCACTTGTACCTTTTTACGGCACGCCACACCAAAACCAGATGCTGATGGAATTCATGGCCTGCACCTGCCCCAGGCGCGTCCTTCGTGAACCCCCACGCCCTGCGCGATGGCGCCCTGACGTGGTGGCACGCAGCGGGCTTTGCTGTCAGCATCTGGGCCAAGAATAATACGCTGTGTCTGCGATGTCCTGAACAAAAGCCTATGTGAACGGCATCGTCGGGCTGAATGCGTACGGCGGCCGGGTCGACCAATCTTCTGATCCACCTTGTCCATGGCGCGGCCGGTGGTATCGTGGGTTGGACTGCAGGATTTCTTCAGATCTGGCTGTGTCACGGCCCCTTGCTGGCGCGGGTCTATCCAAACGGTTTGGCCGACGTTGAACCACTTTCACGCGCGGGGCTTGGGCTTTATGATCGGGCAGCTGATGTCGGCGGTTTGCTGCATGACGAGGTCACCAAACGATCGCGGGCGAGGGAGCTGTCGCGCTATAAACCAAGATCCCAAGCCTCAAAAAGACGGTGCTTGTCGAATGGCGTGGCGGGGCCCGAACAAGAACGCTCAACGAAAAGATCGTGTCGCCCCATTGGCGACCCCTTCCAGCCCAGCGGGCGGGTTGAAACGGTTGGCGGCAAATCTGGGCAATGCGGTCACCAAGGTCTCTCGTGAAGCCGGAGCATCACAATCGTCGAAGCGCTCGTCCGGTTGTTTCCATGATCAGGAAGCGTGAAGACGCCTAAATCGCAACGGTCGAGTTCCCAACTGAAGACGTCCAAATCGTCGTTCGTGCGCTTCTTCAGGGGCCCAAAGCCAACGGCATCCGCGAGAATGCACAAGCCTGACACGGTCGCTGGCGACCATGCAAGCGCGCGGTTGAAAAGGTGGCGGGTCTGGTGCACCGACCGTGGCGTAGATGCACGCGCGCGTACGGGCGAGAGGGTGCTGAGCGCGATCTCATCGTCTGCCCCGAGCGGTGGATCCGCGGACCGGATGCACGTTTGCAAGACGGTGAATCGGTGCGTGTCGGATGCCCCGCAGTAGGGGGTCAATGTATCTGTGTTAGCCCCGGCGCGATGGAGCGTCCGTCACCACGGCCTGATCATGGTGCGGGTCACAAATTGAATAGCCGGGCAGGGGCGCGAAGCATGTAGTTGCCACTTTCCGGGCAACAAGTCGGCACGGGCCGATAACCGCGCCAAGCATTTGAACAAGCTGACCAGAAAATCCGATGTACGCCGCAGACGGCCAGCGCCGCTGCCTATGCCATCTGTAAACGTGCGCCATCGTGCCGGTATTGGGTGGTGCATGACGTGCTGCAACGCCCGTCCCTTGGGCCGAAGCGTTGGTCGCCCGGCGGTTTCCCGCGTTAGAAGGTGACGTTGCGCACGGGAATGCCGCCCTTGAGGTCATTGCGAATAATGGCAAAGGTCGAAGGCCGGCATTGTGGGGGCGGGCACGGTTGCTTGAGCTGAATGACGTCAAGCGTGCCGTGGGATGCGGGGGGCGACATTCGTGTGTCCCGGTGCCACGGACAAGCTGTGCAGGCGCCGAAGATCTGGGGCTGCCATCGCCTGCCCGGTGGCC